>OFFG01001950.1_pt1 | contig 11085 bp, 13 predicted proteins | sample 1521331 | NCBI WGS metagenome assembly OFFG01 (sample SAMEA3504129, study PRJEB24116) | mouse gut metagenome | biome: mouse gut; feature: mouse-associated habitat; material: faeces | place: Denmark | collected 2011 | reverse complement strand
CCCGTCTGGCTTCCGATATTGCGAAAAGGCAGGTGTGTCTCAGCAGTAATAGTCCGTGCGGCCAAAATATGCCTGCCACTTTTGCAGAACCTCGCCGCTCCGCGCCTCAATAATCTTCATGATGTTATTCAGGATTCTTGGCGGGATGGCGGAATTGTTGTGGCAAAGATAGCAACGCCCTGCCCTGGTGATCCAGATTTTTGTGGCTTTTGCAGAGGGAGAGCCTTGTGACACGTGGACATGGACTGGCTCCAGCGGATCATTTTCGTTAGACCAGAAGTACACCCAGTAGGATCCAATCTTAAAAACTTGCGGCATTCTCAAATCCGCCTTCCTTCGAGAACTGGAGGATCAAATGTGCGGTGGATTCAATGACCTCCCGGAGGCGGGAAAGCTCGCCTTCCGAGAAGCCCAGCACGTCCTCCCACCGGTAATCGGGCAGATAGCACGCCGCATGGTGAAAGCATTCCTTTTCGTCCGGCCGTTCCATGTAGACTTTTACGGTTCCGTCTGAGCCCATTTCAGAATGAACGATCTCCGTTCCGTCATCCAGCGTCAAAAAAGGATACATCATTCAGCGTCAGTCCTTTCTGTGCCACAATCATCTGTTAGGAGCTGCCTCTTATTATAGCAGGGGCGGCGCATTTTATCAAGAAGGTGATTTTCATAGAACCCAAAAAGGGGAGGGAGGGAGAGAGCCATTTTCTGAAGTTCGGGAAAATTTCTTTTGTTTTTGCTTGACATTCTATGAGGGGTGTGGTATAGTAAGTTTCGTTGAACAGGTAAGGAGCAAAAAGCTTGTTCCTTGGTTTGTTTTTATAAGTTAATAATGGTTTCCTTAAAACTTCATGTTCGGAATATCTGGGGGTATAGATCAGCTGGGAGCACACGTCACCAGTGAAACGACCCCGATTTTGTCCCAAAAGTTCGCAAAATTAGCAGTTGACAACTTGCGAGAAGTGTTCTATAATATGTGACGTTGATTGAAGAATCAACAGACAATAGTCCAAAAAAGTTCTGGGAAAAGTTCATATGGGGGTATAGCTCAGCTGGGAGAGCGCTTGAATGGCATTCAAGAGGTCAGCGGTTCGATCCCGCTTATCTCCACCAAACAAACCACAAAGCTACGGCTTTGTGGTTTGAACTTTTTAAGAAAAAACTGAGGATTCGGATACCAAGAAAAGGGGCTAGGGGTACTCCTGTCGAAGTGTCCTTAGTCCTTTTTCCGTCTCTTCCCTTTTATCCGGTGTTAGGAATAGCACTAATGCGAGTCATAGCTACGAAAACGCTAGAAGAAGCCATAAAAAATGCAGATATGATGTGTTCACAAAAAATTAACACACAAGATATTGACAGTTTCTGCTTATTCATTCATAATGTTAGCACTCGAATATTTTGAGTGCTAAAGAGGTGAAAATGAGCATGCTGTCCTTTATTCATTTATCTGACATTCACTTTCAAAAATATAGCGGTGACGCTTATGACCTAGATGCTGACCTGCGCAATGAGTTGCTTATTGATCTCAGCAAAAATTTTCCCCAAAGCATTTCTAACGCAAATGGTATTCTGATTTGTGGGGACATCGCTTTCAGCGCCCAAAAAAAGGAGTACGCTGTCGCCTCCGATTTTTTGGAACAGTTATGCCAACAAGTTTCCCTGGATCCATCTATGGTTTTCTGCGTACCTGGCAACCATGACGTGGATCAGGGAATGACTAGGGGAAGCCGGAGTATTAAATCCTTACAGCAGGATATTGAGATAGCAAATCCACAGGAAGCAGAGAAACTTCTAGGCCAGATATGCCGCAATCCTTTGGATGCCCAAACCCTATGCGCATCTATCGAGCACTTCAATGCTTTTGCCACTAAATATCATTGCGGATTTACCCAAAATGTTCTATTCTGGGAACAAGATATGCCGCTTAATGGCACTTATACTCTTTGTATTGTTGGGATGAACTCTACGTTGATTTCTAGCGAGAGAGATCATGTGGATGAAACCACGGAACGTCCAATGCGTCTGAGTCTCTCTCAAATCCCCAAACGGCGGGCAAACACGATTTTTCTCAGTCTTTGTCACCACCCGCCCGAGTGCTGGATTGATTTGGATGGTAAGTTACAAACCAAAATGGATGCTCGGGTAGCTGTTCAGTTATACGGGCACAAGCACCTCCAAACCGTTCGGCAAACAAAGCAGGGCATTGCTGTAGGAAGTGGCGCAACCCATCCCGTGCGGACCGAGATGGATTGGATTCCTCGATATAACTGGCTAACTCTGGAGATTGGGCAAAAGTCCGGAAAGAATATTTTGATAGTTCATATATACCCCCGAGTTTTCAACAAAGATGAGACTGCATTCGTTGTTGACCCCGCACTCCAAAACGGCCAGAACTATCTTGAGTATCACATTTTTCTGGATGAGCCGGAAGACATCCCTAAAGATAACGTATCTGAGGGGGCAAACACAGTGCATAAGGCTGAGGCTAAGCAACCAATGAGTTGCCCACTTTCAGTGGGTTCTTGGGAACGAGCGTTCATCTACGACTTTATGAATCTTTCGTTTTATGCCAGAAAGCGCGTTATAGAGACTCTCTCTTTAGATCAACCGGAGGATGTGGGAAAGACACTTACCGAACTATTAGATTGTTACATAGAGCGTGCCAAAGAAAAAGGCCAGGTAGAGAAGCTTTTAAAACAAGTCCAGGATGAAAGAGAAAGGTCGTGACAAAGCATGAATCGTAACCTGCACGAATGGTATCTGGATGTTGGGATTATCCTTCAAGATGGACAACTGGAAAAGCGGGTTCTGGGAATCGAGAAATGTGTGGAGGCCCTTGAAAAAGAAAAAGACTCTGGCCACACAATTGTGCGGATCACAACACTTGTTAAATTATATTATGGTATCCCGGTTGATGAGGAAGCAAGAAATTTATTTGCAGATTTCTTTTCTACTGAGGACCCCTCTTTTTCTGTTCGTAATACGCAGGAGCTTGCACTACTGGCCGGTGCCACGCTGGTGGCTTTAGCAGAGGACTCACCTTATTTTTACCTTGCAGAACTTCTGTCTCTTGCTGTTTCTTTCGGCCGCACACCTACATCAACGATGGGAATACTGGAGCATATTCGCACTCAGTTTGATGCGAGTCGAATCAAATTGCGGGAGAAAGCGAAGAACGTTTCTATAAAGCCATTCCCTGCAAAACAAATTACCGAACTTGAAAAAATGAATGCTGAGGGAAATGAGGAAGAATCGAAGCAAATCACTGAAATTATCAAAATTCTGAAAGTGTTTCAAACGTCTTATTCTGATTTAAGAATGAAGGTGCAGCAACTTAGCACTGCAACATCTATCTATGAAGAGGACTCTCAGCTACTATGGTGGATTCTATCGGAGTGGAGCGAGATGCTCCACTGCTCCCTGCATATGGTGAAGGTCCAAACGTCATGCTTGGTTCTGGGCTGGGAAGGCGCCAGAATGGTAGAAAATTTTCCTGGTCCTTACGCTATGGAAGGTGTATTACAAAAACAATTTAGGGCCTGTGAGGACGGAACAGGCGAAGTTGCATCTTTTACCCTTAGTGAGATAATTGCAAACACGGCGTCCGAACTCCGAGCAGATGTTATAACAGAGTGTCAGAACACATCGCTTGCAAATATGCTGCCGCTGTGTAGTGCCATTATCCGTTCCGATAACACGGAAAGTGTGGATGAGTGGTACCCAAAGTACCGCAAGGAGCTCCTAGGGGGAATAGATGTTCCACCCAAGACTTTCTTGGACTACGCATGGCAGATATATTTGGAACATCTTGTATTACGGTGCTGTAGTGAGTTGTAGTGAGGGATAAAATGACTTATGGCTGAAATAATGGAAAGAGAAGCTCTCCCAATTCCAGAGGCATATTCGGAGAACGCCACTGGCGCAGAAACCACATTTCCTCTGGCCCTGGGGCGAGCCTTGCCCTTGGATGATTTATATCCTATTACTGCTCAGGAATTCTCCCGCTTTTTTGCCATTATTGGGGATACCGGCAGCGGAAAAACGACTCTCATTACTTCAATCTATCATCTGTTTTTAGATGGAAAGTCTCCTGCCCCGTTCCTTTTTGCTGGATCAGAGACGTTGTGGGCTTTAGAAGAGCGCGCATTTTATCTTCGTGTTGCATCCTATCGTTCCGATGCCAGCATGGAACGAACACAACGGGGCATTGAAGAAAATGTTCTGCACCTCCGATTGAAAAATCAGGACACAAAGCGGATGCTGAATCTTCTTTTCTCTGATCTGCAGGGAGAGGATTTTGACAGTGTTATTGCAGATGTGGATGCGGCAAAAGAAACCTTTTCCGCTCTTTTCGCTGCGGCGCGGCATATTGTGGTGTTGCTGGACGGTGCAAAGCTACTTGGTAGCACCTCCCGATTTGCAACCATCCAGAGGGCAGCTCATCTTTTGCACACCTTACTGGATGCTGGATTACTGAACGAGCGATCCCGGGTGTTCCTTACCGTCAGTAAGTACGATATAATTCTAGAGCAGAACGATCCTAAACTGGCCGCGAGGATTGAGCGCATCCCCGGTATCATTACATCTCAGCTTCCGGATTTAGAAAATCGCCTTGAGTTTTTCCACTTAGCTGCCATGCCTGCTGTTGCTACGGAAGAAGTCCCCGTGGGCTACAATGTTTCAGCACTTCTGAACGCACTACTCGAAACGCCCCAACAACCAATTATACAATACGAAACACCTCCTATGCGCTCCCAGTGCAATTTATGGAAGGGCAGGATCATATGATGGGTACAAGATCATGTTTTATAGTGGGGTTTCCCTCAGCAGGCAAAACCTCTTTCCTAGCGGCTCTGGCATATTCCTTAGAACAACGGGAAACCCCCACCCGTCTCAAATGGGAGCAGTTTTCTGGGAATCAGCAATATCTGGTAAAGTTGGCAGAGACTTGGTGTGCCGGAAGCCAAGTTCCCCGAACGATGCTCAATACCCAACAGGATGCTTTACATCTCGGATTGATAGACACAGATGGCAGCACATATGACGTTACTTTTCCAGACCTCTCTGGGGAAACGTTCCAAGCTCAGTACATTGACCGTGAGATTCGGCAGTCCTTGGCAAAAATGGTTCGAGATAGTGGTAGTTTTCTTTTGTTCCTAAACCCCGAAAAAATTATAGAACCTACGCTGATTACTAATTTGCCTTCGAATACGAGGCATAGTGAGGATGCGGAGAGCATAGAGGGGAGAAAGCGGAACCCCCTGGATGATGACTCCACTGCGGCCCAACTTGTAGTACTTTTACAGGACTTTTTGGCTTTGCGCAATTGGCAACGGTTCCAATTGGGAGTAGTGGTTTCTGCGTGGGACATCGTAAAGGATGATTATAGGCTTCCACAAGATTTTGTGAAACAGCATCTCCCTCTGCTATGGCAATACTTGGTTTCCAATAGCGACGTTCTTTTTACTCGGTATTATGGGGTCAGCGCCCAAGGCGGTAGTCTTCAATCTCCAGAAGAGGCTGAGTGTCTAGTGGAACAGTTTGAAGACCAGCCACTGCACCGTATCCTTGTGGTAAATGAGTCAGGGATAGTATCCCATGACATCACACTACCATTATGGGAGATGATGGGTGCACAAACGGAGGATGAAACGCTATGACAGTTCATCAGGCACTGTGGGGCTATTCTAACGGACACCACCTACTTTCGGCGTCCGTAGCCTTGTCCACCCCGTCCCGAAAAATGTTGGAAACTTTGACGGATCTGTCCGGTTCGGATGCTCCTAATACATTTGACGGTTATCTAACTGGGTGCTTCCTGCCAGCCGATGGGTATTATGCTTTGAGCAAAACCTGGTTTGCCCCCGAAATGGAGCGTCCAGGGTGTGTCTGGACTCATACGCTCTTTCTTGAAGCTGACTCAACGGCGCATTGGGATGACCTTGATTTAGACAGTCTGTTCCGTAGGCCACAGCAGGATAAAACAAATTATCAAGAGTGCTATAGCGTTCCCCTCTCTTCAAATACAGTATCATCATCCACCTCTTCTCAAGCAGAGACGGATGCGTTGGCTCTTTTTTCTAATCTTATCCGATATCCAGAACCATTTCTTATGTATGCATCTGGAGTAAAACGGTGGAACGCTGCATTGGAAGCACTGCTTATCCTTACCGGTCCCCGGTTCTCTCAGGACATTTCCTTTTGCACTGGCTCACTCTCCAACCGAAAACTTGGGGGACAGCCTCTCACTTTGCAGGTCGTTCCAGAACGTCTTTTCAAAGTTTTGTTACGCACAGCCCCAGGAAGTCGAATCCTTTCTATAGAGGAGAAAAATGCTTTACAGGATACTGTCGAAGAATCATTTATGACGTTGCAAACCTTTCAACAAACAAAAAATTTACTACTTTCCTGCAACACAGAGTACGATAACCGTCATTCCTGGCCTCTTTTCAAAGAGTTTTATACCGAGATTTCTAATGGCGTCGCCTTTTCTTTTCACCAAGCAATTGAAACCCTTGGGAACCAACCAGATGCCTATGATACTGTCAAAATTTTATGGGCCTTGTTCTGCGCAGTATTCTCTCAGAACCGGCAGAAGACTCACGATGCACAGGCAGAAACTCTTTTTAATTTTTTGACACTGGACGAGCAGTATGTTTCCATAGATACTACTCGGTCTCAGACTCTTGAAAGCATTCTCACCCGTTTGTGGACGCACTGCCGCCAGAAAATGGTCGATTTAGTTCCCAAACTTCTTACCTGTGCGTTAAACACCGCTGGCGAGGTAGCAGTGACATTCATCGTTTCCCGTCTTTTCATTGGAGAATATACCGAACTGCTCCGACAGAACGCTGCTATGTGCCTGCCTATGCTCCGATTAAACAGAGAACTAGCCCGGTGTGAGACTCTGTGGCAATTGCCGAAAGACTTTCAGGCTGAGGCCCTGCGGGAACTCTGGTGTGGTGATGGACGAATAGTAGCAATTCAAGCAGAAGATGTGGCCATTCTTCATTCTATTTTCCGGTACGGTGATAGTGGACTCTTTCGGGAGGTCTTCAAAACCTTTGGTAGCAACGCCATTGAGGTATACTTCTCCTACTTCGGTAATGGCAACAGTACCAAGCGGGCTGCTGCTTGGAGTGGCCTATGCCGGGAGGATCCGGCCCTAAGCGTTCACGCATTGTGTATGCTTTCTTCTTCTGCTCCAGCACTGTTTACAGCAGTGATTTCTGTGTTAGACCCATGCTGTGATGAGGTCCTGTCTATATCGGGTGATGTGTGGGAACAGTTGTACCAACGGTTCTGCCGAAACAGCAATGAAGCAGCCACCGCATATGCTCAGTTTGTGTTACCCTTGATTCTGTGCTCTAATGTCGCTATTTCCTCAGAACTTCTTAACTTTTCATTCTGCACAGTCCATACTCTCCTGGCCCAGAACTCTATGGATTACTCTAGGTGGGAATGCCTATCATCTTTGTTGCCGGAAATTCCGTGGTATCAGTCTTGGGATAAGTGCAAGCGTTTGCGAAAAGCTGCAAAGCAAAAAGGCATCCACGTTGAGTGGAAATAGAGCATAAAAGCTGGATAGTTTATTTTCTCAGACTACGTTGTCTCTGTTCACGTGTAAAGTTGATTTTTCAATAAAAATCCAAAGGGATTTTTGACTATCTCTTTATAAGTTCTTAAATGCCGCTAAGTCTTGATTTTTCAAGGGTTCGCGGCATTTTTGCTGTCGGGGGAAGCTCACATATACTCTCAAAAGTTTTTAGGTTTTTGCTCTCAAAGGTAGTACGAAAGTAGTAAAACCTCGTCCTGCCTATGCTGCCAGCCGTTCCATTTCAGCCCTTGCGGAAGCGTAGGTTGCGTGTGCGTAATAGTTCAGCGTCATGGTAATGTTGGAGTGTCCCATGATGTACTGCAACGCTTTAGGGTTCATGCCCGCATTGGCTAAGTTGGTGCAGAACGTGTGCCGGAGCGTGTGCGGCGTCATTACCTTTGGCAAGGCTTCTTCGTGGCACTTGTTGTACTTCTTCACAAGCAGCCGAAACATGGTGTCGTAGTTCGGTGCCGTTTTCGGGTTGCCGTCCCTGTTGAGGAACAGGAAACCGCTGTAACCGTCCACGATAATGTCCTTTGCGCCCTTGCGGTTGGCAAGCACACGCTTCAACGCTTCACAGACTTTCTCGCTCATGGGGATTTGCCGGACACCGCTTTCCGTTTTGGGCTTCTCAATGTAGTAGCCCGTTTCCTTGCTCCTAAGAAGCTGGTGGTCTACTGTGATTGTCCTGCCCTCAAAGTCAAGGTCGGCGTCGGTCAGCCCGCAAAGCTCGGAAATCCGCAGCCCTGTCCCCAGCAGTATCACGATCTCGTCATAGTATTTCTCATAGACGCTATCGCTCTCCACAAAGGCCAGTAGGCTTTCTTCCTGCGCTGGCGTGAGAGGTACCTTTGGCACCGTCGTATCTTCCAGAACGGTATTAAGCTGGAAGTCAAACGGGTTCTTGCGTATGCAATCGTCCTGTATCGCCGTATAAAAGGCTGCTTTCAGAGAACGCTTGTCGTTGCTGATTGTGCGGTAGGCTATGCCCCGATCTCTCATGCGTAAAGCCCATTCTTTCGCGTCGGACATTTTTACGCTCTCAATCGGACACGCGCCCAGCGGGTCGCTCTCCAATAGCTTCATCAGCCGTTCCCGGCTCTTTACGGTGTTGTGCCGCACATTCCCCCGGTGGCGGTTCTGCTTCGCGTAGAGCTGGCAGACGGTCATTTTTTTGCCGATAGGGTCTATCCCGTCGTCAAGGTCTTTCTGGATTTCCTTTTCCTTTTCCCGTAGGGATATGTCCTCCCGTTTTCCGGCTGGGGTCTTGTCCGTAGGCACTAACTTCCAAGCATAGACGAATTGCACTTTCCCAAAGGTATCAGTGTATTTGTAAGCATATCGCCCGTCTTTCCTCTGGCTCTCTCCTGAACGCAAAATACGGTTTTTGCTGTCCCGTCTTTTCTCTGACATAATGCGCTGCTCCTTTCCAAAGACGGAAAGAGCCTTGATATGCTACACTTATTATAGCATATTCAAGGCTCTTTTGCACGTTCTTTTTCTTAAATCACGTCCAGCGTGTCGATGATTTTTTCAAACTGCTTCCGCTTGATCTGAATACGGTTGCCGTTCATAATCACCCAGCCAGAAGCGGGATTTTCCTCTGCCAGCTTGCGCAGCTTGTTTTCCCCGATACGAAAATATTTTGACGCTTCTTCAATGGTAAGCGTGTACTTTTCCCAAATGGGAACATCGGTATTGCACATAGATAATCCCCTTTCAAAACTGTTAAAAGGTTGAAATCGAAAAAAGGGGCTATCATCGGACGGCTGTTAGCAGCAACCTCACGGGCGTTTCACCCCTCCGACGGTCTGCCGGAGCTGTACCCATTGCCTGCGACGCTTTTAACGCTCGGACTGTGGCTATACAGGAGTATCATTATGTATTCTGCGCGTCGTGGCCTACAATGCTGCTAAACGCATAAATGCGTTACACTGTTTTCCGGCGTCGGTGTTGGTCGCTCGGCTTTTCCCCTACGGGGAAAAGTGTCATGGCGCACCCGCCGCGTGGCTCGGCGCAAAAGGAACGTATCCGATTTGCCCTATGCTGCGCCGCCGTTATCTTGCGCCGCTTTCTTTTTCAAGGTGCAGCAGCAAGGCCAGAGCTGGGAGCAGCGGAAAGGGGGACGCTGCTTTTCAAATCAGGCCTTGAATGACAGGACAGCCCGCATGAGCTTTGACCTCAAGCGGTCGCGTATGTCCTCGTCTATGCCGTAGTAGCTGTTACCGCGCTCGTCGCGGAGCTTCCGCATAGACAGGGACGCTATGTAGCTGTCGTAATGATGTACGACGATCTCCATAGCTTCCGGGTCGCCCTTTGTTGCGGCTATGATTACCGGGTAAGGCAACAAGCCGCGCTCGTCCTGTTCGGTGTTACCAATCGTTTGTGTCATAGGCGCGTTCCTCCAAATAGCGTTTTAACAGTTCAAAAGAGCTTGTCCGCCGATACTGGACTGTGCTTCTCGGAACGTCGCGGAGCTTTCCGATCTCCACGTCGCTCATGTCAAAGAAGTAGTAGAGCAATACGGCGTCCCGCTTTTCTTCCGGCAAGCTGCGCAGGGCTTCGGCAAGCAGCTTCGCGGTGATCTCCTTTCCCGCCACGCAAAAGGACTTTTCAGCTTCATCATCTGCAAAGTAGGTATCATAGGTGTAAAGCTGTTTTTCCTCTTGCGGGGACAAGTCAGAAAAACTAACCTCGCGGAGCTGCTGACGCTTCGTGTCCCTGTGGGCGTTGATGGCTTCGTTTTTCAACGTCCGCTTGCAAAAGCCGTTAAAGGCGCAACGGATTTGCCATTGGGTACGAATAGGCTCGTTCATGGTTTCACCTCCTTTCGCAACCGCGAAAGCGGGTGATGACTTCCCCTTTCGTAAGCCCTCAACACCAAGCGTTTTGAATACGCCGGAAACAAAGGCCGGATTTCTCAAAATCTTTTCGGGAAAACACAAAAATGCCCTCGTCCGCAAAATGCAGACGAGGGCAAAGGAATTGTGCGCAGCATAGATGTAGTCTGACAGTTCACCCTTTGGGGTGTGCTGTCCCCTGGCGGTGGCCGGGCTTTTTTTGATAAGTCAAAGAACATTGTACCCCAGCGATATATGTTGCGCTTCATGGCGGCTACTCTCCACCGCTCCGCCACGGGTGATAAGTCGGTGGTTTCGCTTCTTCCTTTCGCCTTGGGTGTAGTAGCGGATGCGGTTCTCATACCGCTGGCCTCTGTGCTGGTACTGCTCCAACTTAGCGGTGGCCTCAGCATACTCTTTCTCTAATTCTTCGCGTGACTTGTCCATCGTGTTTGACCTCCTTCTTGGCAAAACAAAAGACCGTCTACCTGCTGTGTCGGGTAAACGGTCAAGGGTAACGGTATTCGGTTTTAGCCTCGCTGGAAAGGTGCAGACGCAGAGCGGATGTACCTTTCCAGCGAGGGCGCAGGGATAGCCGCAAAGCGGCGCAAGGGGCGCAGCCCCTTGTACGGAGCGGAGCGACGCAAACGG
>OFFG01001944.1_pt1 | contig 11102 bp, 11 predicted proteins | sample 1521331 | NCBI WGS metagenome assembly OFFG01 (sample SAMEA3504129, study PRJEB24116) | mouse gut metagenome | biome: mouse gut; feature: mouse-associated habitat; material: faeces | place: Denmark | collected 2011 | reverse complement strand
GCGGTCTATCTCTTGTTTTCGGTTGCTTGCTTCTTTACCGTACATGAGCATTTGCGCCGGGGTTGTCGTTGCCATAACCTTCCAGAAGGTTGATCACACCCCACACGGCCAGTCCTGCTCCCAGTGCGATCACAAGTACCTTCAAAGTATTGATTGCCGATACGAAAAATCTCATGCTGTTTTTAGGCGGATTTACAAATCTGCTTTACTTTATTTTGATGAGGCCCTGAGAAACCCATCGCTATAAAGCTGCAATGGTAAAGCTGCCGCCAGCGCCCGCCTGTTCTCCTTCCCTGTTTTGTTGTTTTTTGCTGGCTCCCCAGGTTCCCCATGGCTCGTCCCAGTGGGGGAGCGGATGCGCACCTCCAATAACGGCCTCCTTTCCTGCATGCAGAAGGGCCGCCTCTGCATCATGCAGAAGCCGCCCTGCCAACCGGTTCCATATTCAGTTTTCATATAAGCCCTGCATGGACGGCTCGCCGCTGCCGCCCAGCGCCTGGCATATCCCCTGCATGATATAGGCCGCACAGGGGACCGCGATGCTGTTCCCCAGCATCCGGTATCGCTTCGAGTCGCTTACCTGCCTGCCGTCATGCCCCTGGGCCGTCCAGTGGTCCGGGAAGCCCTGCAGGCGCTCGCATTCCAGCGGCATGAGCCTGCGCACCTTGTATCCGGCATGGCTCCCCAGCCTTTCCGGGCAGGTGATATAGGGCTGCTCGTGGACACAATTGAGCGTGGGCGCCAGGCCCTGCTGGATCTCCGCATGGCCCTGCCCGGTGGCCGTACACAGCACCGCGTCCCTCCCACTGCCCCACCTCTCCCCTGTCCCCTTGTAACAGCCGGACACCAACGGCACGGTGGCGCTGCCGTTTATTCCCGCCGTCACCGGCCCCGGCTCGAACAGGTACTGGTCATTGCCGGTCGCCAAAGTGCCGCTCTTCTCTATCTGGAGCAGCGGCCCTTTCCCACCGCCATCGCAGCCGGAACGGATGCGCATGGTGACGGCGGGCGCAGACACCGCATGGCAGTCCATGGCCGTCAGGGTATAGGGGACACCCTCCTGGAACCCCAGCCCATTCCCGCCGTTATGCTCCCTGCGTCCTATGATGTTCCCGGCGATGCAGTTCACGGGGACGGCCCCGGCTCCCCGGCCTGCACCTCCAGCGCCACTCTCAGCAAAAGCGGCAGCTCCCTGCCGCGGCGTCCCGCCCTCCTCAAAATACCTGCGCAGGCTCTTGGGGACAAAGAGTACCTCACCGGAGCGTCCGCCTCCAAGATCTGCGACAAGGAACACTCTCCTGCGCCGCTGTGCCGTTCCGAAATATTGGGCATTGTACACGACCCAAGCGATGTCAGCGCTTCCGCCTCGCACCATGCCGGCACCTGCCCATCTCCCAGATCCAGGCATTGGAACCTTGCTTTTTGCGAACGCTTCAAGCACGGCCTGAAAGTCATGCACTGGCGGACGACAGCGCCCCTGGGACGTTCTCCCACAGCGCGAATCTCGGGTATCTCCCATCTGTAGCCTCCTTCATCTCGTCAATGATCCTCACCGCCTCCATGAACAGGCCGCTGCGCTCGTCCGCAAGCCCCCTGCGCAGGCCCGCCATGGAAAGCCCCTGGCAGGGGGAGCCGAAAGCGATGATGTCCACCGGTGCAAGCTCCCCGCCTCGGAGCCTCGTGATGTCCCCCATATGTGCCATCCCCGGGAAATGCCGCCTTGTCACGGACACGCACTCCGGCACGATCTCGCTGGCCCAGAGGGCGCGGATCCCATAAAAAGACGCGGCATAGGGGAACCCGCCTATGCCGTCAAAAAGGGAACCTAATGTGATCTCTTCCAACCATTTACCTCCACTTCCTGATCCCACTGGCAGGGCTGCGGCCTGCCTCCATGTGCCCCGTTTCCCGAGGCGGTCCACGCGCCCCTATACATGCCACCCCCAATCCGGATGTCATAATTCCAGGACTTCCTTCTCCGGGAACATGCCAATCAGCTTCTTCACTGCCTCCTGTACCTGCGGGTTGCCGCTGAATTCCGGCACCAGGCGTACCATGCCTGCATCTATCCCCTCCCCCGTAAGCACGTCGATCTGTGCGTCCATCCATTTTTCCGTCCCCTCCGCATGGAGGTTTATGCCGATGGCCGGGATGCCGTTCCTGCGCCCCGGCGGTATCTCCTTATAGATAGCAGCCGCTTCCTCCAGAGTCCTGATGCCCTCATGGTACTCGCCCATGCCATGGAACTCCCCGCACTCCGCTACCGTGAACGTCATGATGACCCTGCCTGCCCCCTGCTCCTTCGCCTTTTTTCCTGCCATGTTTTTCCCCTTTCTTTTTCTTCACTTCTCCGCTTCCAGATACTTTGCCGTCTCTGCTGTCATGTACTGCTCAAGATATCTCTCCCTATGGGGCATGATGATGTGCAGCCCTCCATGTACATTGATCCACTCTATGACGAACCAGAAGCCCAGCCCCCTGCTGTCTGGCTTCCACAACCCTTTTTCATTTAATGCGCCGCCCCGCATCATATAATCGACAATGGCCGGATTGGAGAGCTCCTCAGCTGTCTCCCACCTGTTAGGCGCCTTCTCCCTGTGGCATCCGAAGCCGCAGTAGACGCACCCTGTCCTGCTGCAGCCAGTAGTGCTGTATACCGGCTTCCCCAGGTCAAAAAGCCCCAGTTCCGTTGTGGGGCGCTCCCCGCAGTTCCCGAAATCTGCCAGTACCTCGCCATATACACTGGCAATGGGAAGATGGTTATGGTAGATATATTCCAGCACATCCTGCTCTGTCCAGAAAGACATGGGGTTGCTGATGGGGCTCTTCATGTCAAAACCGTTGCAGCCGTTTTTCAGCCAGTTCGCCGTCCTCAGGCGGCTCTCACTTGCCATCTGTGCCGTCATGGGCACCCGGCCCGTCCGCTTTGCGTAGCTCTTTAAGGGTGCCTTTTTCATGATGGAGCAGCAGTGGCTGGATATCTCAAAAGGCGCCTCCAGGAAGAACCTGTACCGCTCCTTGTTGTACATTCTGGAGTATTCCGATGTGGCCTCCCCCTTTTCCTTATGGATGTATTTCCCATGCAGAATCAGATAACGGACAGGAGTCTTGATATCCGTCTCCGGGATTTCTCCCCGGATAAGCTTCTGGTACAACTCGTTTTCCGGATTTTCCCTGCGGTCTATGCCCATCAGATCCGCCATATAGGTATGGTTGGGAACCATGCCCTCCGTGTCTTTCGTCCCCTCGCGATCAAGCAGTTTTTCCATATACCGCCTTGCACCGTATACGCACCCGGCTACTTCCTTACTGATAAACGGATAGCCATATCTCTCGATGACGCTGCGGAAATTCCTCTTCGGACGGAGGATCTCCACGCTTTCATGCTGCTTCACAAACTCCCTCACCTCAGGATACTCAAGACCGGTGTCCACGTAGACAGCCGCCATCCGCGGGTATCTCTTCCTCACCATGTCAAGAAGCACGCTGCTGTCCTTCCCTCCACTGAATGCCACATAGGCTCCGTCCTCCCCATAACAGTCCACCCATTCCCGTATTCTGTATTCCGCCATCCTTATCTTTGCCGACAGCGGAAGGGACTGCATCTGGTACAGGTCCCCTATCGTATGTTTATTCATTCACGCCCCCTTTCCTTTCACTGATGAACAGGACGCATCCGGCTACCGCTTCCTGGAGACTGCCCGCAGACCGGCAAGAGCACCGCCACGGAGAGATCTCAGACAATGGAAGAGCCAGTACCGGGCGGCACTTCATACTCACAAACCTCAAATTCATCCTCCGGCTTTACCCGCAGCCGGTGCTTTAAGAACTTCGCCACATCAAAGCTGTTTTTCGGGTCTGCATCCGACAGATACCTATACTGCGGGTGTCTGGTAATGTCGTACTTGTCCGAGAAGAAGGGACGCACCCCCTGCACCTGCAGGATGCACCTGCCGCCGTCCATCACCGCAAGCTCATCAGGCGTCATCAGTTCTTTGCCACATTGTCAAGTGAAGAATTCATTCTTTTTGCTTTTTCATACACGGAATCTTGTAGATGTTCTATAAATGTGCTAAACTGAACGCAATAGCAAATCGAAGTTTTCGCTTGTAATATATCTGATTCACGCATGTACAAATAACTATTACATTATGATTGATTCAGGTTTATTTATCATCGGAGGGATAAAGTGAGAACACTTGAAACGAGCAGACTCATTCTGCGTGATTGGACTGTAGACGATATTGGCTGCGAGGTTTTTGATATAAGCACAATACAATATTTGCTGTCTGCAAAAAACAACTATGCTGTTGTTTTGAAAGAGAACGGAACCATAATTGGTACAATAGGACTGAACGAAGATGCGGACAATGACCCAAATACAAGAAATGTTGGGATTAGGTTGCTTGAGCCATATCGAAATAAAGGGTTGATGTCGGAAGCACTGGAATGTGTGATTCAAAATGCGGGCGAGATTACAGATACACTCTCCTATCTTTGCCTTACGGACGATAAGCGAAGCCAGCATATTGCGGAAAAATTCGGTTTTATGTACTGTAAGACTTTTTATAATGTTAGGAAAGATGTTGCTGAACAGCCTAAAGATTTTTATTATTACAAGCGAATATTATCAGCGACGTGAAGCTGTGTTTTACTCAGAATTGCAAACTGAAATTTGAAAGGAATCTAAACAATGAATGAATACCGCAAAGCAACTCTTGAAGACCTCAATTGTCTATGGGAATATAATATTGCCATTAATCCCAATGACCCCCGTTGGATTAAATGGAAAGACACATATATTAATTACAACAAAACTGGCGAAGCAGTGACTTTCACTGTTATTGTAGACAGCATTCCAGTTGGAGAAGGAACATTACTATTCTCATCAGAATGCAGTGCAATTAATGGCAGAACTAATCTTGCTGACAATTCTACCATAGCTAACATCAATGCTCTCCGCATTCGGAAAAAACACGAAGGTAAGGGATATATTTCAACGCTCGTAAAATTAATGGAAGATTATGCTACTCAAAATGGCTATAAATGCTTGACTATAGGTGTCGATGCAAAGGAAACAAGAAATCTCGCAATTTATCTACATTGGGGATATAATGAATTTGTAACATCTGAAGTAGAAGATGGCGAGTTGGTATTGTATTATGCCAAAAATTTAGAATAGGATTTTCCTAATAACTGTTGCATTAATGGAATTAATCATGTTTAGAAACCTTTATTTGATATTTAGTTAAATAAATTCCAGTTTGACATGCTGGGAAATCGGAATTTGATAAAAACACAGTTGCAACTCCCAGTTGACAAATTTCCATTCTTAAATGGTGGTTATGCAACCAGTAGTTTTGCTATAATTTCACCAAACAGAAAGGAGTCCTGACTATGAATATGGCAGACAGAATACAATATTTGAGAAAAACTAAAGGGCTTTCTCAAGAAGAACTTGCGGATAAAGTTGGAGTGTCAAGACAAGCAGTTTCAAAATGGGAAAGTGAACAAAGCACACCTGATATAGAAAAGATTATTAGTATGAGCGAACTTTTTGAGGTCACAACAGACTATATTCTCAAAGGTATAGAGCCTGTTTATATGACTAATAAAAAAACAATATATTCTCTATACTTAGGATTTGCAGCAATATTTGGAACCATAGCTGGCATTTGGTCTTTTACAGCAAATAGATTTCGTATAGATGAGTGTTGTTTTATCATGATAGCTGGAGCCATGATTGGGTGTGCCATAGCGTTGATTATTCAAGTGATACCTAATTTCAATAGAAAAAAATAACCCCCGCATTGACAATTACAAGTTTGTCAACAACCCCAAAAAAGGCAGCCGCTCCCTTCAAAGCGTCTGCCTTTTCCTGTCCCTGTCCTTCTATTATGGTGATAGGTAAGCCTACTGTTTCCAACGTTTCCGGCTTTTCCCCCACCCCGCACCGTGCATGACGGCTTTCCCGTCACACGGCGCTCCATCAACAACAATTCGCACACGTTATCACAAGTTATTACCATGAACATTTTTTTAAGTGGTCTGCCCCTGTTTCTGCCGAAACCGATTAGGCAGAAACAGGCGGATTTCCCGCTTCTTTGCGGAGTTTATTGAGTTTTGCAAGTTGGCGTTTGTTGAGGCTCAATTCAGATAGATGTTTTACTATGGTCGATTCAGATGTAGCGTGGATTAAAATATGTACGCTTTCCCGGACAATAATCAGATTTTGGTAGTTATCCCTGCCACCCCTGTTCTTCGGTAACTTATGGTGGCAATGAATATCTCCCAAAGATTCAAACACTTGACCAGTAACCGCACACTTTCCATATTGCGCACAAAAGAGCGATAGACGGTTATCCGCATACGCGGCACTTTGCTCGTGGACTTCCTGCCGCAAAAGTGCCCTGAGCATCTTGGTATCAAAACCAAGGTTTTCATGGATTTCCGCTCTGCCTTCCGGCGTGTATTTCTGAATAGACCTTTTCTTGCACATAGGGGCCTTAGTACGAACATAGCTGATGGGAGCAACAGGAAGATTTTTGATGTAACGCATCAATTTAGAGGAGCTATAGCGGTCTACGACAGCACCACCAATATTATCTTTCGGCTCCTTTTTCAGCCTGTCGCCCAGACGCTTCATAGTCCGGGTGACCTCGTAGCCTATGTCACGAAAATCAAGACTGACCCCTGTTGCCATCTGGTAGTAATTGTGTTCACCCATGACGAAAGCATTATAATTCAAAATTGCTCTTGCCTCCGTCATGCCCTTTGGCGGACGGGCTATATTCTTGATTTTCTGTTTGGCCTCGGTTTTAATCCTCTTGACGGCTTTTTCGCTAACGCGCGATTGAACCACCAGCTTGTTCTTTTTCTTCGTGAGCCTCATTTTGATACCAAGAAACTCGGAGTAATGCTTATTGAGATTTACCACCCGTGTCTTTTCCGGGGATACGTCCAGCCTCAGCCGTTCTTTCAGCCATTTGGTAACCGCAATCAGCGTCCGCTCTGCGCTGTCCTTATTCTGACAGAATATACGAAAATCATCAGCATATCGAACAATGTGCATTTCTTTCAAGCGGGTTGTACGCATAGCGCGGTATCCATGGCTTTTGTCGAATACGGTGTTGCCGCCTAACTGCCTGTTTCTGCCCCGCGCCACAGCCACCGGGTTGTCTGCCCATTGGCTTTCTACCCACCAATCCAGTTCGTTCAGCACGATATTTGCCAACAGAGGCGAGATAATACCGCCCTGAGGCGTACCCTTAACGGGGGCCACCGTTGTGCCGTTCTCTAACTGGATAGGGGCTTTTAATATGCGCTTGACAATGTAAATCAGTTGTTTGTCCCGGATTCCCAGCGCCCACATCTGCTTAATCAGTTTCGAGTGGTCTACGTTATCAAAAAATCTCTTGATGTCAAACTCGACAACATAGTGCAAATGAGATTGCTGCATATGCCGGTAGGACGCGGCTATGGCTTGTTCACAGTCTCGGTTGGGCCGGAACCCGTAGCTATTCTCGCTGAATTTTGCCTCACAAATTGGCTCCAGAACTTGGAGAATACATTGCTGTATCAGCCTGTCCCAGATACAGGGAATACCCAGCGGGCGGGTCTTGCTTGGGTCGCTTTGCTTCGGAATTTCTTTTCTCCGTACAGCCCGTGGGCTGTAATTCTTGGTAATGTTTCGTACCTTCTGAACCAACGTTTCCGGGCTGCATTTCTCAATAGCCCGAATTGTCAGCCCATCCGTGCCGGGTGTCACGCTTCCGCCATTGCCCTTGATGTTCCGATAGGCAAGTAAGATGTTGTCTTTGCTGAATATCAAATCCATCAGACTATCAAATGTCTCGCCTTTTGCAGCTTTCGCATATAGCCCATCAAAAGTTTCCTGCATATCGTAATACTCGGCATAGCGCAGATTATTGACTTTTTTCGGTTTCTTAGTTGTGCTTCTTCGTTTGTTCTTGGTAACCATATAGGCATCAACTCCTTTGAGGGAAGATTGACCTTTTGGTCGTACCCGAAATCCTACTGCTCACTTGTGATTAGTGTTTTGCCTTGCTGTTGACTCGTGGCTGTCACTCCGTTCCCCATTACAGGGAACATCATCGCTATCGCCACTACTTTACCCACCGCTTCGACTGCTTATATGATTCGACAGTCTATATACCATGTTGGCCCATGATATACGCGATAGGCTTTCACCACGTTCCGATACTGCTATCTGTTCAGATGCCCTTAGGTTTCTACTATGGACCTGCCAGCTTGCCGCCGCCTGTAACGGCGCATGGAGTTTCATAGGGACAAATTTTTACTCTTCCACACTGGCTCCCTTACGGGATAGGGGGATTAGCCCCACTCTTCTTTTAGACCCGTACTATCGCAGATTGGCCTGCCCTTTCGGACATTCTCGCCATAGGCATTTTATAGACCCCCGGCCTAACGCTCACAGCCACCTCTGGCTTGCTTTGCACCTGCCGCTGTTTCCATAGTTTACCACGCGCAGAGCGAACGCAGTTAGCCGCCTTTAACGGGCTTCTGACCCTGGCCGTTTCCAGCCAACGCCAGCCGTAGCTTTAGGGTAGGCGTTTCAGGGCGTTACCCCTTCATTCCACCTATCGCAGTATCAGTTGTTGCTTTTGATTATCTCAAAAGCCCCGCATTTTTAGCACTACTCGGTCTTAACGCCCACAAAGTTCTGTTCTTTATGGAATAGTGTTTGTATGCGAACGTGTCGCACTATCCCAGAAATGATCACCTTTCGGGGAGCCGGTGTTTTTGATGATGACATCGGAAAAAAGCTGTGCCATGATCTCCTGCCCCTCGATTTCCGCAAGGCAGTTCCAGCTGTCGGAATTTTCAGGGTTGATCAGGTTGAATACCCGCACGGTGTAGCCGTTTTCTTCAAGATAGAGGCACAGGTCTGCGTAAAGTTCTGATTTCGGATCGGTAATGATGAGGCTCTCCCCGCGTTTCACGCACTGGAACACCACGTTCCTTGCATAAGCCCGGCTTTTCATGCTGCCGCTGGCCCCGAATACCGCCACGTTGCGGTTCATCCGCGTCTTCTCCGGCAGGCAGACCGCTTTCCCGTACAGCTTCCCTAAGATGACGCCCCGGTTTCCTGTGATGTCAGGGACCAGCTCCAGCACTTCACGCATCTCAGAGTCCGTCATGAAGCCGGAGGTGCCGTAAGTCCCCTGGTCTGAGTAGGTCAGGTTCCGTTCCCTGTCATAGATGCCTTTCCTGCCCAAGCCCATCCGCATCACCATAAATACCAGCAGCCCGGAGATGCCGATGCATAGGGCGATCCCGTACAGGCTGTAAGGGAATACGGTGAGCGCTTTCAGGCAGGCGCCAGGCGAGCCGTCGGGGAATGCCGGCGAGGTGCCGTTCCCCGGTGTGCCCCCGGATGAAGTCCAGGTCCGGTAGTTGATGATGAACTGGGATACATAGCCGCCTGCATAGGCAAGCGCCATGAGCAGGACGGGAAGGACGAAGAAGAGCGTCAGTTGTTTCTTTTTGTTTTCTGTCAGTTTCAGTGCAGGAACCTCCTTTCAAATTTATACAGTAATAGGCGATTGCGAAACGCCAGAATCCCGCATAAATACGGGATATTTTTTGTTACAAAATGAAACAACTCCTCACTGATATATGGTATAATTGAGCTGTCAACCAACAATCATCCATATCAATCAGCAAAGGAGTTGCTACCTATATGATAACACACAAACAGCTTTCTCTGAAAGATATTTTTACAGATTGCCAGAAAAAATTTGACAACGATAAATACCAGTTCCTCGTCATGCTTGATGAGGCCATAGACATGGACGAGATTGTCCCCGTCTCTTTTGTGACACATTTCCATGCCCTTACCGGCAGGCCGCGCAAGCACCTGCTCTATCCTATGCTCAAAGCCCTTTTGCTGCAGCGCATCTTTTCCATCCCTACCGACACGCTTTTGATCGTGTTCCTGAAGTATTCCCAGGAGCTGAGGGACTTCTGCGGCTTCAGCGTCGTCCCGGACGCCTCCAAATTCACGCGGTTCAAGCAGGATTTCCTCCCTGACCTGCAGACCATGTTCGACAGCCTTGTGGATCTGACGGAGCCAATCTGCCAGAAAATCGACCCCTCCCTTGCCTCCATGACCATCTTTGACACCTCCGGCATCGAGGCATGGGTGACGGAGAACAACCCCAAATACGCCAACCGCATCATCAGGCAGCCCAAGGCTTTCAAAAAGGCTAAGGGGCTCGATGATTCCTATGACCCCTACAAGGCTGCCTATGCCTCCATGCCTCCCCATGCTGAGGCCAACCCCGCCATCCAGCAGATGTACATCAACGGGCATTTCTGCTATGCCTACAAGTTCGGCCTCGTGACCAACGGCCTGGGCATTGTCCGCAGCATCACTTTTTACAACAAGGATTTCCTCCAGGCACACCCGGATATCGTCGTAGAAAAGAAATCCGATTCCCCTGACGAGGACAAGTCCCTTGCCGATTCCAAGGCCCTTATCCCCATCCTGAAGGACTTCCGCATGCACCCGCTCATCAACCCAAAGACCTTCCTGGGGGACGCCGCCTTTGACTCCATACAGATCTACCATGATCTCTTCCACGAGCTCCATTTCGAAAAGGCTTTCATCCCACTCAACGGCAGGCTCTCCCTGGAAGATTCCGACTGCCCTCTCAATGAGGACGGCATCCCCTGCTGTCCACACGACCCCTCGCTCCCGATGAAGCGCGAGGGTAGCAAGTCCCACCTGCGCTGCGGGCTCCCCACCATGAAGTTCGTCTGTCCTAAGATGAAGTGGGAATACGATCCCAAAACCAAAAAATCCAAACGTGTCTGCCATTGCGAGAACCCCTGCACTGAGTCCTCCTGCGGGCGCATGGTCTACATCTACCCCGAAAAGAACCTGCGGGCCTATCCCGGCACTGCCCGCGGCACAGAGGAATGGAAAGACACCTATAAAATCCGTGTCAATGTGGAGAAATCCATCAACCACTTCAAGGACAGCTTCTGTGTGGCCAGCCGCAGGACACAGAATGAGAAGACGCTCCATGCCGACCTGCTTTTGGCCGGAATCAGCC
>OFFG01001943.1_pt1 | contig 11105 bp, 9 predicted proteins | sample 1521331 | NCBI WGS metagenome assembly OFFG01 (sample SAMEA3504129, study PRJEB24116) | mouse gut metagenome | biome: mouse gut; feature: mouse-associated habitat; material: faeces | place: Denmark | collected 2011 | reverse complement strand
CCACATTTTTGCGTGCTCTTTTTCATTTTCCGCCGTTTTCAGAAACAGGGCCGCAATCTGCTCATAACCTTCTTTTTTTGCGGCGGAAGCAAAATAGGTGTATTTATTTCTTGCCTGTGATTCGCCTGCAAATGCCGCCTCCAGATTTTTTTCGGTCTGTGTTCCTGCATACTTTGTTGTACCCATGTTTTTCCTCCCTGATAATGTGAGACAATATAAGATACCTGCCGGGAGTATAAATATTCCAGCATATTCTCTTATCATAATATTTTTTTGTGACTTTGTCGAGGGATTACAGAAAAATAAATGAATTACGGGGTAAACCGGGCCTTTGTTTTATGTTATAATGGGAGTTGTGCATTCTATGATGAGGAGAAAGGAGAGTCTGATCTGACGGACATAAGATAAAATGAAAAAAGTGGATTTTGATAATGGCACGATTACAGAAAATATGATACAGACAGCGCTTCCGATGCTGGTGGCACAGGTAATCAGTCTCCTGTACAGCATAGTGGACCGGATTTATATCGGAAGAATCGAAGGATACGGAACACAGGCGCTCGGCGCAATCGGCCTGTGTTTTCCGGTTATTATATTAACCGGCGGCTTCACCAATATGTTCGGCCTTGGGGGCGCCCCTTTATTTTCGATCGCTCTTGGGAAACATGACAGGGGGAAAGCCGGCAGGGTATTAAATACGGCATTCCGGCTTGAAATTATGACAGGCGCCCTTCTGATGGTGTTCTGCGGACTGTTTGCGCCTCAGATTTTAGCTGTTTTCAGCGCAACCGCGGAAGAACTCCGCTTTTCAGTGCCGTATATAAGAATCTATCTGGCGGGAACGATCTTTGTTATGGTATCTACCGGTATGAATCCATATATTAACGCGCAGGGTTATGCGGGAGCCGGCATGAAATCCGTACTGATCGGTGCAGTCGCGAATATTGTACTGGATCCCGTGTTTATTTTTCTGTTTGGCCTGGGGGTGAACGGAGCGGCCATTGCGACCGTGATCTCACAGCTTTTATCCATGCTGTTTGTCCTGAAATTTCTTCTGGGACCTGAGAATGAGTTCCGGATCACTTTAAAGCACCCTTTTTCATTTCCGCATGCAAAAGAAATTATCGGTCTTGGATTATCGCCCTTTGTCATGCAGTGTACCAATTCACTGGTGTCTGTGGTGTGCAACAGCGTATTAATGAGGACCGGCGGGGCGCTTTATGTCTCTGTTATGACGATTATTTCCTCGGTGAGGCAGATACTGGACACGCCCATCCTGGCTGTGACAGAGGGGGCGTCGCCGGTTATTTCTTATAATTACGGGGCGGGAAGACCGGAAAGGGTCCGGAAAGCAGTGATATTAATGGCGTCGACGGCAATTTTATATACCTGTCTGATGTGGGCTCTGATTGAGAGGTTCCCATTGATGTTTATTAAGATCTTCAGCGATGACGTGAATCTGCAGCAGGCTGCCCTGCGGCCGCTGCACCTGTATTTTTCTGCTTTTGTTTTTCAGGCGTTCCAGTATTCCGGACAGACTGTTTTTAAGGCCCTGAATAAAAAAAAGCAGGCCATATTTTTCAGCTTATTCAGAAAGGTACTTATGGTTGTACCGCTGACATGGCTGCTGCCATATGTGTTTCAGATGGGAACAGATGGTGTATTTGCGGCGGAGCCGGTATCCAACCTGATCGGAGGGCTGGCATGTTTTATAACCATGGCCGCGATGATTATTCCGGAACTGAAAAAGATGGAGGGCTGATGTGTACATGCAGGAAAAGAGCCGCTGTAAAACATTATAGTGACTGCTTTCCTGTGAGACAAAAGCCCTCCGGACAGGATTCTTTTTTACAGCAGACCTTTTATGTATGCTGCAATTGATTCTTCTTTGCAGTTTGCGAAGAACAGTTCGCTGAAGTGTTCTCCCGCGACAGCTCCTTTCACCAGTTCCGGATCAATCGCCTGCAGACACTCCGTCAGCGGCCGCAGTGTTTTGCTGCGCACTTCGTCGAGTATTTTTTTGTTTCGCTGCTCCGGCACGACACGGTCTGCCGGATACCCCTTTCCGTGGCCGAAACCGAATAATTTTTCAAACATGTATTCCAGGTTCAGCTCGCCGCCCCAGCCAAAGCCTTTTGCGAACGGAAGAGCCACGGCGTTTCCGTCGTTGACGTGCGCAAAGGTGTAGGCGTCCACGGGATCCTCGATGTGGCCGCAGATGACGTTCGGAAAGCTGTTCATCGCCAGCATCGCGCCCTCGCCGGTGCCGCAGCCGGTGACCACGTAGTCTGCCGCGCCGCTGTTTAAGAGGATTGCGCCGAGGATTCCGGCCTGGACGTAGGTCAGCTGTGCGGCATCGTCCGCGGCGTACATCCCGTAATTGTCCACGGTATGTCCCATCGGTTCCACCACTTTCTTCAGCGCGTCGCAGATCAGACTGTTTTTGCCGGCCTGGCTGTTCTCATTGATTAATGCGATTCTCATAAATATTCTTCTCCTTATTATTGATATCAGATGGTGCCTGTGAAGCTACTGCGGCTGTTTGCCGATATAAGCCAGAATACCGCCGTCCACATAAAGCACATGGCCGTTTACAAAATCGGAAGCCTCCGATGCCAGAAATACTGCCGGTCCCTGTAAATCTTCCGCATTCCCCCAGCGGGCTGCCGGCGTCTTTGCAATGATAAACTGGTCAAAGGGATGTCTGCTTCCGTCAGGCTGAATCTCGCGCAGAGGCGCTGTCTGAGGAGTTGCAATGTAGCCGGGTCCAATGCCGTTACACTGAATGTTGAACTCGCCGTATTCAGAAGCAATGTTTTTGGTCAGCATCTTAAGACCGCCCTTGGCAGCCGCATAAGCGGAAACTGTCTCGCGTCCAAGCTCGCTCATCATGGAACAGATGTTAATAATCTTTCCGCCGCCCTTCTTTATCATGCTGGGGATGACAGCCTTGGACACGATAAAGGGCGCGTTCAAATCCACGTCGATTACCTGACGGAACTGGTCGGCGCTCATCTCGCACATGGGGATTCTCTTGATAATTCCCGCATTATTTACAAGAATATCAATCACTCCCACTTCCTTTTCAATCTGAGCCACCATAGCCTGTACCTGTTCTTCGTTTGTAACGTCGCATACATAGCCGTGAGCCTTGATGCCTTTTTCCTCATAGGAAGCAAGACCCTTGTCCACCAGCTCCTGCTTGATATCGTTAAATACGATGGTTGCGCCCGCCTCGGCATATGCGGTTGCAATTGCAAAACCAATTCCGTAGGATGCTCCCGTTACCAGCGCTACTTTGCCTTCCAGTGAAAATTTCTTTGTAAATTCGCTCATTGTTTTTCTCCTTTTCCTTTTTTATTCCCGCGAGCAATGAGTCAAGCGGATGCGGAGCATCCATTTGACGAATGCCGCGAGGCTTATCTGTTCTTCGAAGAAGAGCAGATGCCGCCCCGGCGAGGGGTCAATACCCCGTCAGCTTGCTGCGGGGTCTTTGACTTTTTGACTGCCGCCAGTTTACATCAAATCTTTCATTGCCACATGGTCCATATCGTCGAAATCCTGATTTTCCCCGACCATACCCCAGATAAAGGTGTATGCTCTTGAACCGCTTCCCGCGTGAATGGACCAGCTCGGTGAAATCACCGCTTCCTCGTTCCTCATAACAATATGTCTTGTTTCCGTGGGCTCTCCCATATAGTGCATGACAAAGGCGTCCTCGGGCATCTCGAAGTACAGATAAACCTCCATCCGTCTGTCGTGGGTGTGGCACGGCATTGTGTTCCAGACACTTCCCGGCTCTAACTTTGTCATTCCCATCACCAGCTGGCAGCTTTCCACCTGTCCCGGCAGAATGTATTTGCAGATGGTGCGGTGGTTTGCATCCTCCAAAGAGCCCAGCTCCACCTTATTTTCGTTCTTAACGATGACTACGCCCTCCTCCGGCGCCCCCTCGGGCTTAATCAGAACCGTGGGGTAGGTGGTGTGGGCCGGCGCGCTGTTGATATAAAATTTGGCAGGTGTCCCCGCGTCCGCGCTCTCAAAAACGATGTCCTTTGCGCCCATGCCGATATACATGCCTTCCTTGAAGCCAACCTCGTATTTCTTACCGTCTACCGTGACAGAGCCGGCGCCGCCGATATTAATCACTCCCATTTCCCTTCTCTGCAGAAAATACTCCGCGCGCAGCTCCTCACCCGCCGTCAGAGTAAGCGGCTCTGTCGGCACCGCCGCCCCCGTAATGATTCTGTCAATGTGGCTGTACACCAGTTTGATTTCCCCCGGCACGAACAGATTCTGAATCAGGAATTCTTCCCTCAATCTTTCTGTCGTGTAATGCTTCACGTCTCTCGGTGAAGCCGCTGTTCTCAGCTCCATATCACCCATCCTTTCTCCAGATAAAATACCTTCTGGCATTGCTAAATATTACCTTTACAATGATAAGTATACATTAAAAAATTGTCTATGTCCTTTCAAATATTTCTATAAACATTGCAAATTTTGAACTTTTAACATATAATTTGTATAAGCTTCAAACTGCTTCGGCAGAGGAACAAATTTATCCTCACAGACGTAACGTATGGAACGGACATAAAGGAGATAACAAATGAACGAACTACTTTCCTGCCAGCAGGCCATGGAAAACTGCATGGCAACCCAGACCTTTGCCATCGCCCATTTATATAAGGAAGAAAAAACCATGGACATGCACATCCATGACTGCCATGAAATTTATTATTCCATTTCCGGCGGAAAACAATTTCTCATTGACAACAAAATCTACACCATCGAGCCCGGTGATATTTTCATTATCAATCAATATGAGAGCCATAAAATCACTCAGGTGGATAAAATGGTCCACGAGCGGATTGTGCTTTCCATCCACCCGGAATACACCAGACGTCTTTCCACGGCGCAGACGGATTTAGACGCATGCTTTTCAGACAGGGCGGAGGGATTCAGCCACAGAATCCCGTTAAACAAAGAACAGCAGAATCGCTTTTTATACTATATCAGTAAAATTACGGACGCCGGAGGATACGGTCAGGACCTTGTGGAGCAGACCGCCTTTACGGAGCTTCTGCTGCTGATTAACGGAGCCGTCCGCACCATCCATCTGCCGGAGACCGCTGAAAGCCGCACCTATAACCATCAGGTGGACGATATTCTTGCCTATATCAATTTGAATATCGCCTTCCCGATTACCATTGAGCAGCTTTCAGGTGAATTTTTCTTAAGCGAATCCTATATCTGCCGGATTTTCAAATCGGCCACCGGTACCACCATCAACAAATACATCAGCGCCCGCCGAATCAGCATCGCCAAATCCCTCCTGCGGGACGGCGCCAGCGTCACCGAAGCCTATGAAAAAAGCGGATTTTCGGATTACAGCAACTTTTTCAAAACCTTCACAAAGGCCGTGGGTATTTCGCCCAAAAAATATGCCCAGTGCAGTGTCAGCTGACATTGCACCGGGCCGTTGTTTAATAAGGATATCCGCTATTTGCACAAATCCGCAAATTTCTCAGAATCCATAATCAAAAATTCCGCCTGATGTGTAGGCATTGTTATAAAGTCCGTTGTAGTTATAAGTGTCCGCTTTAGTAGCTTCCACATTGGCCGTATGGTCGAGCATGGTCGCCTGTGCGGAAATCCTGTCGGCGTAGGATGCGTTTCCGCTAAACAGCGTCTTTACCGTATTCATATCCGCCGCCTTGAATGCCTTTTCGTCAATGGAAAGAGTCTTGTTCTCGTTGATGGAAATTCCAACTTTGGCAAGCAGATTTTCATTGGCGCTTGTGGCTCCTGTCATGGACTTTACTCTGTTCTGGATACTGGTGGACTCTGCGGAGCCTGCCTGCTTGATTACAGAGTTGTAATCGTCCACAAAATTGGAAACAGCCTTATAAATCGCATTGGTATCATATCCTTTGGTTGTGGATGTAACGCCGTTTTCATCTTTGGTCTCGATATCAACCTTATTAAATACAGACTTGCTTCCCTTTGCCGTTAAAGCATCCGCGGATTTCTTAAGTCCCTCAGCCGCGCTCTCGATAGAGGACAGGGTCTTTGCGGAATCCTTTGCCGCCGCCGTCGTCCTCTGGTTCTTCTGCTCTGCTATGGAGGATACTTCTTTGGTTGAACGGTGGCTTGGGCTGTAATATGCTTTCATCAGCTTGCCATAGCTGCCGTTCTTGATGCTTGCATAGTCTGAAAGGAAATTCAGACTTGCAGAATTGCCGCCTGTCATGCTCTGAAACAGATAAGAATAATCCGGTTTTAAATTACTTACATTAATACCTATTCCCATAATCTTCACTCCTTTGATAATGAACATCCTGATATTTATGTTCCGCCGCCTGTCCGCAGCGCTTCCCGCGGACAATTACGACCGTGGAACCTCCGTGTTCCACATAATCTCCTGATTAGTTTATCGTCAGGAATACTCTTATAGTTAAGGTTATTGTAGCATTTTGGAAGTAAATTTTCAAGAGCCGTGAAAAACATTTCATTACATCTATGTGACATTTCGTCCATTGACTTTTCTCCTGCAAAATGATAGCTTTTTTTTACAACGATAATACAAAAGGAGCACTCTTATGGAACAGCAGCCTTCCATTTTAAAAGAAATCCGTCCTCACGGCACCAAATCCTTTCCCTGCGCCATCTACCGCACCCATTCCGTGGGAAAAGGCACCCTTGTCAAGCATCACTGGCATGAGGAGGTGGAAATTCTGTACTTTTCCGGCGGGAAATTCCGTCTGGAGGTGAACATGGAATCCTTTCCCATACCCTCGGAATGCTTCTGTTTCATCAACCCCAGCGAGCTGCACAGCATCATCACGGAAACCTCGGACAGCCATTTTGAGGACGCCGTGGTCTTTTCCCTGGGGATTTTGAGCTTTGACTCCTATGACGAGGCGCAGATTCACCTGCTGCGGCCCATCCAGAACGGAAAACTCCTCTTTCCCCGCTGTATTGCCCCGCAGCACCCGGCCTTTGTCCCGGTCAGAAACGCTTTCACGGATATCATGCATTCCTTTGGGCAGCCGCCCGCAGCCGGCTCTTTTGACAGCCAGCTTGTCACGGACAACTTTACCAGCCAGCTTTATATCAAGGCTTCCCTGCTGTATATCCTTGCCACGCTTTCCTCCCACAGGCTCTTTACGCCTACCGAGAAGGATTTGGACAAGCGTGTGGAAAGCATCAAAACGGCGCTGACCTATATCAGCGACAACTACCAGAACAAAATCTACATATCGGATTTGGCAAAACAGGTAAACTTAAACGGCCAGTATTTCTGCCGCCTGTTTAAAAAAGCAATCGGCCGCTCCCCCATGGCATATATCAACGAATACCGCATCAAGCAGGCAAAACGGCTCCTTGAGAATACGGATATTGCCGTGACGGAGGTATGCCTTGAATGCGGGTTCAACAACCTTGGGAATTTTATGCAGGAGTTTCGCAGGGCTACAGGCACTACGCCATTGCAGTACAGAAAAAAGTCATAATACCGTAGTTTTTAATCAAATAACTGTAAGACTTTCTCATCTCATGTCACTAAAATGAATTCAAACGATACCACAGGAGGTACGGCAATGACAAAAAAATGGTGGCATGACAAGGTAGCATATCAGATTTATCCCAAGAGCTTTTATGACTCAAACGGAGACGGCATCGGAGATATTCCGGGTATTATCGAAAAACTGGATTATCTGCACGATTTGGGCGTGGATATCGTGTGGCTCTCTCCCTGTTACAAGTCTCCCCTGGCGGACCAGGGCTATGATATCTCGGATTATTACAGCATTGACCCCCGCTTCGGCACCATGGAGGACATGGAAAATCTGATTGCCGAGGCAAAAAAGAGAAACATGTATATCCTCATGGATTTGGTGGTAAACCACTGTTCCGACGAGCATGAGTGGTTTCAGAAAGCGTGTCAGGACCCGGAAGGCAAATACGGCAATTTCTTCTATTTAAGAGATAAAAAGGAGGGGGAGCTTCCCACCAACTGGCGCTCCTACTTCGGCGGCCCCGTGTGGGAGGATTTGCCGGGCACCGGCAAGCAGTACCTCCACGTGTTCCACAAAAAGCAGCCCGATTTAAACTGGGAAAATCCCGAGCTTCGCGAAGAAGTCTACAAAAACATCAACTGGTGGCTTGACAAGGGTCTTGCCGGCTTTCGGATTGACGCCATCATCAACATCAAAAAGGCGCTGCCCTTCCGCAATTATGCGCCTGACAGAGAAGACGGGCTTTGCAGCATTCAGGAAATGCTGAAGGAAGCCAAAGGCATCGGCGAGTTTTTAGGAGAAATGCGCGACCGCACCTTTAAGAAATACGACGCCTTTTCCGTGGGGGAAGTCTTTAACGAAAAGCCGGAGGAGATTCCCGATTTTATCGGCGAAGACGGCTATTTTTCCAGCATGTTTGACTTTAACGAGACCATTTTCGGCGCAAGCGGCAAGGGCTGGTACGACGCGACGCAAATCACGCCGGACGATTACAGAAACTGCTGCTTTGAATCCCAGCGGAAGGTGGGCGAAACCGGATTTTTATCCAACATCATAGAAAACCACGACGAGCCCAGGGGCGTTTCCCGTTATATCCCCGAGGGCGACTGCTGCCCTGAAAGCAAAAAGATGCTGGCGGCCCTGAATTTCATGCTGCGGGGCATCCCTTTTATCTATCAGGGACAGGAGCTTGGCATGGAAAACGTGTCCTTCTCCTCCATCGACGAGGTTGACGATATCTCCTCCCTGGACGAATACAAGGTTGCGCTGGAAGCCGGGCTTTCCCCCGAGGAGGCTTTAAAGGCGGTAGCAAGATTCAGCCGGGACAACGCCCGCACTCCCATGCAGTGGTCGGACGGGGCAAACGCCGGATTTACCACCGGCTCTCCCTGGCTTAAGGTCAACCCCAACTATACGTCCACCAATGCGGCGTCGCAGCTTAAAGACCCGGATTCCGTCTGGAGTTTTTATAAAAAGCTGATTGCCCTGCGCAAAAATCCCGCCTATAAGGAAACCATCGTGTACGGCGCATTAGAGCCGGTATGGGAGGAACGCCACAACCTGATGGCCTATTACAGAAAAGGCGATAAGACGCTTCTGGTAATCGGCAACTATCAGCAAAAGGAACAGGAGGTCACTCTCCCCTGCGAATGCCGGAAGGTGCTTTTAAACAACTATCCTGATATGGATATGGAAAACAATGTAATCACATTGCGCGGATATCAGGTACTTATTCTGGAACTGTAAATAAAAAAGGAGGACAGAAAATGAACAGAACATGGTGGAAAGAAGCGGTTATTTATCAGATTTACCCCCGCAGCTTTATGGACAGCAACGGGGACGGTATCGGCGATTTACAGGGAATTATCAGCCGTCTGGATTACCTGAAATATCTGGGAATCGACGTCATCTGGCTCTCCCCCATCTACCAGTCCCCCAATGACGATAACGGCTACGATATCAGCGATTATCAGGCGATTATGGCAGAATTCGGCACCATGGAGGATTTTGACGAGTTACTTGCAAAGGCCCATGAGCGCGGCATCCGCATCGTCATGGATTTGGTGGTAAACCACACCTCCGACGAGCACAGGTGGTTTATGGAAAGCCGCAAATCCAGGGAAAACGACTACCGCGATTACTATATCTGGCGTGAGGGAAAGGATGAAAAGAATCCGCCCAACAACTGGGGCGCCTGCTTCGGCGGTTCCGCCTGGCAGTACGACGAAGCTTCTGGTATGTATTATCTGCATCTTTTTTCAAAAAAACAGCCGGACTTAAACTGGGATAATCCGAAGGTGCGTCAGGAGGTTTTCGACATGATGACATGGTGGTGCGACAAGGGAATCGACGGCTTCCGCATGGACGTTATCAGCATGATATCAAAGACTGCGGAAATGCCCGACGGCGAGGTGCACGACCTTTACGGGGATTTTGCGCCCTACTGTATCCACGGCCCCAACGTCCACAGATATCTGCAGGAGATGAATGAAAAAGTACTTTCAAAATACGACATCATGACCGTAGGGGAAACTGCCGGCGTAACCACACAGCAGGCGAAGCTCTACGCCGGTGAAAACGCTCACGAGCTGAATATGGTGTTCCAGTTCGAGCATGTGGAGGGCGACGGAAAATACGGAAAGTGGACGGATGAGAAGATTCCTCTCCCCACCCTGAAAAAGACCCTCTCCCGCTGGCAAAACGAGCTGTACGGGAAGGCATGGAACAGCCTGTTCTGGGATAACCACGATCAGCCAAGAGCCGTCTCCCGCTTCGGGGACGACCGGCAAGAGCACCGGGAGGCTTCCGCTAAGATGCTTGCCACCTGCCTCCACATGATGCAGGGATCCCCTTACATCTATCAGGGCGAGGAACTTGGCATGACCAACTATCCGTTCCGGAGCCCCGATGATTTCCGCGATATCGAGAGTATCAACGCCTATAAGGAATGGTGCTTAAGCGGCAATGTCTCCCATGAAGACTTCTGGCCATGCATTACGTTCCGAAGCCGCGACAATGCCCGGACGCCGGTACAGTGGGACGACAGCGAACAGGCAGGATTCACGTCAGGAACTCCGTGGATCCCAGTCAATCCGAATTACAAAGAGATCAATGCCAAAGCCGAGACCAAAGACCCGGATTCTGTGTTCCATTATTATAAGAAACTGATCGCTCTTAGAAAAGAGAATCCGGTCATGGTATACGGTAAATACGAGCCGCTCCTGGAAGACAGCGAAGAATTATTCGTTTACACCCGCACATTGGATAACGAAAAACTTCTGATCGTCTGCAACTTTACAGATCAGGATGTCGCATTTACTATGCCGGAAGAATTCACAGGCAGATCCTGCCTGATCGCGAATATGGAAAATGACTACAGCAAGAACAATATTACGGTAAAACCATACGAAGCATTTGTGCTTGTAAGATAAACCAGAGAACACTTACCAAATGTCCTATTCTATGCGGACATTTGGTTTGTTGTATTTATAAAAAATAATAATATGTAGGAGGTTAACATGAAAGCTGCTGTATTTTTAGGAAAAGAAAGCATCGAGACACGAGAAATAGACGTCCCCACACTGAAAG
>OFFG01001938.1_pt1 | contig 11123 bp, 10 predicted proteins | sample 1521331 | NCBI WGS metagenome assembly OFFG01 (sample SAMEA3504129, study PRJEB24116) | mouse gut metagenome | biome: mouse gut; feature: mouse-associated habitat; material: faeces | place: Denmark | collected 2011 | reverse complement strand
TGCCGGACCGCCGTCTCTTTTCTCTTTTATGATCTGCACAGCTGCGTACACAAGGATAACCACAGCCACCACCGCAAGAATAACCAGGTTGGAAATACCGCCTTTCTGCTCCTTCTTTCCTTCCTCTTTTTCAGAAGTGCTGTCTGCTTTTTTGCTGTCAGACTCACTTTCAGGAACATCCTGCCCAGGTGTATTGAGATCCGCCTGCTCTCTCTGACTGCCATCTTCAGCTGTTTCTCCTGCCACCTGCTTTTCCTCTGCGGATGTCTCCTCAGAAGAAATTTTTTCCGGATTATTCCCCTGTATCTCCGTGGGATCCTGGGTATCTTCCTCCCATTCTTCCTGGCTGTATATCTCCAGAAAATCCTGCCGCACATATGCGGTCTCTCCACCGTATACTACACGATACCAGCCTTCTTCTGTCAGCTCTACAGCAAAGATAAAGTCTCCCTCCTCCAGCTGTCCCAGCACCTCTTCTGAGGTATCCGGCCCCCGGCGTACATTTACCTTTTTTACCACGGACATCATGGTAGGACTGGTGATTCCGGCACTGGATTCCATGCCTGTCTCCTCCCACCCATCCACAGTTTCATCATTCCCGCTCTGTACCTCCAATGCAAGAACCGGCTCCTCTGTCTTCTCCATAAAATCCAGAGAGCAAAATGCCTGTACTGCCAAAACCGGGGAAAATGCCACAGTCCCTGCCGTCAAAAGTAAAAAAACAGCCAACGCCAGTCTTATCGAAAAACTTTTTCTCTTCCTGGATTTTTCACCGTTTTCCCCAATAAATCCTCCTGTCATTTTTCCCTCCATCCGGCAAATATTTTATTTCTTTTGTTTTGCTTTCTCTCCCCGGTTTCTGCTGAATCAAAGCACCGCTTTTCATCCTCTGATCCTGCAACATCCAGACGCCGTTTTATCCCATTTCCAGACACACCCATGGCGCTCCTTCCACAGCCTTCCTGTCCCGACGGCTGATCTGCCAAAATACCAACTTTCCGCGCTGTCTCTCCTTCCGCAGGCCTTTCTCTTTCGGAAGATATTTTCCCGCATACACCCAAAGTTCCGCCCAAAACAAGTATGTAAAGCGGCGCAGCGGCCGTGCTCTGGCTGAAAAAAACAGCCTGCGCCAGATAAAGTATCAGAACCAGAAACTGCCACGGTGAAACTTTTCCCCGCCGAAACTGCTTTCCGGCCAGCCCCACTGCTATCAGCGCCGTCCACAGGGCCCAGATGCCTCCTGCCAGGCCCCCCGCCTCCAAAATATCGTAAAAACTGCCCCTGTGACCGGTGCAGTACTCCCTCAGCGCGCCCCCAAACCGGCGCAGCAGGTTTATGCCCGTGCCGCCTTCCATGCCATCCAAATGTTCTCCCAAGGTCAGGAGCAGGAACAGGAACACGCCTGTCCCTGCAAGGGCCCATGACAGCCCTTTTTTTAAACCATGCAGAGGTATCTCTCCGCCCTCTGGCAGCTTGTCCCACCAGGAAAAAAAGAGCACACCCGCCAAAGCCAGTGCCAGCTGCAGAAAGATTCCGTCCTCCAGGCTGTACATGGCTCCCGCCTCAAAAGGCAGGATGCCGGCGAGCAGCGGCATGTTCGACAACAGGAAGAAACAGGCAAAGGCCATCTGCATGGTCCTTCGCACAAATTCCTTCTCCGGTCGATGCAGCAGGATGGAAACAGGAAAAGTCAGACATCCCAGCATAATTCCTATGACATTTCCATCCAAAAACAGGAGGAGCCACCCTGCCAGGGCCATCCCAAAGCAGAACCAACGCTTTCCGCCCTCCTCCATACAGTAGCCCTCTAGGGCTACTGTACCCACAAGCAGCAGGTAGGGCGCCAGGGCACTCTCTTCCATCAGGGGATGCAGATTAAATCCATAAGTAGAATCCACAAAAAAATGCCACAGCAGCCCCAGGTACACCGGGAAGGCACAGAACAGAAGGAGCCCTTTCCAGTCCCAGTTTTTCGGGAAACAGCCCACTGGAAAACCTCTTCTGTGAGGCGTATTATCTAATGGTCCGCCTCCACAATTGTTTCTCAGTAAAACCCTTTCCCGGTAATTTTTCCTCGGTAAACTACCCTTCTGATAATATTTCTCCGAGGAATCCGCAGGGCTTTTTTCCGGAGCTTCTTCCCAGGAAGCCAGAAAAAAGAGCAGGGAAACTGCAGTTCCCAGGAAACTGCCGCTGCAGTCTTCTCCGCCTGCGGCTTCCAGGACAAGTTTTAGAATATTCCATACCAAAAATCCGCCTGCCAGACAGTCCAGAGTAGTCCAACTTCGCCGAAGTTTTCCTCCACCTCCTGAGAGAAATGCCGCTCCTTCCAGCATGGCGGCCAGCCAGACCACCCACACCCGCCCTTCTATCCCGGCCAATTGCCATCCGGGCATAACAGCTGACAGCAGCACCATTGCGCATATCCGCAGCATATGTATCATGTCTTTTTGTTTCATTCTGCCATCCTGTCCGCCCTTCTTACACAGCTGATACTTTCGCCACAGCCTGCCACACTGTTCCCTGGCTTCCTCAGGGGATCTGCTTCCTCCTGCCTGTTCCCAGACCCTTTGTCCGCCCTTTCTCAGGCCCGAATTTCATTCTTCGCCCAGACAGACTCTGTAACCAGAAGACTCCATCACAATCATATACTCTCCGTGCAGCTCCTCCCTGCCGTCTCTCTGCAGAAGAAAAATCTCCCCCTGCCTGGGAAGTTCTTCCTCCTTCCCTGTTAGCTGCAAGGAAATCTCTCCCAGCATATACTGGGCCAGACAGGCCCAGGTACCCCTGTCCCCGTACAGGCAGAGCACATTTTCCTGCCCCTCGGCATGGAGCATTTCCTTCACCTGTAAAAGCAGTTCCACATCCTCCCTCTGCCACTCATGAGCAGGAAGAATATAAGTGACTGCATTATACCCAGACAACCCAAGCTGTAACAGGCAGGGCGCCAGAAGGAATCCCCGTCTCCACCCCCTGTCCCGAGCAGCATGAAACGCGGCCAGCAGCACTGTTCCTCCCAACATTCCGCCCCCATAAGCATACAATATTGTCCTGGTATCATACCTCTCTGCCAGGTCAAAGGCATAGAGTATTCCTGTCACGGAATGTCGATTTGCATACAGAATCTCTCCGCTGCCCAGGATAGAATACACTGCCAGAAAACCTCCTCCCAAAAGCCCTGTGAGCCACAACAGCCGCCTGCGCATCCCTGGTGCTGTCAGCAGTTCCACAACACCCAGAGCCAGTATGGGCGGTACCGTATTCTCATGGTACCTTCCGTACAAAAAAGCATCCATCCTGTCCGATCCCAGACAGTAGATATTTGTGACCAACAGTGCTGCTCCATGGGAAAGCAACAGCCACAAACAGCACCATTCCTGAAGACTCTCCGTCACACAGGAACTGCTCTTTCTCATACTTGTCAACAATTTTCCTGTCTGCCGAAGCAGTAAAGCCATTCCCCAATAATACAGTCCAAAACTGGCGCATCCCAGATAGAACACTTTTCCCAAAAGCCCTGTAAAGAAACGGTACAGACCCTCCAGACTGCACAAATATGCCAGCTTTCCCCACTGCCCGGCATAATCATTGGTTTGAACCAGAATCTGATATTCTGTAGAACCCACTTCACTTACCAGAGTCCCCTTGACCGCCCCTGTCAGTATTGCCACAGATCCCAGAATCGCCAGAAGAAGCAAAATACGCTTCCAGCTGCCGGGCTTTTTATCCCGAAACACTGCTCCCAGCACCATGCATAATCCCGTCCCCAAGAGAATCCCCACAGTCCGCAGATGTACCATATACATAAAACCTGCTGCCAGTACAGGCAATAATCCCCTCCAAAGTCCGGGATATTGAAGCCACTTCACCATCCCCCAGGCCAACAGAAGATATAGAAATGACAGTAATGCCTCCGCCAGAGTAGTCTGAGCATAAGTGACACAGGAAACATACAGCAGACCTGTCCCGGCTCCCAAAGCCAGATATTTCTTTTTTACGGCCCCAAAGGCTTCCCCCAGAAACCTGTAAAGCACAATGGTCCCCAGGCCCATAAGTCCGAAGTTCACTCCCGCCATAACCTGGTACAATGTCGTCGGATCCTGAATTACCGCCATAAAAGGAAACATCAGTAAGCCATATCCAAAGGAATACCAGGAGAACTGGGACACTGTCCCTGACCAGTCTCTGCCGGTCATAGCGGCAGCCTGAGCCCAGTAGCCGAACTCATCCGGAAGGATTACGGGGGCATTAAGTCCAGGCAACACCGCCAGTGCAGCCAAGAACCATACTCCCATAAATCCAAGCAGTATCCATGGGGCTTTCCGGGAATTCTGTCTCAAAAAAATCTCCAGGCCCCTTTTCGGAAGGGCGGAGACAGTCTCCTGCCCCGCACCTTCCAAGGGTGTTTTCTTCATCTTACTCGAAAATGTCAAAGCTTCCCGCAGGTGCCTTGATCAGCGCAAATACACCAAATCCGTCGGATTTCACGGAAAGAACGGAAGGATCCTCAGACCGGTTGGGCAGGATACTTACTCTGCCGCCTTCCTGCACTCGAATGACTGCATAGTCATATCCTGCCTGACGGAAGGATGCCGGGATTCCCAGAGTAATTGTGATGGGATTGTTGATATCCACCACCTTCTGACCATTTAAGTATGCCATCATATCCAGCACAGCTCCGCTCTCAGCCTGAATTCCGTTGGCACCAAGCATAGTCAGACCATCCTTGATGCTGGCCCGTGCCTGTTCTCCGCACCTGGTGTCCTGGCAGATCATCTCCACATAATCCCCAGGTCCTGCTCCAAAGGCAGCATTCACTGCCGCAAGGGGCGTGGTAACTGCCACTCCCTCAACCACCGTTGCACGATACGTGCCGGGAACTGTAGTCTTGATAACCGTACCGCTGGCATTGGTCACTACATCCGCCACATATTCCTGAGAACCTCCTGACGAATCATCAGGCGTCTCTGCGGGCGGCGGCGTAGGCGCTGTGCTGGGCGGCACTGTAGGCGCCGTACTGGGCGGCGCTGTAGGCGCTGTACTGGGCGGCACTATAGGCGCCGTGCTGGGTGGTACAGGGTCCCCGGTAACAGGATCCCCGGTTCCTGTGTCGGCGCTGAAAAGCTGTACGCCGCCGTTTGCATTCACTGCCAGTACCGGTGATACTGCCACCACAGCTGCAACGGCAAACACGCCGATCCTTTTAAGAACTTCCTTGCTAACCATCTCTCTTTTACCTCCTTGTTTTATTTATATATTCGGGGAGAGCATTCCCGGATATATCTGCCTGCTGTCCAACTTCTCTTCTGTTTATCTCACAGAATAGCAACAATAATTCTTTAGATATTTTCCGCTCCTATTCTGCTTTGTTTCATAAAAGGAGCACTTCTGCGAAAAAACGTCTGAAAACAGCAAAAAAGCAGCCTGCAGATATCTGCTGACCACTTTTTCTGACGGTTTATTTTATACCACGACTTCACTGTGGAGGAAAGTTTTTTGATGTTTTATTACGTCTATAACTATATGTTTTGAAAATCCCACGACAAAAAGCACAGCGCCGCTCCGGCTGCTGCGTTCTTTTCTTATCTTATCTCTCCATACCTATTTGTACCTGCTTACTGGCTTTTCAATCTCAGGTCAGGCTCCTCGCCCCTTTGTCCTGCCTCCAGCTTTCTGTTCTTTCCCCTGTTCCTTATGTCAGGTTTGCCCCATTGCAAACACCCCGTTGATCTGCTCTCTTTTCTGCTCCATAGTGGAATGCACATACAATCCCAGGGTCACTTTTACATTGGCATGTCCCAGAATCTCACTGAGACTTTTCACGTCAAATCCCTTCCTGACACAGCGGCTGGCAAAATAATGCCGCAGCATGTGGAACCTGAACCGCCCTATGCCGCAGGCTTTCAACAGCGCCCCAAAACGGTACTGCACCGTCCGGGCCTCCGCCCAGGCTTTCCGTTTTCCTGCCACCAGGTAGGCCTCCTCCCCTCCCTGATGCTTCTTCAGAAGTCCCAGAACCCCGGCAGGTATGGGAATGTTTCGGACTGAGGAGAGCGTCTTGGGCGTCTGCACCTGCACCAAAGTGCTGCAGCCCTCCTTCCCCCACTTTTTTATCCGCTGCATGTTCCGGCGCACCCGCAGCACACCCGTCTCCAGGTCAATATCTCCCCATTTCAGTGCACAGAGTTCCCCTATGCGGATCCCTGTGCAGCAGGCCAGAAGCACACCCAGGCAGGTACTGTCCCCTGCGTGTTCTGAGAGATATTCCATCAGCTTCTCCATGGTCTGGTCGGAAGGCACCTCCACCGGCTTCCCCCGCCCTGCCTTTCCTGCCCGCAGCACCGGCAGCACCCGCCCGTGCTCCAGGGACATATGCCGGAAAGCCTGCCTCAGCACCATCCCAATGCTGCAGGCGTAGGAAGAAGAAATCTTTCCGCCGTCACGCTTCCTGTGCAGCCCTTCCAAAAAAGTGCTGCAGGAAGCACTGTCAAAGGTCTCCCCATCCCTGTCTCCAATGTTTCCCCGGATATGCCGTTCCACAATCTGAAAATAACAGGCGTAGGTAGACTCCTTCCAGGCCCCTTTTTTCTCCTCCAGCCACTGGTCCACAATTTCTCCCACTGTCAGGGCACAGCCATTCCCGTCCGGCCTCCTCCTGTTTTTTCTGCTTTTCCCGATCCTTTTCTTCCTGCTCCTGATCCAGCTCCTTTATCAGTTCCAGTACCTTCTCCCTGGCCTCCTTATAACTGCGCCCGTACACGGAACGGTATCTCGTCTTTCCGTCACTGGAGACCCGGATCCTCACCCGGCCCTCCCATCTTCCATCCTTCCTCCTGTAAATATTCAGTCCCTTCTTTGCCATGGCTTTCTCCTTTTGTACCGGCCATCATACTGACCATGTTTTTGACGGTTTATGGGCCGTCTACACTGCCCTGTACCGACCTTTTTAAGCAGATTTTACAATATCTGACAGACGGTTTGAAGAAAAATTTATAATTTACGGTTGAAATATGGATCCAAGCGTGATATGATGACTTTAGTGCATTGTCCATATAGCTCTTAACGCAGATACATAGTATTTTGTTTTTCGCAAATGTGCTCCTTTTACGAATTTTTGTCGGTTTCGATATATTTAATTTCCATGCAGTGCTGTGTTGTCATATTACCATTGTACACCGTGCTGTCTTCTCCATGAAGAAAAATCCCGGCCCAAAGCACTTGTAACACCATCGGCTCGATTTGTGCTTTATACCAGGATTCATCATTTTTCACAATATCTATACTTTCATATAACACTCGCAGGTTGAAAAACCTTATAAAAATTTCGTATCACACTCACAAGTTGAAAAAATTTATAAAGATTTCATATTACACTGGCAGATTGCAAAAACTTATAAAGAGAAGCTCTCTGCACAGAGTGGAATGGCATGAATGAGGCATGGATTCAAGAACAGGTTTTACCTCTTACCTTAACCATGCATTCTTTTCCACAAAAAGCAATGCCGTAGCAGCTAACCACACTATAATCTTCGTCTTCGAGCTCTGCCACGTATTTCCTGTCTTCAATCTGTCCCAGGGCCTCGGCCGCCTTGGCATCCAGATCCCTCAGCCGCTTTGCCACCTTAAATTCCACTACAAACGCTTCCTTCCGTTTCGACACCGGCTTCACAAACAGATCGCTTCTGCCCATTCCCGCCTCCCTGTTTGACTTGGTCCGATAGCCTTTCATCGGAGACAGCAGGCCGGCCACCAGTCCATGGTAATAACTTTCCTGTTCGTCAAAGGAACTGATGGTCTCAAGGAGAATACGGTTCAGCTCCTCCTCAACCACCGCCGCATCCTTGTCCACAAATGCCTTATACAACCGTGTCAGGTTGTCCGTCTGGATCTTCTCCTGAAACCAGGACATGATTTTCTCCCGAAAAATGTAATTCACTTCCAGATTCGGAATCTGTAATGTCAGCCAACGCTCCCCCAAACCACCTTTCAACTGTTCGTTGACCTTTCTGAAATATCCCGTAAAAAACAGGAAATTCCAAAGATTATCCGCAGACTTATAAATTTCATCATAGGTTATGTCCTCATGAACAGGCTTCTCTATGGTCCCACCGGATATCAGGTTCTCTATTTCTCCCCTGGCGCTGTCGTCCGCTCTTTCGATCAGCTCGCGGACAATGCTGTTGGAAGAAGTATTCGCCCAATAAGGTCTGGGATGACAGTTTTCGTTTGCCTGCAGATGATCCATAAACTGAATCACACTCCATGGATTATAAACATTTGTGCTGCCAAATACATATCCATTGTACCATTTTTGAAAGACTTCATACTTGTGCGGAAGACGAAAATCCTCACACATCTTTTTTACCTGTTCTTCCGTAAAACCAAAATACTCGTCATAGCCCTCATCCAAAATAGATGTGACTTTCAGGTTGTTCATGCCGGTAAAAATACTTTCACGGGTAATCCTGAGGCAGCCCGTTACCACCGCAAATTCAAGGCTGCTGTTGGTCTTAAACGCAGCTTCAAAAAGCGCACGGATAAAGTCCACCATTTGCCCATAAAAACCCTTTCTAAAAGCATTTTCCAGTGGAACATCATATTCATCAATCAGTATAACTGCTTTTTTGCCGTGATACTGCTCCAGACATCTTGACAGAAATTGAATGGAGCGGCAGAAAACCTCCTGACTGGCTGTCTGGTCAATAATATGGTTGAATATGTCTCTGTCCGCCTTCTTCATATTCCCCTTTAGAAGGTAATCATGTCTGTCATACTCCATCCGTATCTGCCAGATCAGCTGGCTGTATACCCCCTCAAAGGTGGGACGTTTTCCGGCCTTCAGGGACATGGCAATCACAGGATACTGCCCCATATGGGACAATATTCTGTTCCCAGCTCTCATAATGTCCAGTCCGTCAAAAAGCCCCGCATGGTCTATTTTTCTACCCTCATTATCACGGGTATCCTCAAAAAAATACTGGAGCATGCTGAGGTTCAGGGTTTTGCCAAAGCGTCTCGGCCTTGTAAACAGATTGACGTCTCCCTTGACTTCAAGAAGCTTCTTTATAAATTCTGTTTTATCTACAAAATAATAATCTCTTGTGACCAGTTTTTCAAAATCGTCAACCCCCACGGGCAATGCTTTGACAAACATGGTTATACCCCCTGCATTTTGCTTATTACTTATTACTTTCTGCTTTTTGCTTTCTGTTTATAGTTTCCCCCCATTTGACTGTTTCCTATGATAAAAATTCCTGCAGAGACCTGGAGCCGGAGAAACTGCTTCCAGTCCCTCCGGCTCCCTATGAGATTCATATTCCCTTCACTGTCGGACAGCCATTACATCCAGCCATTGTAAAGATTGCCGTTGCCAAGACCTGTGCCGTATTTTCCTGCAGCCGTATAGGAATATCCCTTGCTGACCGCATTCTCCGCAGCATAGTTGATCATGGACGCCTGTGTGGAAACTTTATATGCATAGGAACCGTTTCCGTTAAACAAGCTCTTCACGGTAGTCATTTCAGACTTCATAAAATCATCCTTGTCCAGGGAAAGTGTACCGTCACCGTTGATGCTGATGCCCACGGCCAGAAGGGACTTCAGATTGCTCGTGGTCTCGTTCAGCATGGTGGCCGTCCTGCGCTCGACAGCATTGTCATCCACTTTGTCCGTAGCCGTTACCAAAGCGTTGTAATTTGTCACAAAACTATTGACAGCACTGTAGATAGCATCCCTGTCATAGTCTTTGACTGTGGTCTCCACCCCATTCTCATCCTTGGTTGTGATATCCTTCTTGGCAAACACGGATTTGGAACCGGTAGCCAGAAGGGCATCGGCAGAGTTCTTCAGGGCATCAGTGGAAGTCTGTACCTTATTATATGCCTTGGTATCTTCCTTGCTCAGCGCTGTGGTGCCAGTCCCGCCCGTCTTGTCCGCACTGCTGTTCTTCGCAATGGACTTCACAGAGCTGTTGGCGCTGCCGCCGAAATAGGCTTTCATCAGCTTTCCATAACTTCCGTTCTTGATACTGGCATAGTCAGACAGAAAATTACTTCCCGCCACGCCCGCTGCACCGCTTCCCAGACTGGAAAAAAGAAAAGACATATCTGGTTTAGCCTGTATGTTGATGCTCATATTCATACCTCCTTTTCTAGAATTTTCTAACTGGAAGTCTTCACAGGAAGCCAGTGATACAGAAACCAGGACATGATCCTGGCTCTCCCGCCAGTACTTCCTATGATTACTTTATCATATATATCGTAAAAAATCATCCCTAAATTTACCTAAACTGGAAAAAACTAATGCCCATACCTGCTCTTCCGCTTTTTCAACTACGCTTTGCCGCCTCCCCTGTCTGAAGCAGACTGTCTTTGCCAAGGATTCAGTTCCTTATTCCGAAAAGCCTGGACAAAATCCCCTTCTTCTTTTTAGGAGTTTCCGCAATGTGCCCAGGTACTTCCACTTCTGCTGCTGTTTTCTTCCCCCTTAAATCCGATTCAAAATAAGTTTCAACCGCTCCCTTCGTAATTGCTTTTGTGACTGCATCCAAAAAAGCTCTTCGATCCGGCACTTCTATCTCATAGGACGTATTATCCCTTGTATTCCACAAAATCCCCTTTTGCTTCTGCATTGCCACCATATAGCTGGCGCACTGCAGAAAATGTTCATGTGTCAATTCCGATACGAATTTCAATTCATAAACAATATCCTCCTTCACAGCATCAGCAAAACCCTTCACAGAAAACTGGACTTTATGAGTTCACTTTGTTCTTCATCCACAAAGGGAGTCTCCACCTGCATCCTGTATCTCTTCTGCCTGGTGTCAAGCGAAACCAAGAATAATATTTTCTCATCCAATGTGCTGTTTTTTATCTCGTCTGTATACAATCCGTGCAATTCCGGATTCAGTGAAATCTTTAATCTGATTGCTGCATCTATCTGATAATTGTCGAAATAAACTGCCTCCTGGTATATTCCAATACAGGGAGACAAATCTATCAGCGCATCCCTGTTTTTTACATCAATTACAGAAGAATCTTCCGATATCAGTCTATTGATTTTCAGTAAGGAAAAACATTTTTCTACATCCTCTTTATATTTGAAATCAAACATTTCACTGATAT
>OFFG01001937.1_pt1 | contig 11124 bp, 20 predicted proteins | sample 1521331 | NCBI WGS metagenome assembly OFFG01 (sample SAMEA3504129, study PRJEB24116) | mouse gut metagenome | biome: mouse gut; feature: mouse-associated habitat; material: faeces | place: Denmark | collected 2011 | reverse complement strand
TTGATGGTGTCCTGGAGGCTGTCGATCTCCGCCTGGAGTTCATCAGCCATGCGGCGCAGCTCCCGCAGCTCCTTGATCTTGCTGTCCATCTCGATAATGCTCATTGTGTTGGCTCCTTTTCGTTTTTATTGAGGGAACTCCGGCGGCTGGGGGCCTTGCAGCGTCTGACCTCTGGTCTGCTACTTCCGCATCCGTTCCAGCTCTTATGTGGTGTTCTTGCTGTTACCCGTCCACCTTCGCCGGTGCTGTTCCTTACTGACATTATGAATTATAGCATATCGCATTCGATATATCAATGGTCAGACTATACAATATCGCATTCGATATATTGTCGATATTTTCTATTGCATTCGATAGACGAGCGTGGTATAATCATGGTAAAGGTGGAGAAGGTCTCCCCAAAATTGGGGATTCCCCCGGAAAGGAGAAAGGCCATGCCAGCATCAAAGGCACAGCAAAAAGCTGTCAGTAAGTATATGAAAGAAAACTATGACGTTTATCAAATCAGAATGAAAAAGGGCCAAAAGGACGATATAAAGGCCGTTGCCGCCGCTGCTGGGGAAAGCATGAATCAGTATATTATCAACGCAATAGACCAGAGAACCATATCAGAGGCCGCAGGAGGCCCCCAGGAGGCCGGGGTGGTATCCCTGCCCCCCGATACCCTCAAAGCCGCACAGGAGGCAGCAGAGGCCGCAGGAGAGGGCTTGCCGGTATTTGTGGCGCGGGCCGTGGAGACACAGGCGCAGCGGGACGATCTATCCCGCCGAATGAAGGGAGGCAAAACCAATGAGTGAACGGGAACTTGCAAAGCAGATCATTGACCAGCTGCCGGAATACAAGGTGGGCAACCTTTTGTTGTTCCTTCGCGGTATGCTGTTCGATGATGAAATGGAAGATGATCTATACTGCGAGCGGCTGGTGGAGGGCTATTTAAACGACAGCAGCCCAGATAAGCATGACACGATTTCCCTTGAAGAACTCGCAAAAAGGGAAGGTGTCGATCTGTGAAGTACACCATCGTCATTGAAAAACCCGCCGAAAAGTTTATTATGCGGCTTGCTCAACCTGAAAAGGAACGGGTATTAAAGGCCATCCATGAACTTCCCCATAAGGGCGATATAAAGCGGCTCCAGGGCAAGAAAAGCCGGGGTATGTACCGGCTCCGGGTCGGCCCCTATCGCATCATCTACACCGTGGACGATGGGCAGCTTGTGGTATGCGTGGTAGACGCAGGGAACCGGGGCCAGATTTACAACCGATACTGACAGAGCAGGGCCGGGGGGGAAGATGCCCCCGGCCTTGCGTGGTTTTACACTCGATCTTTGCTCCCCGGAATGGGGGATCATTTCAAATGGGACCCTTCCAGGGGGCTGCTCAAAATTGAGCCCGGTTAATATCGCCAAAATTGGCGGTGTTCATCGTTCACCGTCAAAAAAACGCCGGTCAAATTTGATCTTCCTTTGAGCCCTCCTCAAAAATGAGGGGACCCCGGCAGCGATTTCCTAAAAATGCAGGAGGTTGACGAATTTAGGCCTGCCACCCTTATCGGAGGTTTCCCCCAAAATCGGGGAAAACTCCACGCCTTTATCCCGGTATGTACCCCTACCCGGTGTTTCACCGCATGGGGGCAATGGCGGCGAATTGCATCATCTGTGTCCTTATACGATACGCCAATGCTGTTGCCACATCCTTAGCGCAGAACAGCACGTCCCCGCTTCCCTCCAACGTTCGGACAGTCCCAAACTCGGGGTTGTTGAAAATAATCAGCTCGTTCATGTAATAGCCTCCTTCATTCGAACGGAATTTTCCGTTGGTTAAATGCTTGATATAGCCGCCAATTTTTTCAAGCAAATCAGCGTGTCGCACATCCACCAACTTGGCAACCTCCCGGCTTTCCACCACATCCACTTGGTTGAAATTGAATACTGTCAGTTCGTTCATGTTGAGAGTCCTCCTTCAAAATTTAGCAGGAGAGGCGGCGGGGGCATATCCCGCTCATGCGTTTCCTCTCAAACAAAGGCATTTCGCCAACTGAAAAATCAATTTTTCCGCTGTCTCGATATGAGGTTGTCAAGGTGCAAATTCGCTTTTCTATATGCCTACGGCCCGCACTTCCCGCTCCATGATGGTGGCGCAGAAGTAGCGGAGCTGATCCTCCGAGTGGTCAAACTCTTTTATCACGGCGTCCTCTTTCGCATCGGTGTCCCACACGTACTGCCCCATTTCGCTGATAAGCCCCTTACAGCTCCTGTGTATCAAGATCCGTCCGGATTTCAACAGGGCAGCGGTGAGGCGAATGCCGTCCAGCACGCGGTTGTCCGCGTCCCAAACAGGGAACCGTCCGTGCCGCCGGATCGTCTCCTTGAAACTGGCGGCGGACGGATCTACGATCACCCGCTCGATCCGCCGGTCCCCGGCCAGCTTTTCCAACTCCGCGTAATGCTCCTCATCCGTACGACAGGGATTTTTGCTGTGCCCGTTTTCATCCTCCGCGCGGCTGTCGTAGTAATATTCTCCGGTCATGTACGCCGTCCCCTTCCACAGACACCACAGGCCCGCCGCCGTCGGGTTGACCGTGCCATAGTCCACGGAAAGGAACCATTTCCCCCGTTGAATGGCCTGCCAGGGGATATCATCAACGATCATGCTGTCATCGAAAAAATCGTAGACCAGGCCTTCCGCGACCACCCACAGCCCCCGGATATACCGGTCATAAAACACGCCGGAATACATGGACTGATACCGGGCCAGCGTCTCATCGCTCAAACTGGGATTGTCGGTCATCTTGAAGTGGAGGTAAAGCGCGTTGCGCTCCTCCCGCTTGTCGATCCATTCCCGCTTGAACCAGTGGCTCAGGTTCCCCGGGTTGCAGGAGAACCATATCTTGGACCCCTCCACGCTGCAGCGGGCCAGCGCCTGGTTGACGAAGCTCTCCGGCATCAGCACTACCTCGTCCAGCAGCACCCCCGCCAGTGTCCGGCCCTGGATCAGGGCGAAACTGCTCTCGTCCCGTCCGCCGAACACCTCGAAGTAGTTCACCCTGGGGCCCCGCCGCACCTCCAGGATCTTCTGCGAACGCCGCCAGTGGAGCGTATAGCGTTTCTTGGCGTAGCTTCTGGATATGTATGGGATAACCATGTTCTCCGTCGCGCTGCCCACGGTCTTGCCGCAGATGCCGAATCGCTGTCCGGAAAACTCCCGCATGGCCCAGTCGATGAAGGCCACCACTTCGATGGAAGTCTTGCCGGAGCGCACTGCGCCGTCGCAGATCAGGGCGTCATACTTGGAGTAGGGAAAGGCGAGGATCTTCTTTTGCTTGTCGGAAATCATTTCGGCGGATCAGGGAGCGGCATCCAATGGGTTACGTTACTTGATGCCCACTCCCACCCAAGCGTTTTTGGTAGGCCAAATTTCGGCGCATCGCAAAAAAATCTGCTCGTTTGCCTTACTACGCCGTTATACACAAGGACGGTTAAGCATCCAAAACCATCCCCATAAATGTACTTTTCTACAGTCGTGTCGTTTTCCGGCAGCCTGTCTTTTACGCTAATCCATTCACTCATCGCTTTCCAACCCCTCTCCCAATTCCCGCAGGCTGCGGCTCAGATCGTCCTCTTCGACTTCGTCCTTCGGGCCGTCATCCTTCGGCTCCCAAGTGCCCAGATGTTTCCCCAGCAGCTCCAGGGCCTTGATCTTGTCAGCCATCTTGTATTTTTTGACAAACCCGACATAGTCCCCATCGTTATCGGATACGTCCTGCACATCCAGCCCCACTAAGGCGGCGGCTGTGTCTGCGTCAAGTTCCGATATGTTCAACGGTTTTCCGTCCTTTCCGAACATCTTTCGGATATCGAAAAAGGCCAGCTTCGCTGTTTCGCGCAAAACCATGTCCTGCGTAATTTCTGTGCGCTTCTGTCTGGCCTGCTTGGCCTCCTGCACGGCTTCTTGGACCTTAACATTTGCTAACAGCCGCGCCGCTTGTTCACAGGCTGTTTTTTCGCTATACCCTGCCCTTTTTGCCGCGGCGGTGGCATTGAGGTCCACCAGATACTCCGCAACAAAACGCTTTTGCTTTGGTGTTAATGCCATTTCACCACCTCTCGGTCAAAAATGATCTGGTACAGGCCCCGGCTCACGCGCCGGCGGCCCGCATATATCCTCCTGTAGCCGTTAGAACGGCTTGAAGTTTCACATTTCCACATTTTCGCCGCCCCCAGCATAGCTACTCAAACCCAGAAGTATAGAACGGCAGTCTCAAATCGGCCCGGCTTCCCCAGACTTTCGGCTCTGGGCGGGTCAGGTTTTCGCCATATGTCACGGGGGTCAGAGTGACAATACACGACAAGGAACAGCAGATAAGCAAAACCATATTTATCATTGTCTGCTGCACCTCCTTTGATTTGATGCCCAATTATGTACCGTAGGACTGACGGTTTGCTCGACCGGTGCGCCTGGTTGTCTTTCCCAGGACTTCCGGCAGAGCGGTGTACTGTTATCCATTGACAGCTTGGCCTGGCTTCAACAGGCGGATTGGACTTCTCCGGCAGGACCGCTGCCCGGGCTCGAACCGGCGGAGTGCTCCCAACTGAGCTGCAGCGGCATACCTCCCGCAGCCGGGAACGGCCCCCGCCGCCCCAGCCGCAGGGAAGGAGAAAAATGGAGCACGGGCGTGAGCCGCGCCCCCACTCCATCAGTGTAGCATAGATTTTACGATCTGCTGTCCTTCCGAGGACAGTGATTTTAATAATTTGTCCTACCCCAAAGGTAGTCCATGCTGACATGGAAATAGTCCGCGATTGCAGATAATGATTCTACCGTAGGCTTCGCCTCTCCTCGCTCATATTTCCTGATCGCACCAATCGGCAGCCCGATCAGCTCCGACGTCACCGCCATGCTCCGCAGGGGCCGCTTCTCCTCCCGCAGCCGCCGCAGCCTGGCCGGGAACTCACTTTCCATCCTTCGTTACTCCTTCCGGAATCCATTTGCCGCAGTGCAGCCAGTTTACGACCATTCCCCGCACCGTGCAGCTCTTGCTGCTACAGGTCGAACACTTCCTCGGCAGCCGTACTGGCTTCCTGGGCAGCTCCTGCGGCCCTTTTGCGCCAACAGGCACGATGCAGTCTTTCCAATCAATCATGCCTTGCATCCTTTCCTCTCGCCGCCAGCTCGATCAGGAAATCCGCATTGCACGCCAGATGCCACAGATGCGGCAGGCCGCTCTCCTGGTCAACGCCGTCCGGATCATCCAGGTACGCCAGCCAGTGCCGGTACAGCGCGTCCCGGTACCGCTGCGGCTCCACCCGCGCCCAATTCTCCGGATCGTGATATTTTTCGATGCCATACCTCCGCACGGCGGCCACCGCCCGGATCAGGCTGGTATGGACCAGCGTCGGGAGCAATTTCCCCGCGTCAGCCTTGACCGTCTGGTCCATCCGCTTGCTTTCGTCCATAACGCACCTCCCACGGCTGGAATTTGTCTCCGCAAATCTGCCTCATGCGGCGGTCGATTTTCTCCTTTGCGAAAACCAAATCCTTGTCGCTCTCATAATCCTCGTTGACCAGGCTGGCGATCTCGTGCAGGTACTCCACAGCCAGCTGCCCAAACTGCTCGCACCGGCCCGGCCCCATATGGAACACATCAGCCGCCGCCATAAAGAACGCGTCCGCAGACTGCTGCAGCAGATGATCCGCTTGCCGCTGCAGCAGGCGGTACGCCTCCGCCCGGACCATCTGGTCAAACGCCTGCTTTTCCCTCTGCCTGGACTGGGCCAGGTTCATGCCCTGCGGCTTTCCTGGGCCGCGCCTCTTACCTGTCTTGCCCACTGTAAGGCTTCACCTCCACCATGATTTTCCGCTCTTTCCAAAACTCGTGAGACACGCGCTTGACCCATTTCCGGTTGTCGTCCAGCAGTATGTATTCCTTCATGGCGTCAACGATCATCTTCCCCAGCGCGGAGTGGTTGTCCGCGTCCAAGCCGTCATCCCAGTAAAAGCAAATCTCCACCGGATAGTCCAAAAGCTTTCTGCGAATGCCGGCCTTCTTCATGCAAAGAGCCGCCAGACTATGAATCTCCCGGGCGTCCTGGTTCCTTGCCTTGTAATGCTTCCCGGACCAGTAGGCGTTGAGGCTGTATCGCTTGTTCCATGCGGTCATCCCTGGTCGGGTGGCTGGGTAGGGGATGGTAAATCGGATCATCCGAACACCTCCCGTGCAAACCTCATCTTGTCATCTGCGGTTTTCTTCCGGCGGGACGGTCCGTCGAAGTACACCGGTACGCACATTTCCAGCACCCGGTCGTAGATTCTGGAAAACCGCATGTCCTTTGGGTTTTCCAGCTCCTGCCTGGTCAGGTTGGTGGTCGCGATCAGGGGCATCCCCGATTTGTACCTCTCGTCCACCACCATCTGCACGATCTCCAGCGCGTACTCGTTCGACCGTTCCACGCCCAGATCATCGATAACCAGCAGCGGAAATTCCTTCATCTGCCCAATGATCTCGGTCTTGTCCCATCCGGAGTTGAGTATTCTGGGAAAGCTGGTCACCAGGGCGGGCACCCCATTGTCTATCAGCGCATTGGCAATACAGGCGGCGGCAAACGTCTTTCCGGTCCCGACATTCCCCCAAAACAGAAGCCCGTTGTTATGTTCCAGCATATCCTGCCACCTCTGCACATACGTCTGGCATCGTAGAATATTCCTTGAAGGCTCCGCCCGGGAGAAGGTATAACCGCGGACTTCATTGTCCCGTATTCCCTGCACACGCAAGCTTTGTACATAAAGGGCATGTTCCTCCCGCAGCCTTTCGCGCTTCTCCTGCTCAAACCTTTTCTCGTCGCACTGGCACATGCAGCCGACTATGATCGGGATCCCCTCGTACTCAATGCGGCACTGCTTCGCCACGCCGCACTCCCCGCAGTACAAAAGGCCTCCGCGCCGGTAATCCTTCGGGTTCTCCTTGGCCTGAGCTTTCTGTATCAGGCCGGCAAAAACGGAATCGGCCCCGCTCATAAGCTTCCCTCCATATCTCCCGGATCATAAGACCAGGCCTTGTCCTTTTTTCCAATGATCTCGTCGTTCCACCGCTCGCCATTCAGCCAGGTGGATAGATGCGGTATGTGCTGCGGGTCCTGCCACTGCGGGGTCTGCATCTGGGCGCGAATTGCAGCAGACATGATCTTGCAGAGCTGCAAGTCCGGCTTCAGCTTGTCCCACGCCTTCGCCGACTGGGAGCGATTCGTCTTGCGTGGATAGAGATTCCAAAGCCTCTCAAACCAACCCGGTTGATATTTGGGCAGGGAAGGCCCGCTTCCCCCTTTTGAGGGGGTAGGGGGTGTATTTACTTTACTTTCCTTTACTTTACTTTCTTTTAGGGATTCTTCCGTGGAAAAACCAGGGTTTTTCTCGGATTTAATAGGGTTTTTCTCGGAATAATTCTCTGAATGGCGCACTTGAATAAAACCCTCGGTTTCAGCCTCGTTCAAAAGCCAGAGTTCACCGTCCACACAGATACCTTTTTTCGCCGCTCTTTGGCGTACCGCCTCTTGGTATCTGGTCTGTATTCCGTGGGAAGAAATGGCCTTGACCGCCTTGAACAGTGTACCGTCCAGCAGCATTGACTTATCCAAGAGGTAGTTCAAAATCAACCCTATTTTCTCCGGGCTCATACATAAATCCGCGGCGGCGATATCTACAAACGAATCATCTGCAATTACAAAATACCCTTTATCGCCGTACACTTCGCAGAGTATGTAGTCGTATAACGCTGCACCGTCCGCACCGAAACGGCCGATCAACGCCCGGATTTTTCTGTCGCGGTAAAAGTCTGTGTCTTTTGGGAAGTAATCGAGGCCGGTTTTGACAGGCCGGGCCAATTACATCACCACTCTTTCGTATACTCAATATAAATCACGGTCTTGTTCCCGTCCTTCCGCCGCCGCTGACGGACGGTGTAGCCGTTCCGAAAAAGAATTTGCGCCATCGTGTCCCGCTCAGCAGGCGTGGCGATATCAAGGGATATCAAGTCCATCGGGGGCCTCCTTGATGAGGAAAACACGTTCTCCGCGCTTGATAACTCTGACAGGAAATCCGTTACGCCTGATCGCAGTAAGACACGAACTGTAGAGACTTAAACCATTTTTTGAGGAATCAGAAAACACCTCGGCGGCAGAAGCACCGCTTTCAATAAAATCAAGGATGTCTTTAGTCCTTTGGCGTTTTTGCCTATAATTGGTTGGAATTTCTTCCATATTAACTTTCTTAATCATTTTTAATCCCTCCATTGTGTTGGTGCAAGAAAACGTGACTGCTTCGTGGCCCGGCGTTTCGCGCCAGCCACTCCATCGCCTGCTCTTGGCTCAGATGGTTCCGCGCGGCCCGAACCTCATAGGCAAACTCTCCACGGGCCAGCTTGTCCTCTATGCGGGCTTCGATCTCAGCGCGGGTGTGGTTGGCTTCGATCAGATAGTAGTCGTAGTTCTTGGCTTCGATGTGGCCCAGGGTTCCTGTATCCGTGGCATAAAACAGCCACTCCCCGCCAATTTCAATACGCCATCCACAATTTGAAACATCATGGACTAACGGTTCTGGATCCACAATCGCAAGGTTGTTGTAAATAAGCGCCTGGCTTGTCTGTCCCGGATCTGTAAATCGCGCAACATCAATCGAATGCTTGTCCACACCGGCCTCCACCAAATGCGGCGCCATCCACCCGCAGCAACACCACCGCAGGGCGGGACGCTCCTGATGGAGCGCCCGCACCGTTGCGGGGTTGAAGTGATCGCCGTGCTCATGGGTGAGAAGAACCAGCTTCAGGCTTTTGATGTACCCGCTTTCCCGCAGCCTCTTCATAGGTATGCCGCAGTCGATCAGGATTTCGCCGTTGATGACCACCGCGTTTCCACTGGAGCCGGTGGCGATGATGTCATAAGTCATGGTGCTCCTCCGCATTAAGCCAACTAATGAGCGCGTCAGCCAGTTCAGAAACCCGCTCCTCTCCCCATTCCTCAAAGTCATCAAGGCTCATAGTTCCAACAGCGCGGGATTCCTTAACGCGGGTCAAGTCAAATATGTAACTGTCTCCAATATTAGCCCAACAAGAAAGGAACTCTATAAGACTTTCCCGCATATCGTCAGGATTAGTAAGCAGCTTCTCGGAATTACACATCGTCCAAACTCACCTGCTCCTCCTGGAGATCCTCTGGCAGAAGCTCGGGGATGGGAGGGTCGGAAGAAAACTGCTCCTCCAAGGCCTCAAAATACTCCTCGCTCTCCGCTTTTGCATCCGCTTCAAATGCAAACTGAAGGTCAATGGACATCACACCCCACTTGCTGATCAGCTGTCGCAGCATGGTCTTGTGGGCCATCCCGTCAAAATCCTTGTACCAAAAGGAGGAGTACAGCCACTCGTCCTTCGCCGGGTAGTTGTGGGCCTCGTAGTCGGCGAAAGACACCTTCGGATAACGACCATTTGTAGCCTCCTTGCTGAATGCCGCGCTGAATTGGTCGGCGTGGGCCACCATCTTTTCCTTGCTCCAGTAGATGGTTTTGGTGAATCCATTCAAATACTCAAAGGAGGCCAAATAGCCAACCGTGGGAGTCTTTTCCCGTTCCTCCTCATCTTTTATGGGGAAAATGGAGAATTCCTCTGTGATGGGGTTCCATCCGCACAGCTCGCCATCCTTGACAGAAACAACGTTCAGCCGTTTGTACTGACCAGAGCGGAGGGCCAGCTGGACCAGCCCCTTGTATCCCAAAACAAACTGGGCGTTGGTGCATTCAGAGGAAATGATATTCCCGTTTCTGTCCCGTTTCTCCTTCTGTTTGAAAGGAACAAGGTAATACTGCCCTAGCTGGGGGGAGGGAGAGAGGTTCAGGCTTTCGCCCAAAAGGGCGGCGGAGAGGATCGTCTGCGGCGTACACTCCTGGAGCGCAGGATTGACCGCCACGGCACTGACAATGGCGGAGACAAACCGCCGCGCCCGGTTCGGGTCCTTAATGGTATTGTTGATAAGCTTCTGATAGCTCTGGGTGGAAATCAGCGCGGAAAATGCGGGGCGCTGAGCCATAGCAGTGTTACTCATATTTGATAGCCTCCATATTCAAAAATTCTCTCACTCGGCGCAGCTGCGCGCGAGTGGCGTTGATGACAGTGAATGTCAGCTTAGGAATGATCTCGTTGGGATCCTTCTCGGGCGGTTTCTCCATCACAACCGGCGGGGACAGCGCCTCCACCCGGCGAACCATAGCGGCTTCCTGTTCACGAACCGCCTTACGAGCTTCCAACTCTTTTTCCTGTTCCTCAACGCGGCGGCGCCGCTCCTGGACAGTGCAGATCGCGTCAGAGGCGTTCAAGGTCCGCTTGTACTCCGCCATAATCTCGCCGGCATCCTCAAGCGCGATGATACGATCCACGCTGTCCGCAACGCTGACTACAAACTCCGCCAGCTGTTTTCTAAGCTTGCTGGGCGTTTTCGCCTTCGCGGAAGCCATGTCCACCTTGATGCCGGCGCGCTCGTATGCAAGCCAATCCAGATGGTGGACGGCGCACAGCTCGGCGAAGTAGTCCCGCAGGCCCTCCTCACAGCGGCGTTTTATCTCGGATTCCGTATTGCTGATTTTTTTGTTGTATGCGCTTACTGCCTGATCGTGTGAATCTGTCACACAATCCTTATAAACGGCTTCGAAATGGTTGTAAGGCTCCAAGATCATGCGCTTTACATCTTTTCTCTGCTCCTCAAAAATGGCAAACTCCTGATTACACCTGGCTCTGGCAGCTTTGACGGCCGCAAGGGTTTCCTCTGTGCAAAGCATGGCTTCAGCGTCTCGAACCTCCCTTTCCCATTTTTCTTTTTGGGAGATAAGCCGTTCTTCGATAACCGGGATCTGCTTGACTACAATCAATTCAGCGGTAACGGTGTCCGTTGGTAAATTGCGCTCCATATCTTTCCTCCTCCACGCACCTTGCGTGGCAAATCTGACCGTTCTGATTCTTCGCGGCAGCCTCGCCGGGACGGATGCCGTATTTGCAGATGGGGCATTCGGTATCGGAATATCGGTCATTCGTCGTGCGGGCGAAGCTGTCGCGGCGGGGGGGGGTTTTCATGGGGGCACCTCCTCCGGCCC
>OFFG01001936.1_pt1 | contig 11130 bp, 15 predicted proteins | sample 1521331 | NCBI WGS metagenome assembly OFFG01 (sample SAMEA3504129, study PRJEB24116) | mouse gut metagenome | biome: mouse gut; feature: mouse-associated habitat; material: faeces | place: Denmark | collected 2011 | reverse complement strand
ATTGACCTGATGTCCTTCCTCTCCCGCTACCCCCGAGGCTGGCAGGAACACAGCTATGTGGCCCTGTGCGGAACAGCGGAACACGCCATGCTCTGGATGCTGGAGCAGAACCCCGGCCTTCGCGCCGTCTGCCTCTGCCTGGACCATGACGAGGCAGGCATCGAGGCCAGCGGGCGGCTGGCGGACCTCCTCCATGAGCGCGGCTACGACGATGTGGGGATGCTCCAGCCGGAGCATAAGGATTGGAACGAGGACCTCAAGGCCGGTCGGGGGCTTCCCACTCAGGAGGCGGAGGAGCATCCTCAGCTCATCGCCTCCTCGGCGGTCTGCGGCAGGATCGGCATCTGTATGGATGAATGCGTCATCCCAGACTGTCTGGTTCGAGATCTGACAAATGCACTCTGCGGATATGAGATGAATCTCCACAGGGACTACCCGGAGGGAGCCATGACCTGTATCGAGCTGGCCTCCGCGCTGGCTCTGTACGCCTATGGCCGGGGACTGCGGCAACTGGGTGAGCCGCACACCAGAGAGGAGCTGTTGGCAGAACTACGGAGCTGTATCCGTCCCCACCAGAATCGGAGCAGACTGAACAGCCGCACCGCTGCGTTGGCGGAACAGACTCACAATGTTTTGAAACTGGCCTCCAGGCCCGGCATCCGCAGTGAGGCAGAAAAGCGGGAGCTGACGGAGGGCTGGCTGGAGCTGGCAGTATCCTGCGCCAGAATATCCGTCAAGTATGAGGCGGATATTTCGAAACAGCAGCAGAAGCAAACACAAGCGGCATTACAACAGAAGATGGGGTGAATTTATGACGCCGCAAACGATCATGTTAATTTTACTGGCGGGCGGGATGCTTTTGCTGATCGCCGCCGCCACACACTTCTCCGGAAGTGGGAATCTGGACAACATCAAGTCCAAAACCGTAGGCGACGGCCAGCATGGAACAGCCCGGTGGGCTAACAAGAAGGAGATTCAGCAGACCTATCAGCACATCCCCTTTCATGTGGGTGAGTGGCGCTCCGGAAAGAACCTGCCCAGGAAGCAGGGGTTGGTGCTGGGGTGCGTGGGAAAGAAGAACGCCGTCACCGCGCTGGTAGACGTGGACGACATCCACTGCCTGATGATCGGCGCATCCGGCGTAGGCAAAACTGCGTTCTTCCTGTACCCCAATATGGAGTACGCCTGTGCCAGCGGGATGAGCTTTCTGGCCCTTGATACCAAGGGCGATCTCGCCCGGAACTATGGAGCCGTGGCCTTACAGCACTATGGCTACAAGGTGGCGGTAATCGACCTGCGTAATCCCAGGGGGTTATTGCGCCCTGGCAGAGAACTGAGGGTAGGGTCACTGGGAACCAACCAGAAGGACCCACTTTAAGAGAAGATTTAAGACAGAGAAAGACAAACACGCCCTAACAGCTAACTGGATAGATACTGCTCTGACAGAAAGCCGAGCAAAGCAGGCAAGAATCTGACAGAACCGTAAGCCATACATACCTCTGACATTTTATAACCTCTCCAGAAGCTCCTCCGCTGACAAACCGTACGGCTTTGCCAGTGCGACCAGGTTCGAGGTGGAGGGGTCCGATACGCCATTCTCCCATTTGCTGACCGCCTACCGCCTCCGCCACAAATTCCTGAGACAGTTTACAGCGTACCCGGTTTTCGCAACAAAATATATCCCACTCAATCCCTGGAATTTCACATCTTACTCTTGTCAATAATGGTCAAACGATCTAGTAACAAAGCTGAGAGCCAAGACCTCTTCTATCATCGAGGAATTTTGGGTGGGTGCATCCCCTCTGGAACAATATACCCCTCACGACACATTTCCTCTGCGGATACGAGGTCACTTTCCTTCCAGAAATGCCCTGTTTCTGCAAAGCATTTATTTTGATATTTCCAGACTACCTCATTTGCTCGTTCTTGACTGATTTGTACTTGCCTTGCCTCATCTGGTGTCACTTCAATTTCAACAATCCAGGATGCGATTTCTCCAGCCATATAGCGGATATAGTACCTATTCTCTCTTTTGTGTAATGATAGGCCATTTCCTGTAAATATTTCCATGTCTACCTCCACCCATGTCTCTCAATACCCCCGGCGCTTCAAATCCGCCGCCAGCTTTACATAGAACTCCCGCACGTCGAAGCCCCGGATGTTCTCATGGTTCAGATCTACCACTATGGGTTGTAGGCTGTATTTTCCTATTCCTACAACAAAATATATAATCATTCAGAAACCTTTCCCACTGACAAATCGTACAGCTTTGCAAGTTAGTGATCTTTTCGATAATCTCGCATAACTGCCAGATCCTCAGAAGTCCATCTGGTGGGAACATCATGCAAGTGTTTATCTTCCGCCAGAGAAAAACGAACAGAAAAAAATTCCAACAAGCTATCAGCAGCAATTCCTAACGAGTCACCATCATAACAAAACCAATATACTTTTCCACTCTCTCCCAAATATAAACTTATTTCATCGAAATCAAGATTACCCGAAGATATGGTAATGTCTTCCCAGCAGTTTTCAATATTATCATCTTCGTAACCATCGAAGCAGCGTTCCACTCCTACAGGTACTACTTGCTCATTAAAATGTGCAGACATCCCAGCTGTAATTACAGGTTTGCACATAAATTTCACCCACACATGGGAACCACTTTTTGACGATCTGTTTTTGCATGGAAAAATCAAATTATCAAATTGCTCAATGAACCGCTTTCCGCTACTAAATATGATTGGAGCGTTATAGTCTTTAACTTGATCAGATGTGCTTGATATGGTGCGTTTATATCCATTCCAGCCATAACAATAGAAGACAAAGCCAACTTTTTCTTCCATCGAATAAGTAGATTTTTCTAATTTCTTAAAAAGAAAGGACGGTCTCCATTCAGAAGTGTATCCTAACTGTTTCCCTATTTTTCTAAACTTGGATATATAATCTTCTTGTTTCATAACACACATCCCACGATTTTTGAATTATGCGTTCAAGTGTATCTCAATACCCCCGCCGCTTCAAATCAGCGACCAGCTTTACATAGAACTCCCGCACATCGAAGCCCCGGATGTTCTCCCGGTTCAGATCCACCACGTCCCCGTGGGAGATGCCCCGCTTCCCCTGGGGCTCCAGGAGAGTGAACCGCTCTCCCCACTTAGCCGACTCCACCGACACCAGCCCGTCGTTCAGGCCGTCGAAGTGCTTGACGATGGGGTATGTCATATTCAGCGGGAACTTGCCATGCTGGGCCTTCTTGCAGTAGGACATGACGCTCTCATACACCACGCCGGGGGCGTCGGGGGTCGCCTCGTTCCGGCGAAGGCACGCGCTCTCCGTCAGGTCGGTCACCGCCGCCAGGAAGTCCGGGTTGGTGTCCCCCACCTTTTTCATCGTGGCATTGTAGGCCGCAGCGATTTTCAGCCGGGCGGCCTGGGGGACCTTGCCCAGCAGATACTCAGCAAAGATACAGCCCCGGTGGGGGGTGTTGATGGTGGTCAGGGTCGCCACATAAGGGGCCATGCCGCAGTGGGCGATGGCGGCCCGGCTGTCCAGCCCGCCCTTGGAGTGGGCGATGATGTTCACCTTCTCACAGCCGGTTTCCTCCACGATCTGCCGGATGCGCTCCGCCAGCTCCTTCCCGCTGTCTTCCACCGCCGCTGCGGACTGCTGCTGGCCGTAGTAGACCGTGGCCCCGTTGCGGATCAGCTCCCTGGGAATGCGGCCCCAGTAGTTGAGGTAGCGGAAGTCCCGGAAGAACACGCCGTGGACCATCAGGAGGGGATACTTCGTCTTGCAGACCTCGCTCTCCGCCCGAACCGCGTCCAGCTCCCACTTCTGGGTCTCAAACTCCACCTCGTCCCCGCAGATGCGGATGATCTTTGCCAGATACCAGAGGTTCACCAGGGGAATCCACCCGCACAGAGCCGCCAGAACGCGGTGCTTGATGCCCAGCTGCACCGAGGTGAGGTAGACCCGGATCATGCCGTTCCAGAAGACAATGGCCTCCAGGATCACCGCCAGCAGCAGGCCCATCGCGCCCCCAAAATACCCCCACCAGTCAAGGAAGCTGTCCGCCGCAATATCGACACGCAGTACGTTCAGCCAGAGAAGCTGGAGCAGGACGGTGGCCGTGGCGGTCACGCAGAACAACCGCAGCAGCTCACAGCCCTCCGCCAGCCGCTGGATGCGCTTGGTGGGGCCGGACTTCGGAATGGGCCGGAGATTCACCCAGAGGAACGCCGCCGCCAGAGGCAGAAACAGCCACCCGGCACCGGAAACTGACCATTTGGCGTACAACAGCCAGACCAGCGGCAGGGCATTCGCCGCCGCCGTCAGCAACAGACCGTAGACGATCCACCTGACATACTTCATAAAACCGCCTCCCGTTCAACAGCGCCCGCCGGCGCTTTTCTGCGTTTATAGTAGACCTTGCCAACGGGGTTGTCAAGTTGGGAGGCTGGACGGTTCTATCAGAAATCGGATTGAATTAGGGCAGGGATGATGGTATAATCAAGGCAAGCGCCAAGGGGGGAAATTGCATGGAAAAAATAAGATTGAATCCTGTCAAAGTTCCATGGAAAATTTCTGCATCAGAAGAAGTTGCATTATTCAATTATGAAAATGATAGGTTGGAAATACCCTGTATTGCTGACTTATTCGATTCATCTCAATCAAAGGAGGTAGGTGATGAATCAGGGTTTTTTGACCATATATCCATTGTCCAACTTCGTTTAATTTTTGAGACAGTCTTACATTTTGAATATTCAAGGCCGCAAAAACGTACATTCGGGTTAGATCCGCAGAAATACGATATTATAGTTAATCCAAACACTTATGATATTGATGCTTTTTTCCAAAAATGGACTGATACAAAACTTTGTCCTGATCCCAACATGTATCAGGTTGAGGATTCTGATATAAAAAGCATATTAAATATTAAAAGTAATCAAATATCACATTGGATTTTAATTGGACATGACGAAATCATCAATATTGTTGCAAAAAATTTTACTTGGGAAGTTGTTGACTATCTTCAATAAGGAATTAAAACCACCATGGAAACTGTCAAACGCGGCTATGTGCCGAAAGATACCATCGAATTTGGCTCCAAGGCTGCGGCCAAGCTGAACGCCGCCGCCCAGGAGTTGATGTTCCTGCTGAACCGGGGCTACGACACTAAATCCGCCTCCACCTTCGTGGGCAACCACCACCTGCTCTCGGAACGACAGCGGCTGGCCCTGGCCCGGATCACCTCTCCCCGCGCCGCCCTGGCCGAGCGGGAACGGAAGCGGCTCCGGGAGGCCCCGCAGACCCTGGTGCTGGACGGCTTCAACACCATCATCACTTTGGAGGTAGCACTGTCCGGCTCCCTGCTCCTGGAGGGCATGGACGGCACCATCCGGGATCTGGCCGGGCTGCGGGGGAGCTACCGCATCGTGGACAAGACGGTGCGGGCCATGGAGCTTCTGCTGGTCCGGCTGGAGGCCCTGGGGGTCAAGGAGGCCCTGTTCTATCTGGACCAGCAGGTGTCCAACTCCGGGCGCCTCCGGGCGCTGCTGCTGGACAAGGCGGCGGAGCGGAGCGTCCAGGTACGGGTGGAGCTGCACCCCAGCGTGGACGGCGTTCTCTCCCGCTTGGAGAACGTGGTCACCACAGACGCTATCATTCTGGACAAATGCGGAAGCTGGTACAATCTGAACCGGGGGATCATTGAGGATGCCGTCCCGGAAGCGTGGGTGTTTCGGCTTGAGAAGGAAACATGGCACGAATGACCTGTAGATGCGGAGCCGGATTGAGCAATCAAGAAACTCCTAACGATATAGAATTAGTAGTTTATAGGTGCTTCATTTATTGGAGGAGGTCATAATAAATGAAGAATGTACGCATTATATACTGCCTTGACGGATATGACAGCGTTGAAATACCTATACATTCCACAGACGAATTGGTTGCTCGTTTGCAGGAGATAGCGTTAGAAGCTATGCCCGTTATTGACGGCATATTCAGTGCCGATGTAGTAGTCGAGGGCTTTGGAAGAATTTCTGTAGGTCTTAATCAAAAATGTATACTATATAAAATTAGGAGAGTGAAATAAACTGTGTTTTTTCTTCCCGCTTTTTTGTTGGCTGGCATGGCTGCCGTGTTTGTGGTATGGCTCGGAACATTCATTTGGCAGATATTTCTTAGTAAGGCAGATAACCCGTGGCTGGGCTTGATTTTGCCTGGGATTACATTTGGTCTAATTCTGTATATAAGCACGATGGCGCCTGATTCTTATACTGTATGGTATGTGTTGAGCAGGGGGAATATTCCCACCGTCATTTATTTGCTGACTTATTTCTTTGTTCGCTGGAGAAAGAAAAAAAGGTAAGGCCGGTGTTGCCTATGCGTACCTCGGTCACGCAGGATGGGCGGTGGGCTTTTAACATAGCTTCTCCAGGAGGAAGTAGGTAGAATGTATAATCGGTATAATGACATTGAAAAATTTGTAATAGACCCCAATAAACTACAAGTGGTAAACGGCTCGGAGGTATATATTTCAAGCGAGGAAAATTATAACATTGTAGTAGATTTACAGAGCCATACAGACGAATTTGAACAACTAAAGCCATTTATTATTACTGTTGTTCAAAACGTCTGTGAGCTTGACAATACCGCTCAAAAATTTGACAAGCTACAAAGTGGAAGCCTCTATTTTCCTTGCGTTGTATCAATTATTTTTATTGATTATCCGTATGTCATCTTTGAATATTGGGGAACTGAAGAAAACACACAATTTGATGTTGTTTTTGAGCATAGCGAGGGTAAGTTTACGCTCAAAAGTTTTGGGACAATTTCAAACATTCCATCAAATTGGGAAGAAATTCTTTCTGCTAACCGTAGTAAGAAACAGGAAGTCAAAAAGAAGGGACTTTTACGAAGGTTGATAGATTGGCTGTAACAAAAAAACCGCCATCCATTGACACTCATCCGCAAACGCCCAACAGGACGGAGGGAGGGGGAGAGTATACAGCCCCCTCCCGGCCCTGCTCCACAGGCTTGTTACCTTTGTACCGCATCCCCGTCTGCGCCGCCCTCCTGTGCTGTCTGGGCGGCAAGCAAACTGTTCAAATCATTTCAGAAAAAGCGCCGCCCATGTCTATGACACAGGCGGCGCTTTTGGACTTATCTCCTATAAACGGCTCCACCAAACAGGCAGGGCCAGCGGGACTTTGCTTCCTTTATTGAATGAGGTAGCTGATAGAGAAGCCGGCACTGGTTTTCCCGATGTTTTTCACATAAAGAACATACTTGCCCTTTTCTCAGGAAACTTCACTCACGGAGATCCACTGGTACTCCATACCGTTGCCCTCAACCAATTTGACTTGGTACTCTGCGCCGTCTCCCAGCATCGTGCCTGCTTCGACCTCTCCCGCCAGAATGCTTTCTATGATAGGGAGATATTTCCACTTCACACCATCGCTCCCTTTTGAAAGCAGAGAGTCCTTGAGGGTAGCATTGTCCTCATCCGCCCAAAACGCCCGCTCCTCTTCCGCTGTCTCAAAGAGCAGGATTTCTCCGGCCTCGACCTTTTTCAAAATCTCAGCCCATTCCTCCGGGGTGAATTTGCGTTCGTCCCCACGGTTCACCGACGCCAAGCCGCCCAAAGCGCTGTCGGTATCCTGCGGCCCAGCCTCCTGGTTGCTGCCCTCGGAAGCCGTGGGCTGGCCGGACGGCAGGGCAGAATCGCTCTCTTTCGCCACGGCCCCCGTTGTAAATCCGGTCGCCATGCCGAGGGTCAGGACAAGGGCAAGCACGACGGCCAGCAACGATGTTTTCTTGTATTTCATAATAGCAATTATCCTTTCTTCTGCGGCGTTCTTACTAAAGTAGCTGTGCATGAAGGAGAAGGGACGGCCCCGCTCCGCCATGTCGATCAGCGAATGGGCGTAGGACGCCCGCTCTGTCCCGCCGAAATGCCGCAGAACCATTTCATCACAGGACAGCTCCAGGTCGCGGTTGAGAAGAACCAGCATCACCCAGACCAGGGGATTGAACCAGTGGACGCACACCGCGCACAGGGCCAGCAGCTTCCACAGCGTATCAAAGCGGCGGATATGGACGTATTCATGGACAAGGATATAGCGAACCAGCTGCTCGTTGTCCAGATCCATTCCCTGCGGGAAGATGATGCGCGGCCGCAGGATGCCGATGGAGGCCGGGGAGTCCACCTTGTCAGAGCGGACGATTGCCAGAGGCCGGAACAGCCGGTACTCCTCCCGCCATTTCGTGATAACGGCGTGGTCTTCCACAGGGACTGCGGCCCTGAGTGCCCGGTAGTTCTTTGCCAGCAGGACGGCGAATACCACAGCAAGCATCACCGCGCCAACCATCCACAGGGCAGTCAGCGGAGGAATGGACAGCGCGGCTCCCGCCGGCCCGCCGGCGGCTTCAGGCGATGCCGGAACCTGGGCCTGACCGCCCCAGACCGTCACATAGCTGTCGGTGGGAACCGTCGTGTCCTCGCGGCCCCACAGTCCGGCAAACAGGTTGTAAACGCTCCACCTCGACGTGAGGGAAAAGGGAATCAGCAGCCTTGCGACGGCGATCCCCCACAGGGCCAGAAAGCTGGTTTTAGGAAGTCGGTACAGCGTGATGGCGCGGACGATCACGATGGCCGCAATCAGCGCCCCTGCCTGCACGCTCATTTGAACAATATCCATAGGCCCCCTCATTTCAGCTCTTCCACGATCCGCCGCAGACCGTTAATCTCGTCGCTGGACAGCATCTTTCCGCTGACGTAGGCCGACAGGAACAGCTCTGCGGAACCGTCAAAGAGTTTGTCGATCAGCTCCGTGGCCTCCTCCCGCTGAACGGACTTTCTGGATACGGCTGCCTGGCAGATAAACGGGTCACGACGTTTCACCGCGCCTTTCTCAACCAGCTTCTTGGCAACCGTATATGTGGTGTTGCGCGCCCAGCCAATGCGGGCGTTCATTTTTTTTGCCAGTTCAACTGCGGACAGCTCACCTTCTTCCCATAATACATCCATAACCTTCAATTCAGCGTCTGTTAATTTTGTCGACATAGTGATAACTCCTTCTTGACTATGGCCATAGTCAAGAAGGAGTCTATCATAATCGTCAGGACTTGTCAATGACTATATTTATAGTCAAGATATAAGTACGGATATCCGACTGGATATCCGTACTTTTACGTCTTTAGCTATTTGAGCAGCTTGGGATAGTCTGTCTTTCCGTTTACCACACGATAGATGGTCACCGTATCATCAATGAGCCGGTAAACCGCAACATAGGTCTTGGTCAGCACCAGCTTCCGGTAGTTCAGCGCCGCCAGCTCCGGGTCAGGGTGGATCGGCCCCAGCATCGGAAAGTCCTGAAGGCGTCCAATCTGTTCCCGGATGGACCGATAGACCTCCTTGGCGGACGCCGGGCCAACCTGTTCGGCGTGGAACCGGACGATTCCCAGGATGTCCGTCTCTGCCGGATGCAGGTATGCCAGCTTATACCTTGCCATTCAGCAGCGCCTCCACTTCGGCGTCCAGAGCCTCCTGCGTGACAACCGGCGCCCCCGCCAGACGCGCCGCCTCCGCCGCCAGGATACTTGCCCGGTGCGCCAGCATCTTCTCCCGCTCCTCATACGCCTCAATGCTCATGTAGACGCCGTCGGCCTCGCCCTTGTTGGTGATGAAGATCGGTTCGCCGGATTCACGGGCCAGAAGTGAGATCTGCAAATATTCATTGCGCAGTGCGGTGGATGGCTTGATTGTCATGGCCGCTCCCTCCCCGTAATAGTTCTGCCCTTAGTATATCATTTTCCTGATAGATATGCAAGCCCATACAGGGGTAATCCGAAACAGCGGGATGAAGCGCAGAGAAAAGAGATCTACCGCTCCGTGATGTTCAGCCGACGCAGGGAGGCTTTCAACGCAAGAACGGTGTCGGTGATCAGCTTGACTTCCTCATCGCTGCAATCCGCTACCAGCTCCCCCAGCCAGCTGTCCCGCACAGGCCGGGCCTGCTCCACGTCCATGCATAGCAGCTCGTCCATGGAGCATCCCAGAGCGTTGACAATATCCACCGTGACCTGAAGGCTGGGGATACTGTTGCCGGTCTCAATGTGGCTGATATGCGTGACCCCTACCCCAGCGGCCTCCGCCAGCTTCTCCTGCGTCAGTTTCTTCTCCAGGCGTACCGCACGAATGCGCAGCCCAACCGTTTTATAGTCAATCATACCGCAAGTATCCCCCGAATTTTTAGATACTTGTATTGTAAGTGCAATCTGGCTATGTTATAATAACCCGTAAGTGCAACAGACTTTATAGGCATAGTTACGGAGAAAAATCTGACAAGGATATGGAGAAAAATGAGTACCTGCTTTTTCATTGGTCACCGGGACGCGCCAGACAGCATACTCCCCTCCCTGTCCGCCGCAATAGAGGCACGCATCGTGGAGGATGGCGTGGATCAGTTTGTGGTTGGCAATTATGGTAGGTTTGACTTGCTGGCGGCACAGGCCGTCCGGAAGGCGAAGAAGCAGCACCCGGATATCCTGTTGTTCTATCTGCGGCCCTACCATCCAGCGGAGCGGTCCTTTACTCCCGCCGGTTTCGACGGCTCCTTTTATCCGCCAGGGATGGAGACCGTCCCGCGGAAGCTGGCAATCGTCCGGGCCAACCGATACATGGTGGACAACAGCCAGTTCCTCATCGCCTACGCCCGATACACGGTCAGCAATGCGTGGGAGCTGACCGAGTACGCCATGAAACGAGGGAAAAAGGGCCTGATCCATGTAGAAAACCTGGCGCAAGTGTGAACTTCCCGCCACATTTTGCGTCTGATACAATAGACGTAAATAGCAGATGAAATTTTTTTGAAAAATTGCTGTAAGGTTTTCTGGTTCTTTGCTGTCTTATAAGATGAAGGAACCTTCAAAAGGCAGAGAGGTGGGATCGCATGGAAGATCGCCAGATTATAGAGCTGTACTGGCAGAAGAACGCGGACGCTATATCCGAAACATCCAGCAAATACGGGGCCTACTGCTTCACCATAGCGGATCACATTCTGAACAATGCAGAGGACTCCGAGGAGTGCGTCAACGACACCTGGCTCCACGCCTGGAACGCGATGC
>OFFG01001931.1_pt1 | contig 11148 bp, 6 predicted proteins | sample 1521331 | NCBI WGS metagenome assembly OFFG01 (sample SAMEA3504129, study PRJEB24116) | mouse gut metagenome | biome: mouse gut; feature: mouse-associated habitat; material: faeces | place: Denmark | collected 2011 | reverse complement strand
TGACGGTTACAGACCCGCAGCCGTTCCAGAAGAGTATATTAGACGGAGAAAGAAAAGTAGCGGTAGGAACTGATTCCAAGAATCAAAAAGTCATCCTGTTAGGCGTACCGTGCGCATACCAGATGAAAGACGGCTCCTACGGCGCAGCTTTGGTGGGCGGATTTTCCGTGGATTATATGAGCAGGCTGCTTTTCCTTGATACCAACGACAACAGCCTGACCAATTCTTACATTATCCGCAGGAACGGCAGCTACGTTGTACGCGGGGATGATTTTAACCAGGAAAGTTTTTTTGAACGGATTTATGATTTTTATAACGAATCAAACGATGGGCATGCGAACCAGTATGTGGATGCCATGACAAAAGCGATGGCGGAAAATGAAGATTATTCCGTTATTTTAGATCAAGGCAAACATTCCCGCTGGCAGATTTACTGTACCAGGCTTCCTTATTCCGAGTGGTATCTTGTGATGATACTGCCGTTTGATTCGCTTGACCACGTCGTTTCGGCCATGGGACGCCAGTGGATTTATGTCGTTTATGCCGCTTGTATTATTTCTATGGCGGCGCTTGGCCTGCTGTTTTACCAGTACATCAAAATGCTGGGCAAACAAATGCTTGTGCTTGAGGAGGCCAGAAAAGAAGCGGAACATGCCAACAATGCCAAAAGCGAATTTTTATCCAATATGAGCCATGATATCCGCACGCCGATGAATGCGATTGTGGGCATGACTACGATTGCCACGGTCAACATTGACAACAAAGAGCAGGTCAAAAACTGCCTGCGCAAGATTACGCTCTCCGGCAAGCACCTGCTTGGCCTGATTAACGACGTACTGGATATGTCCAAAATCGAGAGCGGAAAAATGGTTCTAAATATGGATCAGGTTTCCCTGCGTGAAATTATGGACAACATCGTAAATATCGTCCAGCCGCAGATCAAAGCCAAACATCAGAAGTTCCAGATATCCATACACGATATTTCCACGGAAAATGTCTGCTGCGACGGCGTCCGCCTGAACCAGATTTTAATCAATCTTCTGGGAAACGCAATCAAATTTACGCCGGAAGAAGGCTCTATCCATGTTTCGCTCTACGAAGAGGAATGCCCGAAGGGAGAGCATTATATACGGACGCATCTTCTGGTAAAAGACACCGGAATCGGCATGTCCGAAGAATATCAAAAGAAGATATTTGATTCGTTCAGCCGCGAAGATACTGCGCGCGTGCAGAAAACCGAAGGCACGGGGCTTGGCATGGCGATTACCAAGTATATCGTAGATACGATGGGCGGCACAATTGAAGTGGAAAGCGAACTCGGCAAAGGCAGCGAATTTCATGTGACGCTGGATTTGGCAAAAGCGGAAATCCAGGAAGCGGATATGGTGCTTCCGGACTGGCGTATGCTTGTTGTGGACGACGACGAGCAGCTTTGCGAGAGCGTTATCTATTCTCTGAAATCTTTGGGAATCAAACCGGATTGGTGCCTGGACGCTGAAACGGCAATTAAAAAAGTAGAAGAGCGGCACAAGAAGCACGACGATTACCAGATTATTTTGCTGGACTGGAAGCTGCCGGGTATGGACGGCATTACGGCTGCCCGTGAAATCCGCCATATTTACGGCGACGACGTCCCGATTTTAATTATATCCGCTTATGACTGGAGCGAAATTGAGAATGACGCAAAAGAAGCCGGTATTACCGGGTTTATATCCAAACCCCTGTTTAAATCCACACTATTTTATGGGTTACGGTCATTTATTGACGCCTGCGGGGACGCTGTCCCGGAAAGCGCTCCGGGGATGGAAGAGCCGGACTTTACCGGAAAGCGCGTTTTATTGGCGGAAGACAACGACTTAAACTGGGAAATTGCGCATGAGCTGCTTTCTGGCTTAGGGCTTTCATTAGACTGGGCGGAAAACGGGCAGATATGCGTTGATAAGTTCAAACAGTCTGCAGAAGGTTACTATGACGCTATATTAATGGATATCCGGATGCCGATCAAAAACGGCTACCAGGCGACAGAGGAAATCCGCGCCATGGATCGGAACGACGCGTCTATTCCGATTATTGCCATGACGGCAGACGCCTTTGCGGAGGATATCCAAAAATGTTTAGACTGCGGAATGAACGCCCATGTGGCCAAGCCCATTGATTTGCGGGATGTATCCAGCCAGCTGAAACGGTTTATGGATCGCAGTAAATAATTTAAAAGAGGGAGAGGAAAGGAATCAAATGGAACAGGCAACAGAAACCAAAAATTTTATAGAACAGATTATCGACAAAGATCTGGCGGAAGGAAATTGCGCTACCGTATGCACCCGGTTTCCGCCGGAGCCAAACGGTTATTTACATATCGGGCATGCAAAGTCCATACTTTTAAACGCCGGGCTTGCAAAAGAATACGGAGGGCTGTTCAACCTGCGTTTTGACGATACAAACCCTACCAAAGAAAAGATCGAATACGTGGAATCCATCAAAGAAGACGTCAAATGGCTTGGGGCCGACTGGGAAGACCGCCTGTATTTTGCATCGGATTATTTTGATCATATGTACGAAGCTGCGGTAAAGCTGATCAAAAAACAAAAAGCATACGTTTCGGATTTAAGCGCAGAGGAAATCCGCGCATACCGCGGCACACTGACGGAACCGGGCAGGGAAGACCCATCTTCAGGACGCAGCGTAGAAGAAAATTTAGCGTTATTTGAACAAATGCGGGAAGGAAAATTTGCAGACGGTGAAAAAGTACTCCGCGCCAGAATCGATATGGCTTCCCCGAATATCAACATGCGGGATCCGGTCATTTACCGCGTGGCCCATATGCATCATCACAACACCAAAGACAAATGGTGCATCTACCCGATGTACGATTTTGCACATCCGATTGAGGATGCCGTGGAGGGAATTACCCATTCCATCTGTACGCTTGAATTTGAAGATCACAGGCCGCTCTATGACTGGGTCGTGCGCGAAGTGGGATATGAACATCCGCCCAAACAGATCGAGTTTGCAAAATTATACCTTACAAACGTGGTAACTGGAAAGCGTTATATCAAACGGCTGGTAGAAGAAAAAATCGTAGACGGCTGGGACGATCCGCGTCTGGTATCCATTGCGGCCCTAAAGAGAAGAGGCTTTACGCCGGAGTCCATCCGCAGGTTTGTGGAACTCTGCGGCGTTTCAAAAAGCAACAGTTCCGTAGATTATGCAATGCTGGAATATTGTATCCGCGAGGATTTAAAACTAAAGAAAACGCGTATTATGGCGGTACTTGATCCGATAAAAGTGATTATCGACAATTATCCCGAAGGCCAGTCAGAGGAGCTTACGGTCGTCAACAACATGGAAAATAAAGAACTTGGAACTCACACGGTGACGTTTTGCAGGGAACTTTATATTGACAGGGAGGATTTTATGGAAGAACCGCCCAGGAAATATTTCCGTATGTTCCCGGGGAATGAAGTACGCTTGATGCAGGCTTATTTCGTAACCTGCAACAGCTATACAAAGGACGAAAACGGCAGGGTGACGGAAATTCACTGCACGTATGATCCTGCCAGCAAAGGCGGAAACAGCCCGGACGGCAGGAAGGTCAAGGGGACGATCCACTGGGTGCCGGCTCCTTACGCAAAACAGGTGGAAGTACGCCTTTATGAAAATATCGTGGACGAAGAACTGGGCGTTTACAACGAAGACGGAAGCTTGAATTTAAATCCCAATTCGCTGCAGATCCGCAAAAACTGTTATATAGAACCGTATGCGGCGGACGCCAAAGCCTATGACAGTTTTCAGTTTGTACGTCAGGGATATTTCTGCGTAGACGCAAAAGACACAACAAACGATCATCTGGTGTTTAACCGGATTGTTTCCCTTAAAAGTTCCTATTCGCTGCCGGCGAATGCGACAGACCGATAAAATGACAGGAGGTATCCCACATGGAAAACAAGGAAGCATTACAGAAGGAAGCCGCATTTTTATTTCCCAAGAAAATAAACTGCGCTGTCTGCCGGGAAGAATTTCCGACAAAACGGGTAAGAAGCGCAAAATTAAGGCGGTTACAGCCTGATTTCGACCTGCGTCCCCGGTTTCAGGACATCGATACTTTAAAATATGACGTCGATTCCTGCCCATTCTGCGGTTATACGGCAATGAGCAACTATTTCGGCCCTTTAAGCAAACTGCAGATTAGCCAGATACTAGAGCAAATCTGTATGACGTTTACGCCGCCTACGGAAGAAGAGCCGGAAACGTTTGGTTATGGGAGGGCGATTGCGCGGTATGAACAGGCGCTGAAATGTTCTCAGGTAAAAAACGCAAAAACAAGCGAGATCGCTTATACTTACTTAAAACTTTCCTGGCTGTACCGTTCCTATGCGGAAGAAAGCCAGATGGAAAAGGCCATGTATGAAGAGCGTTCCAAGACGTACTATAAAGAAGCGTACGACGGCTTCCAGAAAGCGATTTCATCCGAAGAATTTCCTATCTGCGGCATGGACTCGCTGACGATGGATTACCTTTTGGCGTGTATGGCCTTCCACTTCAAAGAATATTCCTTTGCATCGAAGTCCTTAAGCAATATTTTAAGTTCCAAAACCGCGAGCCGGCGGATTAAGGACAAGGCTCTGGATCTCAAAGAAATCATTGTGGCCGCCATCAAAAAAGAAGCGGAACAAAAACAGGCAGGCTAAGGCGGGGAAACGGCAATGCTTGAATTGATGATACCTTTGGACGGCAATTCAAGGAAACCGCTGTATGAACAGATTTATATTTATATACGCACCCATATTGCAGACGGTAAAATTTCCTGTGGGGAAAAATTACCGTCTACTCGTTTTTTATCCGCCCATCTGCAGGTTTCAAGAACCACGGTGGAACTGGCTTACGGGCAGCTTTTATCGGAAGGATATATTGAAGCGAAGCCCTGCCGGGGCTATTATGCCTGCGATATTTCCGGATTGTGCCAAAACGGGCCGCTTTCCAAAATTTCCATGGAAAAGCCGCAGGCAAAGCGCAAGACAGGGGATACGGGCTGCCGGATTGTTTTTTCTCCGGACGCCAACGAGCCCGGCGCATTTCCCTTTGCCACCTGGCGCAGGATTTACCGGGAAGTGCTGGCGGAAAATGATAAAACGCTTCTGACCGCCGGGGAGGCTGCCGGGGAGTGGGAACTGAGGGAAGCGCTGTGTCGGTATCTGTATCATGCAAGAGGGGTAAACTGCCGTCCGGAGCAGATGGTTGTAGGGGCGGGGAACGAATATCTTTTGCTGCTTTTAGCGCAGATCATCGGTCCCGGCAAAACGGTTGCAATGGAAAACCCGACTTATTGGAAAGCTTATCGGACGCTTGCTAATGCGGGGTATACGGTGGCCGGGCTTTCCGCGGATTCGGGCGGAATCCGGATGGAGGAAATCCGGCGGCTTATGCCGGATATTATCTATACCATGCCGTCCCACCACTTTCCGACAGGAAGGGTTATGCCAATGAAGCGCCGGCTTGAACTTCTGCAGTGGGCAGGGGAAAAAACGGGGCGTTTTTTAATTGAAGACGACTATGACAGTGAATTTCGTTACCGCGGAAAGCCCGTCCCATCCCTGCAGGGCAGCGACAGAAACGGGACTGTCATTTATTTAGGCACGTTTTCAAGAAGCATCAGCCCGGCTGTCCGCGTCAGCTTTATGGCGCTTCCGGATACGCTATTAGAAAGCTACTATGTCAATTGCGGATTTTATGCGTCTACGGTGCCCAAGGAACAGCAAAAGGCGCTTGCGGCATTTCTTTCCGGCGGGTACTTTGAGCGCTACTTAAACAAAATGAGGCGGATTTACAAAGAAAAGCACGATCTGTTTTTGGCGCTGCTCAAAAAAGAAGCCTGGGTGTCCCATATTTACGGCGATCATGCCGGGACGCACCTGCTGGCGGAACTGAATACAAAGCAGGCCGTTTGGCAGCTTGTCAAAAAAGTTAAAGCGCAAGGCGTGCGCGTTTTTGATTTGGAGGAATACCGGATCTTAGGCGCAGGTTCCCCCAAACTGCAAAAAGGGCGTCCCGCCCTGCTTTTGGGATACGGCGCGCTGACCGAGGAAGAAATGAAAGAAGGGATTGCCTGTATCCGTAAAGCGATGGACGGCAAAGAAAAGGAGATAGAATATGGCGAAACATGACGCATATGACGCAAGCAGCATTGCAGTATTAGAAGGGCTTGAAGCCGTCCGCAAAAGGCCGGGCATGTATATTGGAAGCGTATCGTCCAAAGGGCTCAACCACCTGGTATATGAAATTGTGGACAATGCGGTAGACGAGCATCTGGCCGGGTTTTGCGATACGGTGCGCGTCACATTAGAAGCGGACGGGTCTTGTACGGTAGAAGACAACGGGCGCGGCATTCCGGTCGGGATGCATGCAAAAGGCGTTTCCGCGGCGCGCGTGGTATTTACGACGCTGCATGCGGGAGGCAAATTCGATAATGCGGCTTACAAGACGAGCGGGGGACTGCACGGAGTCGGTTCTTCCGTCGTCAACGCGCTGTCCGTATTTATGGACGTACAAATAAGCCGCGACGGCTATATCCACCATGACCGCTATGAACGCGGCGTTCCCGTAATCGAGTTGGAAGACGGGCTTTTGCCCAGGCTCAAAAAAACAAAACAGACCGGAACGGCCATCAATTTTATGCCGGACGCGGAAATTTTTGAAAAAATACGCTTCAAAGGAGAGGAAATTAAAAGCCGCCTGCACGAAATGGCCTATTTAAACCCCGGCCTTACAATTATTTATGAAGACCGGCGTCTGCCGGAGCCGCAGCAAAAAGTATTCCACGAAGAAGAAGGCATCCGCGGGTTTGTCGCGGAGTTAAACAAAAATTCCGAGGCCGTCTGCGATGTGGTCTATTTCTGCGGGGAAAACGAGGGGATTGCCGTAGAAGCGGCGTTTCAGTATACCAATGAATTTCACGAAAACGTGCTGGGGTTCTGCAACAATATTTACAATGCAGAAGGCGGAAGCCATTTAACCGGGTTTAAAACAACGTTTACAACGCTGTTAAACCAGTATGCCAGGGAACTTGGCGTATTAAAGGAAAAGGACGCCAACTTTACCGGGACGGACGTCAGAAACGGCATGACCGCCGTGATTTCCGTAAAGCACCCGGATCCGCGTTTTGAAGGGCAGACCAAGACCAAATTAGATAACCAGGACGCGGCAAGGGCTGTCGGAAAGGTATCCGGCGATCAGATACCGCTTTATTTTGACAAAAATTTGGAAAGCTTAAAAGCCGTATTGGGCTGCGCCGAGAAAGCCGCTAAAATCCGTAAATCCGAAGAACGGGCCAAAACCAACCTTCTGACAAAACAGAAATTTTCATTTGATTCCAACGGCAAGCTGGCAAACTGCGAAAGCAGGGACGCTTCGGCCTGCGAGATTTTTATTGTCGAGGGAGATTCGGCGGGCGGTTCCGCCAAATCGGCCAGGGATCGCAGTTTTCAGGCGATTCTTCCAATACGCGGAAAAATCTTAAACGTGGAGAAGGCCAGCATTGACAAGGTGCTTGCAAACGCCGAAATCAAAACCATGATCAATGCGTTTGGCTGCGGGTTTTCCGAAGGCTTCGGCAATGATTTTGACATTACAAAGCTTCGGTATAACAAAATTATTATTATGGCGGACGCGGATGTGGACGGCGCGCACATATCCACGCTTTTGCTGACGTTATTTTACCGCTTTATGCCGGAACTGATCTTTGAGGGGCATGTGTATATTGCAATGCCGCCGTTGTATAAGGCGATTCCGTCCCGCGGGGCAGAAGAGTATCTTTACGATGACGCGGCGCTTGAAAAATACCGGAAACGCCATAAGGGCGGCTTTACTTTACAGAGGTATAAAGGCTTAGGCGAAATGGACGCCGATCAGCTTTGGGAGACGACGCTGGATCCCAAAACCCGGATTTTGAAAAAAGTGGAAATTGAAGACGCCCGAATGGCGTCCGACGTCACCGAAATGTTAATGGGAACCGATGTGCCGCCGCGCCGGGCGTTTATTTATGAACACGCGCAGGACGCACAGCTGGATGTATAGGAAGGAATGCAAAAATGACAGAAACAGAACAGATCATCCGGACAGAATACTCGGAACTGATGCAGAAGTCCTACATTGACTATGCGATGAGCGTGATTATTGCAAGGGCGCTGCCGGACGTACGGGACGGCTTAAAGCCGGTGCAGAGAAGAACGCTTTACGATATGTATGAACTTGGCATACGCTACGATAAGCCGTACCGCAAATGCGCCCGTATCGTAGGGGATACCATGGGTAAATACCATCCTCACGGCGACAGTTCTATTTATGAAGCGCTTGTGGTAATGGCACAGGAGTTTAAAAAAGGCCTGCCCCTTGTGGACGGGCACGGAAACTTCGGTTCCATTGAAGGGGATGGGGCGGCCGCCATGCGTTATACGGAAGCCAGGTTAAAAAAGATTACGCAGGAAGCGTATCTGGCGGATTTGGATAAAGACGTCGTGGATTTTGTGCCGAACTTTGACGAAAGAACCCGCCGTACTGCCGGTAAAAGTGCCCAATCTACTGATAAACGGTGCGGAAGGGATTGCCGTAGGCATGGCTACAAGCATTCCTCCCCACAATTTTGGAGAAGTGATAGAAGGCGTAAAAGCCTATATGAAAAACCCGGATATCAATACGGAGCAGATGATGGAATACATCAAAGGCCCGGATTTTCCCACCGGGGGAATCGTCGTCAATAAAGACGATCTGCTGCAGATTTACGCTACAGGAACGGGTAAAATCAAAATCCGCGGCAGGGCGGCCGTTGAGAAACTAAAAGGCGGTAAAGAAAAAATTATTATTACGGAAATTCCCTATCCTATGATAGGCGCGGGCATCGGCAAATTTTTAAACGACGTATACGCCCTGGTGGAATCCAAAAAAACGGCGGATATCGTCGATATTTCGAACCAGTCTTCCAAGGAGGGGATCCGCATTGTCATAGAACTGCGCCGCGGGGCCGACGCAGAACGCCTGCTTGGCCTGCTTTACAAAAAAACGCGCCTGGAAGATACATTTGGCGTAAATATGCTTGCCGTAGCGGAAGGCCGGCCGGAAACGATGGGGCTTGTACCGTTTATCCGCCACCACGTCAATTTCCAGTATGAAATTGCAACGCGCAAATACAAAACGCTTCTGCAAAAAGAACTGGAAAAAAGAGAAGTGCAGGAGGGGCTGATAAAAGCCTGCGACGTAATCGATCTGATCATAGAAATACTGCGCGGCAGCAAACATATTAAGGACGCAAAAGCCTGCCTGACCGAAGGGATCACGCAGCCAATCCGGTTTCAATCAAAAGCGTCCGAAAAAAAGGCCGCCGCGCTGCGTTTTACAGAACGGCAGGCAACCGCTATTTTGGAAATGCGCCTGTACAAACTGATTGGCCTTGAAATAGAAGCCCTTATGGCGGAATATGAAAAAACGAAAAAAAATATTCTGCGGTATGAAGAAATTTTAGGGAGCCGCGCCGCCATGGCAAAGGTGATTATCAAAGAACTCGAAGCCCTCAAGAAGGAATATGCCGTTTTACGCAGGACGGATCTTGAGCAGGCGAAAGAAATTATTTTAAAAGAGCCGCAGATAGAAGAGACGGACATTGTTTTTTTGATGGATCGCTTCGGTTATGCGCGGGCGGTGGACGCAGGCGTTTACGAACGGAACAAAGAGGCGGCGGACAGCGAAAACCATTTTGTAATCCCATGTAAAAATACCGGCAAAATCGCTGTTTTTACAAACCAGGGACAGATGCATCTTATCAAGGCGGCGGATCTGCCTTTTGGAAAATTCCGGGATAAAGGGCAGCCGATTGACAACTTAAGCAATTACGACAGCAGTAAGGAAACGTTTGTTTTTGCGGCGTCTGTCGCCGTTTTAAAACAGAGGAAGCTTATATTCGTTACCCGGTTTGGGATGTTAAAGACCGTGGCCGGGGAGGAGTTTGACGTTGCAAAACGCACGACGGCGGCCACAAAGCTTTCCGAAGGGGACGAAGTAGTGCGGATTGGCATAAAAGAAGAGGGGCTCCATATGATCCTGCGCTCTGAAAAAGGCATGTTTTTGCGGATTGAAGCGGCGTGTATCCCGGAAAAGAAAAAAGGGGCCGTCGGGGTGCGCGGCATGCGGCTTTCGGCAGAAGATATGCTGGCGGAAGCATACCTGCTTATGCCCGGGGAAAGCCTTACCGTGCCGCTTAGGGAACGGGAACTGGAGTTAAGCCGCCTTAGGGTGGGAAAACGTGATACAAAAGGAGTCAGGCACGTATAACAAAAGAAAGCGGGGCAGTTATGGATTATGCACAGGCAGTAAAGTTTCACGAAGAGATAAAAGCATACGGAAGTATTTTGGGACTTGACAGCATGCGGGCGTTAATGCGCCAATTGGGCGATATCTGGCGTCACCTTCCGGCCGTCCACGTCGCCGGGACAAACGGCAAAGGCTCTGTCTGCTGTTTTGCGGCTTCGGCGCTGAAAGAAGCGGGGTACCGGGTGGGGCAGTATAGTTCTCCTGCAGTATTTCATCTGCGGGAGTGCTGCCAGATAAACGGCCAATGGATTTCGGAAGAAGAGTATGCGTCTTGTATGCAGGACGTTTCGGACGCATGCCGCAGGATGCAGGAAGAAGGACTTCGCCATCCGACAGTATTTGAAGCCGAAACAGCGCTGGCATTTTTGTGGTTTTACAGGCAAAAATGTGATATTGTGCTTTTAGAAGCCGGCATGGGAGGCAGTACGGACGCTACAAATGTAATCGAACATCCGCTGTGCAGCGTATTTACTTCCATTGGCATGGATCATATGCAGTTTTTAGGGAACAGCATCGTAGAAATTACGCGTGTAAAAGCAGGAATCATCAAACGCGGCTGTCCCGTTGTTTCGGCCGCCCGGCAAGGCGAATCCGGGCGAATTTTAAGGGAATGCGCATCTGCGCTTAACGCTTCCTTTCACGAGGCGCTCCCAATGGAAGAGGCATATGCAGAAAACGGCGCGCTTATCTGCCGCCATCCTGTGCTTGGGGAACTTCGCCTGTCGATGGGGGGAAGCTATCAGGAAAATAACGCTTCGCTCGCCATAAGCGTAATCGGCCTGCTGCGGCAGG
>OFFG01001929.1_pt1 | contig 11173 bp, 11 predicted proteins | sample 1521331 | NCBI WGS metagenome assembly OFFG01 (sample SAMEA3504129, study PRJEB24116) | mouse gut metagenome | biome: mouse gut; feature: mouse-associated habitat; material: faeces | place: Denmark | collected 2011 | reverse complement strand
AGAGGCTCTCCATAATGTTCCATTCCGCTTCACTTAACGTTTTCATTTTACTCTCCCGGACTCGTGTGGTCTTGTCTACTTTGTAAACATATCATATCACAGTCTGTCTACTTTGTAAACAGCATCCGCGGAATCAAATATATAGAGTATCAAAAAACCGGCTCCCATCTTACGGAAACCGGTTTTCTGTCCTTATTTCTCTTTTGACTTAGGAACGAATTTAATGCGGAAAATGTACCACAGGCTGCCAGCCAGGCAGATGGACGAATACGCGCCGCAGATAATGCCCACCATCAAAGGCAGTGCGAAATCCCGGATACTGGTAACGCCCAGGATGTACAGCACCGCTACCATGATGAAGGTTGTCAGAGAGGTAAAAATACTTCTCGACATAGTCTGGGTAATGCTCTTATTCACAACCGCCTTCAGCTCGTCCTTATGCGTCATAGCTGCCATATTCTCGCGGATACGGTCAAAGATAACGATGGTTGCGTTGATGGAATAGCCGACGATGGTCAGCATACATGCCACAAAAGTATTGCTCACGGAAACCCTGGCCACCGCGTAAAACGCCAGCACTACCAGCACATCATGAAGCAGGGCAATGATGCTGCTGACGCCGAACCGGATATCGCTGAAACGAATCCGGATATAAATCAGCATACAGATAATGGCAACTGCCACCGCAATAACGGTGTCCGATTTCATCTCGTCGCTGATGGTGGAGCTGATGGTTTCGGAAGTAATCAGCTTCTCGTCCACTCCGAAATTATCTACAAACATCTGGTTCAGGGCTGTCCTCTGCTCCACACTGAGGGAATTGGTCTTGAAGATTACCTCATTGGAATCCTGGACGGTCTGAACCTGGACGGAACTGCCCGTAACCTTCTCAATCTGAGGAACCACATCTGCAGTAGCCTTTTCCAGCGTCATGGCTTCCTGGAAGGTAACCGTGGTAGCAGTACCGCCCTTGAATTCCAGACTGTAGTTCAGCGCGTCCCCCGAGGAAACTCCGTTTATCGCCATCACCACAAAGCCTGCTGCAATCACTGCAGCGGAAATACCAAAGAATATACCTTTCTTTGAAAGAACATTCAGTACCTTATGCTCTTTTCCGATACCGTAAAGTTTTTCACCCTTCAGCCCCAGCGCATAAAATGCATACAGCAGATATCTGGTCACTACCAGCGCCGTAAACATGGAGAGGACGATACCCAAAGCCAGCGTCTGCGCAAAGCCCTTCACCGTACCGGGTCCCAATAAAAGCAGTACGCCCGCCGCAATCAGCGTGGTGATATTACCGTCAATAATTGCGGACAATGCCTTGTCAAAACCAATCTTGATTGCATTCCGCACTGTCTTGCCGGTAGCAAGCTCTTCGCGGATACGTGCAAATATAATCACATTTGCGTCAACCGCCATACCGATGGACAAAATAATGCCCGCCACTCCGGACAGCGTAAGCGTCATGTCAAAACCGTTCAGCAGCAGGATTACCAGTGCCACATACGCCAGTAAAGCTATGGCAGAAGCCACACCGGGAATCAGATACACCACGATCATGAAAACCATCACCAGAACCAGTCCGATAGCACCCGCCTTTAAGCTGGTATCAATGGCTTCCACGCCAAGCTGCGCGCCTACAACCTTGGAATGGAGTTCTTCCAGTTCCAGCTTCAGTCCGCCGATACGAATGGTGGAAGCCAAATTTTCTGCCCGTTCAAAGGATTCCATGGGGGAAATCTGAGCGCTTCCGTCCGTAATCACCGCATTTACGCTGGGCGCACTGATAATATTACCGTCGTAGTAAATCGCAAGGCTCTCCTTCTTATCGAACGCATTCTGGGTGGCCCTGGTAAACTTTTCCCTGCCCTCCTCCGTCATGGTCAGGCTTACCGCAAACTCGGAACCCATCTGCGTCTGCATGCTACCCGCCTGGGCATTGCTGACATCCGTACCCTGCACCAGGATAGAACCGTTTTCCAGCAGTTCGTCGATAGATTTCGTCAGCACATATCCGAAACCATAGGTACCGTCCGCATTCTGAACCGTCTGCTGGCTGTAATTCAGATTGCCTTCCGGATCTGTCTCGGAAATAAAATACAGGGTGCCGGGCCTGCCCAGCTCCTGAAGGATTGCGTTGGCATCACTGACTCCCGGTATCTCGATGTTAATCCTGTCAGATCCCTCCTGATACACGATTGCCTCCGTGCTGTATCCCTCCACACGCTTCTGAAGCTTCGCGATGGTGTCGCTCATATCGGTAGAACTGGGTTCTTCGTCTCCCACCACCTGATACGTAATGCTGACTCCCCCCGCCAGGTCCAAGCCCAGATTAATATCTGCGACGCTGCCCTCACCCTCCGGATTCACCCCGAAGATGTCTATATAAGTGACACCTGCCAGGATCAGAAGGATACAAAGCAGCACCACGATTGCTTTGTTTTTTTTCATGATCATTCGTCCTTTCTTATTCTTGGTTCCGTATCTGCCCCCTGCAATGCCGGCTTAGGAATGGGATTTTCGCCCGCCTGGTGATACGTCCGTAAATCCTATGGGCACTGCTGCCGGCAGATGCTGGTTTTTAGTTCCCTATCTGCCCCCTGCAATGCCAGTTCAGACATAGGAAGCCTGTTCGCCTGACGATACAGATACTGTGTTATGGCTCTGCAGCTGCCTCTGCCGCTTTCAGCATAATGGCACATTCCACCCGTTTTCTTTCCAGTTCACAGCCCACGTCGTAAGCATCGTTGATATTGCCGTGAAAGTTGTAGGCATTGGCTGCACAGCCGCCGCTGCAGTAAAATTTTGCAAAACATTTCCGACATTTCTCTTTTGCGTAGACATTACAGCATTTAAATTCGTCACGGACATCATTGCGCAGGATCCCCTCTTCCACGTTGCCCATAAGGAACTTTTCATTTCCCACAAACTGATGGCAGGGATACAGGTCACCCCATGGTGTCACTGCCAGATATTCCGTCCCGGAACCGCAGCCGGAAAGGCGCTTCGCCACACAGGGACCGCCCTCCAGATCTATCATAAAATGGAAAAAATGGAATCCCTTTCCCGCCTTTCTACGCTTTGCCATCTCCACGGCCAATTTGTCGTATTCCTCCATCAGCACAGGAAGGTCATCCTCCGTGATGGCATAATCATCCTCCGGTCCCGCCACCACCGGCTCCACGGAAATCTGCTTAAATCCCAGATCAGCCAGATGCAGCACATCTCTGGAAAAGTCAAGGTTATTATGCGTAAAGGTGCCGCGAACATAGTATCTCTCCTGCCCCCTGCTCTCCGCAATCTTCTGAAACCTGGGTACAATCAAATCATAGCTTCCCTGGCCTCCGCGAAAAGGACGCATTTTATCATGGACTTCCTTTCGGCCGTCAATGCTTAAGACAACGTTCGCCATCTCGCGGTTTGCGAATTCCATGATCTCGTCATTCAGTAGCACGCCGTTGGTGGTCAGTGTAAAGCGGAACTTCTTATTGTTCGGCGCTTCCAGACTCCTGCCGTACTTCACCAGTTCCTTTACCACCTGCCAGTTCATCAGGGGTTCTCCGCCGAAGAAGTCCACCTCCAAATTCACACGGTTACCAGAATTTGCCACCAGAAAATCCAGTGCCTTTTTTCCTACTTCCAAACTCATCAAAGCGCGGCGCCCGTGATATTCCCCCTCCTCCGCAAAACAATATTTACAGGCAAGATTGCAGTCATGCGCTATATGAAGGCACAACGCCTTTACCACTGTCTGCCGCTTTTTAAAATCATAGACATAGTTTTCGTATATATCGGGTGCAAACAACAGGCCGGCCGCTTCCAGATCCAGCACCTCTTCCAGGGCCTCCTCCAGGATATCTTCCGGCCAGGAAATACTTTCCCGTTCCCGCAATGCTGCCTTGACGGCATTGATTTCCTTCACACCCTCACCGACCAGTGCTTCCACCAGCGGAATCAGATCATATACCACATCGTCTACCACATGGATGGAGCCGCTGTTCACATCCATTACTATGTTATATCCGTTGTTTTTATATTGGTGTATCACTTAAATAATCCTTTCTGATACAAAGGAATGAATCGCCCTCTCACAGAACAAAATACAAGCAGCGAATGGATCCGCTGCTTGAACTGGTCCCGTGTTTTTACCTGTATCATTCACGCCGGCAATCCCGTGTCCCGTCTGAACCGCTGTGGTTATTTCACCTTCTCACAGCTCTGGTTCCCCACTGTGCAGGAAGTCTTGCAGGCAGACTGGCAGGAAGTCTGGCACTCGCCGCAGCCCCCCTTCTTCATGGACTCCTTCAGGTTTCTGGTCGTCAAAGTCTTGATATGCCTCATACACAAAAGCCTCCTTATCTTCATTAGATTCTTCTAAACGGCAAAACGCACTGTTTATGGGTATCTGCCGTATATAAACTCTCTGTAGTATATCATAAAATTTCTATTTGTAAAAGGTTTTTTTGAAAATTCTGTTCCTAATGCTGCACCGGATATGCCGGATACAGCTTTACCTTCTTCTCTTTCGAATCCACATGACAGATTGCAGCAGGAAAACTCCGACCAAGCATACTCCTGCAGCCAAAATTCCCTTCTGCATGCGCGCAGCCCTTTCGGCGGTTTCCGCTTTCATCCTGGCCTGCTCTTCTTCCGCCTGCCTCGCTGCTTCCTCCGCCTCCTGCCTGGCCTGCTCTTCTTCCGCCTGCCTCGCTGCTTCCTCCGCCTCCCGTGCCTCCTGATCCAGTTCCTCTGATGTATACCCCGCTTCCAGGACAGCCATCGTATAAACAGTATCCTTCATTTTCTCTGCCAGAGTGCATATTTCCTCCCGCAGCTTCCTGTCGGCCGCACTCCACTTACCATGCGCGGCCAAAGCTTCCTCTGCCGTATAACTGGCGCGCTGCATCATGACCTCAATCCACATCTTTCTGTATGCTGCCGATTCCTGATGTCGTTTCCGGTTCAGCGAAGCTATCTGCTCCATCAATGCCCGCTGCGGATGGCCTTCCAGCATATTCAGGTCGATGCCTTCCGCCAGCGCTTTCCCCATAAAACTTCCCAGTTCCTCCTCCCCCATCAGCACAGTATAGAATGTATCTCCTGAAAGCCCTTCCACCCTCAGCAAATCTCCAAAAATCATTTCTTCGCCATCATAAAAATTACGTAATTTCATTATATCCTCTGTGACAGCAATCGGCAGTGTGTCAGGCTTCCAGTCCCAGCGAATCCCTCTCTCCCCACGGTAAAAATCTGTCAGTTTCCCCCGGAACACCTGCGCATCCTCCGTTTCAGGCAGAAACACGAACGACAGCGGACCGACATCCGCCCCCTGAACCTGCAGAATATAATAAGCCAAAAGCCGCAGCCCTGCAGAATCCGGATGAATACTGTCTCTTGTCAGCGAATTTCCGGCATCCTCCTGCTGCAGTTTCATGGTCAGTTCCGCCATAGGTGTGTGCAGGTCCAGATAATGTACTCCCCACTCTGCCGTCTCTCTTTCCAATACCTCCATGTACTGAAGAAGCCTGTCTTCGAAATGCCAGCGACGATACCCGTTTTTATCCAGATTCCCTGCCCGATCCTCATCACAGAGCGGAGGCGAAAGTATCAGGATATCCGCTCCTTCCAGTCCGTCCTCCTTCAGCCGCCCCACCAGATTTTTCATATTATTGATATACTCATCCGGCGCAATACCCAGGATAGCCTCGTTGGTTCCCAGCATAATCACAGCCTTATTGATTCCCTGAAAAGCCGGATCCTGGTCATAGATATTCAGGACATCCCCCGCCTTGAATCCGTCTGTCCCCAGATTTCGAAATTCCACAGACCGCTCCGGGAACAGGCTCTGATAATATTGATCCAGCATCTCCACATAGCTCAAAGAATCGTATGTCACATGTGTAATACTGTCACCGATAAATCCTACTACATCTCCGTCTTCATAAAAAGAAGATTCCGTCTGTGCTGCTTCCGCCCGCAAACCAGACACTGCCCAAAGGCAGAGAATGATAAACAGCCCTTTTCGTATCCACATCCCCTTATCCTCCGCAAATTCGTATTTTCCCCATGCATTCCCTGCAGAAAAAAATATTTCCAATACGTTAACAATACTAATCCCAGGCACAGCGCTGTTTTTCCAAACTGCGCAATCAAGAATACTGATACATTGTATTTATCTGTTTCCTTATCCAATCTTGCATATCTCTCCAACTTTCAGCGAGATGAAAAATCGGAAAGAAAACTCTGCAGTTCCTCCTCTCCGATTGCCTTCAACATATCCTGGATATTAACATCTATACATTTACTCATCTTCCTCTGTTCTCACTGTCATAAATTCCCGTATTACATCTATATTTGTCACCAGTGGAATCACAGAAGCAGATGGCACCCTTTCTGGATCCCTGGCAGATTCATCCAACACCTCGGCAAACACTTACATAGACTTCTCATCTGTCACATAGTGCAGAAGAAACAAGCGAGGTTTTTATCCCTTTGTTCAATTTCTTCATTTGATTGAACAAAAAATTCGTCATCTAACAGCTTACCAATGCAGATGGTTCTTCTCAACCCGCACTTTTTCCCTTCTGTTTCCTTTTCCAAAAACTTATCCTATGTCCACTTTCCCGCTTTGCTGCAGCAGTTCCAGTACCACAGTTGCGCCCTTTCGATTATCTTCAATCATCTCTTCAGGCGTCATCTGAACGTGCCGCAGGGAATTATATTCCCGAATCTTACGGATATCTTCCAAGTTAAAATCTTTACTGACCACTGGTTTCATCATTGTCTTCCTCATCTCCTCCTTAATGTAACAGTTCAGACACCCCATTACTAAGAAGCTACAAATAGACCAGTTGCTGTATAACTGGTTCCCCTTCCATAAGGACCATAATGCTTTGGTAGATGTTCAGGCCACGACGCTTTACTGTTTCTATGAAGCTCATGATTCGGCAGTACATCTCCCTGCCTGATGCGTTCCTGAAGCCGCCCGCCATCTTGTCGCGGTTCTTGCATATCCTCAGGTCCTTTTCGCTCATGTTATTGCAGTAATGGACCCTGAAATCGGACAGGAACAGCAGGTGGCTCTTCTTGTATTTCACAAGGCGGTTCGGGAGCGCCCTCTCCTCTTTTTTGGCCAGCCTCCCACGGGTGGCCCTATTCGCCTCATATCCCTGCTCCACAAGTTCGTCATAGCGCAGACTGAACCGTTCCAGCTGCTGCATATGGAAGGATGTGGCACCATGGCGCTTCCGTTCATTCCTGGCATGGTCCAGCCCTTTCAGGAACATCTCCATGTCATGGCTCCATCGGTTCGACGTCTCCTCAGTATTCTTGCACAGATAGCGCCCCAGATGGACATTGCACTCCCCATACCCTGTCCCGAAGTGGTAGAGCGCAGTCTCATGGTCATTGGTCAGGATGCCGGTGTACCTGCTCAGGATGGGAAGACCGGCAAGCGTATCCAGGTCCTTCTTTCCGCCACTGCAGTAGAGCACGCATCGTTCAGTGCTGAAGTTTCGGATATATGTCTGTTTTCCATTCCCACTGTCGCTGCATCCGTACAGATCTCCGGCGCATTCAGAAGGTCATTTTCAATGGTGCTGCATGCCTCTCTGCATCTGCTGCTGAAGTCTTTACAGAAATGGTAGATGCTTCCTTGTGCTATATTCAGCCTTTCTCCGGAAATGGAGTTCAGGAACGTGCATATCCTGTCATTGACAACCACCCCTTCACTGTAAAGGAATGCAGCGATGGCCCTTATCCCCCTGCCGTAGGTCACTTCCCCCTTTAATTCAGGAGGGACCTGGTATTTTCCTGCATTGTCTGCATGGATGCGGATCTCTGTTGCCACAGTCTTCACATCCAGATCCAGACGCTATCTTGTAATGTATGCTGTCTGGAGCTCCAATCTCCTCAATACGGTGCTCATAGACACCTTTATGTATTTTTTCTTCTACATCCGCTTTTGCCAGGAAGGCTCCCATATGTCCCTTCTGTGCCCCCTGTTTCCTGGAAGTCTCTTTTCTGCTGTTATATGTGTTGGCTGGTTTTGTGCCTTCATCCTTTGAAGGAGGCCGGGAAGAATTGGAGCTGTCATTATTCAGTATCCGCTTCATCCTTTCGTTGTCATTGCGCAAAAGCGTGTTCTCCTTCTCCAGCTTTCCGCATCTTTCTGTCAGGATGGCATTTTCCTGTTTCAGGGAAGATACCTCTTCCCGCAGGGTAGCATTTTCTTTGCGCAGACTTGTGACTTCGCCGGTAAGGCGTTTGATCTCTTTTTTATCCTGCTTTTGCTCAGACTCCAGGCCATCGACCCTGGCCATGACTTCCATCAGCTGTTTATAAAGGTCTTTTTGATAGTTGCCACCCATGGATGCATCTCCTTCCTGAATATTTGACAGGATTAGTATAACAGCTTTTCAATGAATATGCGAGTTTTATTATCTGGGGGTGTCTGAACTGTTACTCCTTAATATACAGAAAATGAAAAATAAATTTTTTAATCTTAACTTTTCCCATCTCATCCGCTATATTCAGCATAACAGAACCCGCCACGCCTCTGGTTTCACCAAGCGCAACCCGGCGGGACTTTTATCTGTAATCTGCTTTATCCTTTTATCATATACTCACCTTAACAGTTGCTTAATTCCATAATCATTGGAATGCTTTTCAAAAAACTCCTTACTTGCTTCTGTTAATTTATCATCCATAATACTTAAATACTTGGTTGTAGTCTCCAGATGCCTGTGTCCCAAAGCCTGACTGATCATTTCTAATGGCCATCCGGCATTCCAACGTTCTATTGCAAAGTATCTTCTTAGCATATGAGGTGTCAGCTTTATCCCTGTCTTTTTTTCCATTCTCCCAAACATATCATAGACACTTTCTGCTTTCCATGCATGCCCTGCCGTTTTCCCGGAAATATTGATAAAAAGATATGTTTGGTATTGAAGTAATTTTCGATTTTCAGCCAAATAATGCATGAGAAATTCAAACGTATCATTACTAACTATACTTTCTCTGAATTCAAAATTTTTTGCTCTGGCTCCATTTTCATTATCTTCCCTGAATCTAACCCTCACTTTACGATTTTGATAGTCGATATCCTTTGTATAATCTATGCCTAAAACTTCTCCAATACGAAAGCCCGTTTCTGCAAGTATCAAAATCAATAACTGATCACGGCAATTTGTACATGACTGCAATACGGTTATAATCTCTTTACGCGTTGCTGCCCTCACGTTTCTTTCCTCTGAATTCATATATCCATGAAAGGATTTTGTTCGATACATGCTTTTCGTCTTGGATTCATTTCTCACTACAGACTGAGAATATAACAATACTTTTAAACTTCCAAGCTCTTCGTATTCAGCCTCTATATAACGATAAAATCCAAATACTTCCTTTAAATATGCATTACATGTCCCATTTTTAGGATTCTTCCTCCCACTTTCATTTCTATGTCGGCCCATTTTGACCCAGTGCATAAATTCTACAAAATGTTCAGATTGTTTACTATAGGACATATCATATATTTGAGAAATTTTAAGCTCCGTTTCTGCTAAATACTCAAAATAATAGCAGATGGCAAATGCAGTTCTTTGGACAGTATTAGGAGAGCAATTCATTACTGTCTTATGTTTTAGATATTTGGTTGGCAGCAATACCATTTCCAATGTTTCACATTCTTGGATAAAAAAATACTTTATTCCATTGTCTGTCAGATTTTCCACTGTATATTGTCTCACTGTTTCCACCACCATATTGTTCTCAACAATACCATGTCTCTATTTTTCTTCCAGATCTATAGAAGTTTAAGCAAAAACTATCCTTTCAACATCCCTGCATACTTCGCTTTTTCCGCTTCCGGCACCTTCAATGCCTCCATCGCCTGTTCTGCTGTCAGCTTCATAGTTTCTATCAAATTCCGAATCGCATTTAATGTTCCTGTCTCCATACCACGTTCCAGGCCCTGTGCCAGCCCCTGCTCAAAGCCACATGCAATTCCTCTCTCCTCCACACCTTTACTCAAGTTACACATAGCTGACGCCTTAATATAAAAATCATTTTGTGCTTCCACATTGATCATCAAACGAATTGTTTCTCCGGTTCCTGGAACGATTGTCAGAAAACGGATATCATAGGTGATCGTCCCTTCCTGTATCGTACTGTCCTCATTCTTCACTCCCCGGATCTGTTCTCCGCTGTCGCGTGTCTCTTCATCCGGATTGACTGCTGCCTCTGCGATCTGATGGACTCCTTCTATGTATTTTTCTGCTATCTCATGAATGCTGTGAGTCTTATATTCTTCCAGACAGCTTTTCATGATCCAGGCCAGAATAACCTTATTGGCCAGAAGCCGTTTGCACACTGCATCATAAGCGGCCTTTTCACCGGCCGCTGTAATATTTTTTGCCAGTGTATTCTCAATTTCCATAAAACAGGCTCCTCCTGTTGCTTCCAATCTCGCTCAAGTAAAATTGCTAACCCATGTTTTATGAAGGAGAACGCATCGCTTTACAGGCATCTTCAATCATAGAAACACATTTCTCAATACCGAACATGCTGCTGTCCAGACATAAATGGTAGTTTAAGGAATCCCCCCATTTCTGGTCCGTATAGTACCGGTAATGGTCTGCCCTCAGTTTATCCTTCCTGGGGATCATATCATCCGCGTTTTCATCCAAAAACTGCCCTCTCTCCATGCAGCGCTTCTTTTTAAATGCCATATCCGCATGGATGAAGACGTTCAGCACATCCTTCCTGTCCCGCAGGATATAGTCCGCGCACCTGCCCACTATGACACAGGGGCCTTTCCCCGCAAGCTCCTTAATGATTTTTACCTGCGCGAAATAAATCTGATCCTGCAGCGGCTGATACTCCTCATAACGCCCTCTTCCCCCATATGATGCGTAACGGGCGATATTAAAAAGTAAGCTGCTGTTCATATGCTCCTCTTTTTCCTCAACAAATTCCTGGTGGAATCCGCTTTCCTTTGCCGCCATTTCAATAATCTCCTTATCATAGAACGGCACATCCAGCCTTTTGGCCAGTTCACTTCCAATGCTGTGCCCGCCGCTTCCGCACTGCCTGCTTATGGTAATAATTCTTCCTTCCATAGATGCCTCCTTAAATCTTTTTCCAATATAATTTCTACATAATCAGAGTTGTG
>OFFG01001926.1_pt1 | contig 11177 bp, 8 predicted proteins | sample 1521331 | NCBI WGS metagenome assembly OFFG01 (sample SAMEA3504129, study PRJEB24116) | mouse gut metagenome | biome: mouse gut; feature: mouse-associated habitat; material: faeces | place: Denmark | collected 2011 | reverse complement strand
AAAAGGGATACTTCAGTCCCGGTGGGGGTTGGCACATGGCTGCTACTCCAAGAGTCTGTGAACTTGTACATATGCATATTTCTTTTATTTTTCTTAGTAAAATAATGCATTTTTTCAATTTTTTATTCTTTTTTTCATTTTTTGTCCCCCGAATCGCAACAAGGTCGTTTTCTATAAAAACGACTTAAATCAAAATAATGCAAATTGATTGGACAAAAATAAAATCATGGGCTTTGGGAAATATTTCCGGGAAAGAACAACTTGAAGTTGAAGCCTGGGGAAAAATAAAGCCAGACAATCAAAAATTTCTGGAAGATGTCAGAAAATATTATCAGGAAGAAGATTTTTTCACATCTCCTACCCTCAAAGCCAAAAAAAGGATGTGGAGAAAAATTAATCCAGATAAATCTCTAAAGAACAGGTATAAAATCCGGTTATATACCATTGCTGCGTCAGTTTTACTTTGTATAAGTATCGGAGGAGGTAAGTTTTTCCTTAAACAAAATGAATTGAAAATAATTGACTTCCGGAAAGGTGAAGTACAATTGAAACTGGCAAACGGAGAAAAATATTGTCTGACTTCTACCACATTTACAGATTCACTGCCCGCAGGTTTTCAAGTCAATGACACTGGTCTGCGACAGATTGAAACTAAAGAAGAAAAAAAAGTCTCTCCGGACAATCTCAATGAAATTACTGTTCCGCGTTGTGCCGAATACCAGATAGTTCTTGCTGACGGAACACGCGTATTTCTCAATGCGGAGTCAGCACTGCGTTTTCCCGCCTCTTTCGGAAAAGAAAGAAAAGTATATTTAACAGGCGAAGCTTATTTTGAAGTGGTTTCCGACACCAACCGCCCCTTTCTAGTAGAAACCCCAAAAGCCATAATTCAGGTGCTGGGAACACAATTTAATGTAAGGAATTACAAAGGAGAAGCTTCCTATACAACTTTAGTTTCCGGAGTGGTAAGAATAATTAAAAACGAACAGGAGTATATATTACAACCTGGTCAGCAATGCGAAATTACAGCAAACGAAAAATTATCCATACACAAACCGGACCTAACCCCTATATTGGCTTGGAAAAACGGAGAATTTATATTCAAAGATGCAACTTTAGAAATCATTATGGAGGAATTAGCCCGTTGGTATGATGTCCAAGTGGAATACGAAATGAAAGAACTACGGGACCTGCGTTTTTTCCTGTACATTGAACGGAGTGAAAGACCGGAAGAAGTAATGGACAAACTAAAACTGGCCCATAAAATAAATTATCGGATTGACGGAAGAAAAATTATTATAAAAAAGCGGTAAAAAAGATCCGGAAAATGCTTGCACCATTCCCCGGACCAAAACCCGCTCTATTTAACAGGTTACTTTAATTTTACAAAACTATGAAAAAAAAACGAAGAAAATGTTTCGGAACTTCTCCGAAATGTATGTCTTTTTTATCAAAACGGTGGGTATTGCTGATTTTGTCTATAGCATGCTTCATACCTCTTTGTGGACAAAATTATTCCCCGGGAATCACTTTACAAATTCATCAGGAATCTTTCGACCGGATTATTGAAAGCATCCGGCAACAAACTCATTATGAATTTGTGTTTAAAGCCGAAGATATCCGAAACCTCGGAAAAATGACAATCTCTGTCAAAAATGTAAATATCCGCCAGGCTTTGGATTCACTTTTGAAGCACACCGGATTAGATTATGCCATCGAGCAACGGACTGTTTTAATCAAAAAAAGAAATACGCCGCAGGCAACTGATTTTAATTCCAAAACATTAAAAGGATATGTGACGGACCTGCAAAAACGCCCTATTCCGGGAGTAACAGTAAAACTACCTGGTGTTGCTATGGGAACTGCAACAAACCAAAAAGGTTATTTCTATTTCGAAGTTCCTGTTCAATCCGGCATGCTGGAGTTTTCTTTTGTAGGTTTCGTCACCAAAAAGGTAAACTTTACACCACAAACAAACGATACTTTACGGATTGTATTAGAGGAACTGATTATCGGAATGGAAGAAGTTGTAGTTACCGGCTATCAAAAAATGGACAAACGTCATTCCACAAGTGCCATCACCTCTGTTAAAGCTTCCGATGTTCTGGTACCGGGTATGACTAGCATAGACCAGGCATTGGAAGGACGGATTCCGGAATTGTTATTGATGTCAAACTCCGGAGAAGTCGGAGCCACACCACGTATCCGTGTCAGGGGAACTTCCACGTTACTCGGAAACCGGGAACCATTATGGGTTTTGGACGGATTCATCATGCACGATCCAGTAAATGTCAGTGTCGAAGATTTAAATAATCCGGATTATATCAATATCGTAGGAAACGCAATAGCCGGTATCAATCCCCAGGACATCGAACGGATTGATGTTCTGAAAGATGCTTCGGCTACAGCACTTTACGGGACCAAAGCTGCCAACGGGGTCATTGTGGTGACAACGAAAAAAGGAGCCATTGGCCCCGCCCGCTTTTCCTATAACCATTCCTCCAAACTCACCCGTCGCCCCCGCTACACAGACCGCAACATCAATCTGATGAACTCCAGCGAACGGGTTCAGTTTGGAAAAGAACTGAGTGACCTGCATTACAAATTTCCGGTCAATATGCCTAAAGTAGGATACGAAGGTGCTTTGTACCGATACTACAATGGAGTTATCAACTACCAGCAATTCGAAGAAGAAGTAAGAAAATATGAAACAGTCAATACCGATTGGTTCGATATTCTGACTCAGGATGCCTATTCCCATGACCATACATTTACGGTATCCGGAGGGTCAGAAACCATGCGTTACTACATATCTCTTGGAGCTAACTTTGAAAACGGTGTATCCAAAACCACAAATACACAACGCTACACCGCCATGGTCAATATGGACATGACTTTTTCTCCCAAAATCAGAGCTAACTTTGCCTTGAATGGAAATATTCAACAGAAAAATCATCTTATGCCAGAAATCGATGCTATGGATTATGCTTATAATACCTCCCGAACCATTCCCTGCTATAATGAAGACGGCACATTGTTTTATTACGACGCAATAGCTTATAATGGGGCCAATCGGTATGACAAATCATTCCGGTACAACATTCTCAATGAAATCTCTAACAGTTCGAATACTTATCGGGGAAACACATTGGGAACAAACTTAACCCTGCGTTACAATATAATGGATGATTTAGAAATCTCTGTGGCAGGCAATTATATGCACAGCAGTACAATGCAAGAAAAATGGTGGGGAGAGAAAAGCCATTACATCACCCGTTGGAAAAATGCCGAATATGAACAACAAGGTAACACCGGAGAACTTGGATATTGCTACCTACCCTATGGCGGCATCTTACAAACGGACCACTCGGAACAGGATTCCTATACATTCCGCACTCAAATTGACTACCGGAAAATGTTCGGTGAAGACCAACAACACCTGATTTCCGCAACAGGAGGATTTGAAATGAATGGAAGCACGTCCCATACGCTTGGCAACCAAAATGTTGGATATGCCAAGGACCGCGGTATGAAATTCGTCAACAAAGTCAACACGAAAGATTACCCATGGTATGCAAAAGTGCTAAACGGAGAAACAAATCTCATCTCGGGCATTCCGGCAGTAGGATATGGAATTAACCGTTCACTCTCAGGTTATGTAACCCTATCTTACGGTTATAAAGAATATTTCATCCTGAATGCCAATGGCCGGTTTGACGCCTCCAATAAATTCGGAAGCCGCAGTAATGAACGTTTATTACCGGTTTGGTCCGTGTCAGGCAGATGGAATCTGAAAGAAACTTTTCTGAAATCTTCCAATTTTTTATCAGAATTATCGTTACGGACCTCTTATGGTACACAAGGAAACATGTTGGAAGACCAGAGCCCAAACCTGTTGCTGAAGCAAGAAACTCTCAATCCGATGTACAACGAAAATGTTTCAACCGTATATCGTTATCCGAATCCCAATCTGAAATGGGAAGAAACACGCCAATACAACGTAGAACTGAATATAGGCATGCTGGATAACCGTCTGAGAATTGGCGGAACATTTTACCAAAAAGAAACAGAAAATTGTTTCACCACCGTCCAGGTATCTTCCGTTAACGGTGTTCCCAACCATTCATATGTCATGAACGGCGGAGATCTTCACAACAGCGGTTATTCTATCATTTTATATACAGTCCCCGTAAAAAACAAAAATTGGCAATGGAGCATAAGTACCTATTTTTCAGGCAATATCAACAAAGTACGCTCCGCTACAGTAGAAAAATATACATTGGATGACTATCTGAACGGTACGGCCTTAGTAGATGGTGAAGCAATCAGCAGTTTTTATTCTTACCATTTTTTAGGATTAAGTCCGGTAAACGGAACACCAATGTTCAATGATTATACCGAACGCAGGCATTTGTTGGAAAACAAAACACTGGAAGAAATTATAATGATGACTACGGAAAAAAGCGGACAACGCGATCCTATTTTCATAGGTAGCTTGTCTACTTCTCTTACTTACAAACAATTTTCTCTATCAATGAACATGTCCTATAGCCTTGGCTCAAAAGTCCGCCTGTTTGGTTTATATGCCCCCATCATCAGTGGAGTCAGGGCGGATAAGAATGTCAGAAAAGAGTTCGTCAACCGCTGGATGGCTCCGGGGGATGAAAAAAACACCAATATTCCGGCTATTCTAAGTCCTTCCAACCCGGATTATAACACTTATTACAGTCATTTCTCCACACTGTCGGCGCAACTGACTTCTATCGAAAAATTCGCCAATAGTGTATGGGATATGTATGATAAATCCGACCTCCGCGTAGTATCCGGTAATTACCTGAAATGTAGTTCTCTGTCTCTACGCTATACCTTGAATTCGGAATGGCTGAAAAAAACGCCTTTCTCAAACGTCCAACTCAGCCTCAATACGATGAATTTGTTTACTTGGTCAGCAAAGGCACTGAAAGGCCAGGATCCGTCGCAAGCCGGATTTGCAAAACCCAATTTATCGGTACGCCCCTCTTATACGTTCCAATTGAATGTTTCCTTTTAAAAATCTGAGAAATGAAAAATATATTTATAGTTTTAATCATTTTAATCGCTTCCGCTTGTAACTATCTGGATGATTACTCCCAAGACCTGGTGGTTGCAAAATCGGTAAGCGACCTGGACGAAGTCTTATTAGGCAGTGTGTATCTGCCAAGCAAATCATCTGTAAAAGATTTGGCATATGGTGATATGGGCTGGTGGCTGCACATCATGGATGATGATGTGAACGGAGTGATAACCCCAAAAGGAGGTTTACGCTATTATTCTTACGCGATGAACGAGGCCTATTTTGGCTATACCTGCTGGCAACTGGAAGTGGGCAGAAACTACACAAAAAACAATCTGGCCGACGATAATGCCTTATGGGATGATTTATACCGCAGAATCAACGTTTGCAACATCATCCTGGAAGAAATCAAAGACATCCATATTCCGGAGGAAGACCAAATGGATGCCTTACGGGTAAAGGGAGAAGCTCACTTTATACGAGCACAATTTTATTTTATACTAGTTAATATATATTCCAATGCCTACGAACCTGACAAAGCAGCAACAACCCCAGGAGTTCCTTTGAAACTAACAAACTATGTAGAACATAATAAAGACAAAGATTCTCAATTTGAACGCACTTCTGTAGAACAAGTGTACAATCAAATAGTGGCAGATTTGAAAGCGGCTGTGGATTGTTTTACCAAAAGTCCGCAAACACACTCGTTCTACAGAGCTTCCAAAGAAGCCTCCCTACTGTTATTAAGCCGGGTATATCTGTTCATGCAGGATTGGACAAATGCCCGCACTACGGCTGCTGAATTATTGGAATTAAAATCAGCACTGAAAAATTACATCCTTGCAAACGAAGAAGAGGAAATAATTTCCAGAAGCAATCCGGAAATATTGTTTTCTCAAGGCTCTCTGAATTTGCAGCAGGCAATCAGTGGAAATGGCGGAGACTTTTGTATATCAAACGATTTATATCATTTATATTCAGATAAAGACTGCCGGAAAACTCTGTTTTTCAGTGAAGCTTCAAACAGCGACAGCATAGCTTTAGGTATGAAATACCGCCATGATGAGCATCAGTCCTACGTTTCAGATTTATACCTACTGCGAACTTCTGAGGCCTGGCTGAACATGATGGAAGCTTGTGCAATGCTGGACAAAGCAGACGAAGCTTCAAAATGGCTGAACGATTTCCGCACTTACCGGATTACCGACTGGCAAAATGTCAACTATGACCTGCAAACCGTGATTCAGGAAATCCGTAAGGAACGACGCAAAGAATTGTGCCTGGAAGGCCACCGCTGGTTCGACCTGCGACGTTATGCTGTATGCTCTAAAGCCCCTTTCCAAAAAAAGATTGAACGGGTTTTCGCATTGTATAAATGGAATTCCGATTACACATTTGACCATGCCGAACTCTACTGTTTAGAAAAAAACGATCCGGCATATACGCTTTCCATTCCGAAATCTGTACTGGAGTTTGACAAAGGAATGCCCGATAACGAACGCATTGCCCGCCACCTGACAAAAATAATAAAGTATAAATTTGTAAATAATGAACAAAAATGATTATGAAAAAATTATGGTATATGATTCTGGGAACTATAATGCTGGCATGCAACAAAGAAGACGCTTTGGATTCCCGGATACAATTGGAAAATTTATACACAATATCAGATGATGCCAGCGATACGATAAAACAGCAGATATACAGAATATATACAACCTATGACGTTCCGGTTTACTTTAACGACACCATCGGGCAAGTATTCCTGAAAACAGATGTAAATGGCAATGCCGTCTATAAATATGAAAACTTGGATTTAGCCTGGACGTTTGACGACTACGAACAACTCAATTATTACTACCATTATGTGACCGAACCGCAAAAACAATCAGAAGCCTTGCATTTCATTGAGCAATATTTAAAGGATGCCTCACCGGAACTCTACCCCTTTTGTTTTTTTGTCACAGAAAGAATAGACAGGAAGAAACGAAGTGAAATTAAACTTACTGAAGTTGAAGACCAGTTTTTAATCGGTTTCCGCACAATTACACTGTTACTGGGACGGTGTACCGAGGAAGAACCGAAAAGTATAGCCATCAAAATGCTTCGCTCAAATGTGTCACAGAAAATTAATAATTATGCAGAAGAGCTGGCTTATTTTCATGCGGTTTCGGAAGAAAAATGCTATAATGCCTACTGGACTAACTTGGACCCGACCCTTTCAGAATACTGGAAAGCCCCGGAATTGGACCCGGATTATATAAATACGAATTACACACCCGAACAACTGGAAGAAATTCGGGCACAACAACGCCCAGTGGTAGCACATTATGGCTTTGTTATGGCTGAAAAACAAGACGGTGGTATGAGTGCTCCCCGCAACAAAGAAGAAGATTTACAAGGATATATAAAAGTTATAATGAACGGTTCGGATGAAACTTTCCGGGCCAATTGGGGTAATTATCCTTTAGTGATGAAGAAATACGAAATTTTGTATAAAATTATTACTGAAAAGTTAGGAGTTGAATTGTAATACAAATGCTATGAAAAAGTTAACAATGATATTACTGGGAATCATAATTTGGACCGCATGTGACGACAACGGCCAGAAAGTGTTTGTCGGTCCGGAAGGAATGATTTCCCAATTCACGGATACAAGAGACGGCAAAGTATATCAATGCGTAACCATTGGCAAACAGACCTGGATGGCCGAGAACCTGGCCTATCGTATGCCTTTGGGAAGTGTGAACGGGTGTTATACATATCAGGAAAACAGCGTGGATACGACAAAGCTCAGTGAAATGGATATTGATAAGGCCTTCGCAGAAAAATTCAAAAATTCCCAAGAATTAATTCAGGGAACAGTAAATGTAATAATGCCTTGGGGAGATGTATTTACAATGCCAATATTTGAGTATATTATGAGTAATTCTTTGGGAGGAAGACCACAAGAACTCATACAAGTGATTCAAATTCTTCTTCCCCAAATGGCAGAATCGAGTCCCGATGTTCCACGGGCCCTGGAAATATTAGACAGCTTACATGCCAGCATTAAACCGGAATTAATTGCATCATTAGTCTCTACACAATTAGAATTGGCAGAAATAAATAATGAAGGTTATGCTGCGGAATACGGTTATTTGTATACCTGGCCGGCAGCACAAAAAGCTTTGCCGGAAGGCTGGAGGTTGCCAACCGATGAAGACTGGAAGATATTGGAAAAAGAATTGGGAATGGAAGAAACTGAACTTAATTTGTTAGAGGAATGGCGGAACAAAGGCGTAGAAACCTTGCTGAAAAACGAACAAACAGGATTCAGATTAAAGTACGGCGGATTACGCGCTTACGGTAATTTCGGAGATCACGGCACTCCGTATATAAACAAAAACATGTGTGCCGCCTTCTGGACTTCTACCTCCATAAACCGGAATGACTCTACACAGGTTGCAATTGTCCGCACTGTTTCCTTGATAAACAACGGAGTATTGCGTTCTACAGCAAATACGGTTTCTGGAAACTTCGCCGCAGCATACAGTATACGTGGAATTAAAAATAATTAAAATAAACAATATGAAAAAAACAATTTTGGCTTTGTGCATGGTATGGGGAATCATATTTATTGGTACAGCTCAAAGCATATACGGAGACAGAGCAAGTGCAAATGTAAAAATGAAATATATTTCTTCTTTCGAAGAAGCTCTGAAACGGGCAAAGGCAGAGAATAAACCAATTTTTCTATGTGGTTTCGCCGATTGGGCAGTTCCTTGTCATGCCATGAATCAAGTAGTTTTCAGTGACCAGAAGTTTGCCGACTGGATGGACGAACATTTTGTAAATCTTATTGTAGACATTACCAGTCGGGAAGGACAGCCTTGGGCCCAGAAATACAACGTCATTACTATGCCTCATTATGTTGTATTGAATCCGAAAGGAGATGTAATCTTTCGGATTGTCGGAGGACATAAATTGCCTGACTTCCAAAATCTGTTGAGTATGGCATTAAACCCAAAAACAACTCTTCCGGAGCTGAAACGGCAGTATGATAATGGCGAACGGAATCCGAAATTTTTAATGAAATACATCGATGTCATGAGCATAGCCGACGAACCGGTCACCCCTATATTGTCCGAACTGTTTTCCAAAGTGAAAGACAAAGACCTGTCCAAAAAAGAATATTGGAATTATTTGACCAAAAAAGCGCAGAATGACGAGGATGAATTATTTAAAAAAGTAATTGACCGAAAAACGGAATTTGTAAAAAACAACGGCCCCGAATCAGTAAACAAATATCTTGCAGGAATCTATTTCGGCAAATTATTTCCCTATGCGTGCGGAACCAAACCATATGAGCCTCATTTAATGGTGGATATTGCTTTAAATCTAAACAAATGTGACTTACCGGATACAAATGCCGTTTTTGCATTATATGAAATAGCTAAATTCCGGGGCGAAAAAAATACTCCCAAATGGTGGACGTGATGAAAAAACGGACACAAGGATGGCCCCCAGACTTTATCGGCAATATAGATGTATGCCTGGGAGAACTGAAAGGACTACCAAACGAACAACGGAACCTGTTAATAGACTATCTGAAAGAACGTTCGGAAAATTTGCAAGGCCCGGCACTGAAATATTATCAACAAGCCATCCAAAACCTAGCAAATAAAGAGGGTATTCAATTCACGGACCTAAATTTTGAAAAAGCCTTAAAACAGGCTGCCCAAGAAAAAAAATTAATCTTTATGGATTGCTATACGGTTTGGTGTAACCCCTGTAAAAAAATGAACGAACAAGTCTTTACCCAAAAAGAAGCAGGAGATTACTTTAACACACATTTCATTTCACTGAAAATAGATATGGAAAAAAAAGAGGGACTGGAACTGGGAAAAAAATATGAAGTAGAAGCCTATCCGACAATGTTTGTACTGGACTCCGACGGACAGGTTATCGGCAAACTCCGGGGTGCCCGTGATTTAAAGACCTTTATGAAAGAAATCAAAAAAATAGTGGAAAACAAATAATTATTCCTATTGATTTTATCTCCGGGGATGAATATATGCCAAAACCGACATTTCAATTTTAACAAACGAGTATTTCTTCCAGAAATGGATGCAAAATTTACTCTTGACATATACTCATTCCCGGAATACTCCCCCTCCCTCTTGCAATATATGGGCGATAGCAACTAAAATGCCACACATCAGATATATAAAACCGGGCAATATACACTACTCTAAAACTATCCGCCAAGCCTATACAGCAGATTAATTTATACAATCTTGTATGTAAATGCTTAAAAAATTTTACTTTTGCCAAAAATTCAGTTGCTGAATCAAATTCCGGTACTTTGACAACAAAGACTTTAATTTTCAGGTTTTAAGATAAAAATATATTCACAGTTGGATAATTGCATCTCTGAAAAACTATTATATCGCTTAAACAAAGGAGAAGAACAGGCATTCGAATTTGTTTTTCATAAATACTATGCTTCTTTATGCTTCTTTGCCAATAAATTTTTGCAAGATACAGAAGCCGCAAAAGATGTCGTACAAGAAGTATTCATTGCCTTTCTGGGGAAAAAGTACAATTTTCCCAACTCAATTGCTTTGAAATCTTTCTTATATACCTGTGTTCAGCGAAAAGCCCTTAATTATTTGGAAAAAATGAACAATCGGGCGAACATACAAAAACAAATAAAGCAATCCGATTATCAGGAAAATGAATATTTCCTTTATCAGATAGAAACAGAAATATTCGAAGAAATCTTTACTGCGATAGAAGAATTACCGGCAGAATGCCGGCGAATCTTTAAAATGAGCTACATTGACCACCTGGATATACAGAAAATTTCACAAAAACTAAACATAGCTGAATCAACCATAAAAACCCAACGTCAACGTGCTAAGAAATTTTTACGGGAACGGTTGCAAAACCTCTATCCCCTGGCAGTCCTGCTGTTTTTTTAATCTTACCACCTCTTCTCTTACCTGATTTTTGCTGCAAAATTCTGCCCGCAAACAAATTTTTATAAAAAAAATAAATTTTTGTCATCCTTTCTTTTTTATTATCGGTTTATATAATAAAAAAATTGGATGATGAATTCAGAAAAGTAGTTGAAAAAATT
>OFFG01001916.1_pt1 | contig 11232 bp, 8 predicted proteins | sample 1521331 | NCBI WGS metagenome assembly OFFG01 (sample SAMEA3504129, study PRJEB24116) | mouse gut metagenome | biome: mouse gut; feature: mouse-associated habitat; material: faeces | place: Denmark | collected 2011 | reverse complement strand
CTGCGGCAGCGTATTTTTTATCTGTGCCGGAAAGCAGTTCGATCAGTCTGCGAATCTTTTCCGGTTCGGACTGCTTATCGTAGATTTCTGCAAGAAGAACATAAATATTGCTGTATTCTAAGTTCAGCGATACGGCGTATTCTAAAATGGCAGCGGCGGCTTCTGTCCGGTCCAGCGCTAACTGCCTTTCGGCATATGTATGCAGCGCTTCGCAGAGAATCTGATAACAGTCGTCGCAGGCGCTTAACGTTTTAAAATTGGCGGGACCGTACATCCGTTTTAACTGCGTATTGGTGTAATCGGACAGGTTGATGATTTTCCGCATGGAGAGTTCCACCAGAACGATTTCACAGGAAGTTAAACTTTCGTGCGGGTATTCGTTGATCGGCAGAGCGTCAATGTCAAAGTCCAGATCGGAAATATCCTGTTTTCGGGTGGAGTTGGCAATGCGTTCCTGCTCCAGAAAATTTTCGTTGGCTTTCTGCTGGCTGCGCGTTTGTCTTCTGCGCCTGTGGGCAAGGACAGCGATAAAGATAACAAAAGCAATAAAGAAATACGGAACTGGAAGACTGGTAAAAGTAATTGGTAGGTTCATAATGGTCGGTATCCTTTCTGTAAATTAAATTTGAATGAGGTGATAATAAAATGAATCATTTTTTTAACCCGAAAAGAAATCGCATCATCGCCGGGATTATTGTGATTTTTCTGATCGCATCTATGCTCCTGACGGCAGTTGTCTCTTTTCTTGGGTAGCTTTATATGTAACAAATATACAGAAAAAGCAGGTATATGTCAATAATATTCGTTGAAATGTATCTTGAAAAGTGTATAGAAGTTGTTTTAAAATGACAAATGTATCAAAATAAAAAGGAATTGAAAAACAGAGAGGATGATTCTATGAAGAAATATGTAAAATTACTTCCGTTGTTTGTTTTGACATTTACGGTTGGCTTTGCAGGACATTCCCTGATGACGGTCGGTGCAGAAGAGGAAGATGTGATTCCGAATACGGTATATATCGGCGATATCGATGTGAGCGGAATGACGGTGGAGGAAGCAAAACAGACCGGTGCGATGGCGCTGTTCGGGGAAAAGTACGGCGAGACGGTGCGCGTGGTGGAGATGGGAGAGTCCATTCAGGTATCCGCAGAGGATCTTGGACTTGACATTGCAAATCCGGAAGTGGTGGAGGAAGCGGCGAATCTTGGCAAGACCGGCAATCTGATCGCCCGTTACAAAGACAAAAAAGATCTGGAAAAAGAGCCCAAGAAATTAAAAATCCTGTTTGGCACGGACGAAGAAAAAGTGGAACGCGTGCTCGGCGCCAACATTGAAAATCTGAATCAGGAAGCAGTTAACTGCGGGCTTTCGCGTGAGAACGGAAGTTTTACGATCATTGACGGAGCCGACGGTATCGAAGTCAATGTTTCGGAATCGATTCAGGCGATTCAGGACTATTTCAAACAGGAATGGGATATGGCGCAGTCTACCATTGACTTAAAGACGGAAGTGACGAAACCGCAGGGAACTGAAGAAGAGCTGTCCAAAGTAAAAGACGTGCTCGGATCGTTCCATACGGATTACAGTTCTTCCGCCGCAGGAAGAGCGAAAAACGTACAAAACGGCGCTGCGAAGATCAACGGTTCCGTGATATATCCGGGAGAACAGTTCTCCGTATATAAAGCAGTCAGTCCATTTGATGCCGAAAACGGCTATGAACTGGCAGGATCTTACGAAAACGGAACGACCGTACAGACTTACGGCGGCGGAATCTGCCAGGTTTCCACGACGCTTTACAATGCGGTGATCCTTTCGGAGCTGCAGGTGGACGAACGGTTTAACCATTCGATGATTGTTACTTATGTGAAACCTTCCATGGATGCGGCGATTGCAGGAACGTCCAAAGACCTGAAATTTACGAATAATACGGACGCTCCGATCTATATTGAAGGATATACCAGCGGCGGACAGATTTATTTTACCATTTACGGAGAAGAAACGCGTCCTGAAAACCGGGAAATTTCGTTTGTCAGCGAGACACTCAGCCAGACAGATCCCGGTGTAACGCTTCAGGCAGACGGATCGCACGGAATCGGCTATTTTGCGACGGTTTCCAGCGCGCATACGGGATATACGGCAAAGTTATGGAAAGTAGTTACGGTGAACGGCGTGGAAGAAAGCCGGACAGAGTTTAACAGCAGCCGGTACAATCCGTCCAATAAAATTCTTGCCGTGGGTACCGCTACCGATAATCCGGAAGCGGCTGCGCAGATGGCGGCTGCGATTGCATCCGGAGACGAGGCGACGGTCCGAAATGTGGTAGCAGCGCTGGCGGGAGATCCGGCGGCACAGGCGGCGCTGCAGGCAGCGGCGGAGGCGTAACACAGGGAACGGGAATGTCCGGAAGCATTGCCGCCGGTATAAAATCCTTGATCTACGAATATTTTGTGCCCGGACTTTCCTTTGCAGCCCAGGGCGGCAGGGGGGCACACTGGCTGCTGCGGGGGCAGATAGAATGTCTTTTTCCTCTTTACGGATACATAGCGGGGCAGGGATTTTCCGATGGGGAGGAAGAGACGGATTTCCGCACTATTCTGCTGGCTGAAGCGGAGGAAGGCACCTACCCCTGGGAGGAAGAGCTGGGAGAGATGACAGGGGAGGGGCAGGTGGATCCGGGAACGGATCCGGGCACTGTGCCGGAAACGAACCCGGCAGCGGATGGGGAGGCTTTTGAGGAACTTTTGAAGGCGGAGAATGAGGCGGCCCAACAGATGCAGCAAATGCAGCAAACGCCTTCTTCTTTTTCGTTTTTGCCCCATGCCAGACAGAGCCAGGTGGACTTAGGGCCGCTGGCAAATTATGAGGCCCTGGTGCAGCAGTTTTATACCATTGACGCCAATACCATGGCAGGCAGCGACCAATTGAATGTGGAGAAGTTTTTATCTGCGGACATGTCCATTTCCAAGGAGGGGGAGGGCCCGCAGATTCTGATTTACCACACTCATTCTCAGGAAACTTTTGCAGATTCCGTACCTGGGGATTCGTCCACATCCATTGTGGGAGTGGGGGAGTATTTGACCCGTATACTGACGGAAGTCTATGGGTACAAAGTTCTACACTATGAGGGACAGTTTGACGTGGAGGCAAGGGATGACGCCTACTCTGTGGCGCTGGAGGATATTGAGAGGGTGCTGCGGGAAAATCCCTCGATTCAGGTGGTTATCGACCTGCACAGAGATGAGATGCCCGAGACCACCAGGCTTGTGATGGATCTGGACGGGCGGTCCACGGCCCGGTTTATGTTTTTCAACGGTCTCTCCCGCACGAAAAAGACCGGAAATATCGCCTATTTGTACAATGAAAATCTGGGAAGCAATCTGGCCTTTTCTTTCCAGATGCAGCTGAAAGCCATGGAGTATTATCCGGGGCTTACCAGGAAAATTTACCTGAAAGGCTATCGGTATAACATGCATTTGTGTCCCAGGTCTTTGCTGATTGAACTGGGGGCTCAGAACAATACAGTGCAGGAGGCCATGAATGCCTGTGAACCTCTGGCACATATTTTGGATATGGTGCTGTCGGGGCAGTAGACAATTCCGTGAATCTTTGCTACAATTAGAATTCAGAGTTTAGAGTTCAGAGTCTGAAATCCAGAGTTTGGGATTTTAGAACTTAGAGTCTGAAATCCAGAGTCTGGGATTTTAGAGCTTGGAGTCTGAAATCCAGAGTCTGGGATTTAGAGCTTGGAGTCTGAAATCCAGAGTATAGGATTTTAGAACTTAGAGTCTGGAATCCAGAGTCTGGGATTTTAGAGCTTGGAGTCTGAAATCCAGAATATAGGATTCAGAACCTGGAACTTAGAGCCGCAGGGCATTTTTTATAAGAATTGGAGTGAGGATAATTCATGGAAGATAAGAACAAGGGGGCGGAGCAGGAGCGGATCCGCAATTTCTGTATCATAGCCCATATAGACCACGGCAAGTCCACTCTGGCGGACCGGATCATTGAGCATACTGGTCTTCTGACCAGCAGGCAGATGCAGGATCAGGTGTTGGACAACATGGACCTGGAGCGGGAGAGGGGCATAACCATCAAGGCCCAGGCGGTGCGCACGGTGTACCGGGCCAAGGACGGAGAGGAGTACATTTTTAACCTGATTGACACGCCGGGACATGTGGATTTTAACTATGAAGTCAGCCGTTCCCTGGCAGCCTGCGACGGGGCTATTCTGGTGGTGGATGCGGCTCAGGGCATAGAGGCCCAGACTCTGGCAAATGTCTATCTGGCCCTGGACCATGACCTGGACGTATTTCCTGTGATTAACAAGATTGACCTGCCCAGCGCGGAGCCGGAGCGGGTGATAGAGGAGATTGAGGATGTGATCGGCATAGAGGCCCAGGACGCGCCGCTGATCTCCGCAAAAAACGGCATAGGCATTGAGGAAGTGCTGGAGCAGGTGGTGAAAAAAGTCCCTGCGCCCAAAGGGGACGCGGAGGCGCCTCTCCAGGCGCTGATTTTTGACTCTCTCTACGATGCATACAAGGGTGTAATTATCTTCTGCCGTATTATGCAGGGAACGGTGAAGAAGGGCACGCTGATCCGCATGATGGCTACCGGCGCCAGGGAGGAAGTGGTGGAGGTGGGGTATTTCGGCGCAGGGTGTTTTTTCCCCTGTGAGGAGTTGTCCGCAGGCATGGTGGGCTATATCACCGCGTCCATCAAAAATGTCAGGGACACTGCGGTGGGGGATACCATTACCGACGACAGAAGACCCTGCGCGGAACCTCTGCCCGGGTACAAGAAGGTGCAGTCCATGGTGTACTGCGGGATTTACCCTGCGGATGGGGCCAGGTATCCTGACCTGCGGGACGCTTTGGAAAAACTGCAGTTAAACGATGCCTCCCTGCAGTATGAGCCGGAGACTTCCATTGCGCTGGGATTTGGTTTCAGGTGCGGTTTTCTGGGACTTCTGCACCTGGAGGTGATCCAGGAGAGACTGGAGCGGGAGTTTGGCCTGGATCTGGTGGCCACCGCCCCGGGTGTTGTGTACAAGGTGTATAAGACGGACGGCACTGTGGTGGATGTGACGAATCCTTCCAACCTGCCGGAGCCTACCTCCATTGAGCGTATGGAAGAGCCGGTGGTCAGCGCGGAGATCATGGTCACAAGTGAGTTTATCGGTCCCATTATGGAGCTGTGCCAGGAGAGGCGGGGACGCTATCTGGGGATGGAGTATATAGAGGAAGGCCGGGCGGTGATGAAGTACGATCTGCCTTTGAATGAGATTATCTATGACTTTTTTGATGCGCTGAAATCCCGTTCCAGGGGGTATGCCTCTTTTGACTATGATTTGAAGGGCTATGAGACTTCCAGGCTTGTGAAGCTGGACATTCTGGTGAACAAGGAGGAGGTGGACGCTTTGTCCTTTATCGTCCATGCGGACTCTGCCTATGAGCGTGGGCGCAGGATGTGTGAAAAGCTGAAAGAGGAGATCCCCAGACATCTGTTTGAGGTGCCCATTCAGGCGGCTGTGGGGGGCAAGGTGATTGCCCGGGAGACGGTAAAGGCCCTGCGGAAGGATGTGCTGGCCAAGTGCTACGGGGGCGATATCACCCGAAAGAAAAAGCTGCTGGAGAAGCAGAAAGAGGGCAAAAAGCGCATGCGTCAGATTGGCAATGTGGAGATTCCTCAGAAGGCTTTCCTGAGCGTGTTAAAACTGAACGAGGAGTGAGAGAGCACAGCATGGGAAGACGTGCTGCAGGACGGCAGATACTCTGTCCGGGGGATGATCCAGGGAGCTGCTGTGGGAAGGGAATGGATATGGAGGAGAGGGCTGTAAAAGAATTGGGGCTGTATTTTCACATACCCTTCTGTGAGAGGAAGTGCAGCTACTGCGATTTTTTGTCCGCCCCTGGAAGTGAACAGGTGAAGAGAAGATATATGGAGGCGCTTCTGGCCGAGACGGCGGGATGCGCCTCCCTGTATTGGGACTATACCGTGGATACGGTTTTTCTGGGGGGAGGGACGCCTTCCGTTGTTCCTGTGGAGACCATAGAGAGACTGATGGATACTGTCAGGGGGCATTATCGTCTGGGGAGGGATCCGGAGGTGAGCATGGAGGTAAATCCCGGTACGGTTTCCTGTGAAATGCTGGCAAGGCTGCGGCAGGCGGGGATCAATCGTCTCAGCATTGGCCTTCAGTCCGCAGACGACGGGCTGCTTGCAGCCCTGGGGCGGATTCACACCTGGGAACAGTTTCAGGAAACTTTCCGGTGGGCCAGAAGAGCCGGGTTTGAGAATATCAATGTGGATGTTATGAGTGCTCTGCCGGGCCAGACCCTTTTGGGATACCTGGAAACACTGGAGAGGGTGCTTGGTCTGGATAATCCGCCGGAGCATATCAGCGCATACAGTTTGATTCTGGAGGAGGGGACGCCCCTTTATGAGAAGTACGGGCAGGGGTTTCTGGAGCTTCCGGATGAGGACACAGACAGGCTTATGTACCAGGAGACCAAGAGGACTTTGGCGGATCGGGGGTATCACAGATATGAGATTTCCAACTATGCCAGGGAGGGGTGTGAATGTCGTCATAACTGCGGCTGCTGGAGAAGGAAAAATTACGTGGGATTTGGCATTGGGGCCGCTTCTCTGGTGGAAAATGTCCGGTTTAGAAATGGCGGGAATCTGGGCATTTATATGGAAAAACCTCTGGAGTGCAGGGAGGAAATACAGCGTCTGAGCCGGCAGGAGCAGATGGAGGAAACTATGTTTCTGGGGCTGCGGATGGTGGAAGGAGTGGACCCGCAGGTATTTGAAAGGCAGTTTGGGCAGAGCCTTCAGGAAGTGTATGGCAGTGTGGTAAACAGAAATATCCGCGACGGACTGCTGGAGTGGAGAAGCTGCGGCGAGCGGCCGGCAGAGGACGTATGGACCGGGGAAGGAAATCTACTTGGAGAGGGAACTGTGTCTGCAGGGAAGAACTGCCTTCGGCTGGCTCTGACGGAGCGGGGGCTTGATCTGAGCAGTTATGTGATGTCGCAATTTTTGCTTGAAGAATGAGAATTTGCATATATTTTTCCGGAAAGTGACTTTCTGCGCGATTTTCAAACAGGTCCTTGCATGACAGGCACCATGGACGAAATCAACACATAGTATAATGTTGAGAGTAATCCGTGGGGGTTTGATTTGGAGACGTTTCAAAAACCGTTGACTCAGGAGGAAGAGGCCCGATATATCCGGCTGATGCGCGATGGTTCCCCTGAGGAGGCTGACAGGGCACAGAAGATACTGGTGGAGCGAAACCTGCGTCTGGTGGTCCATATTGTGAAGAAATACCAGAGCCTGGATGGGGATACGGAAGATTTTATCTCGATAGGATGTATTGGACTGATCAAAGCCATTAAGACTTTCGACGAGAAAAAGGGAAGGCTTGCAACTTATGCCTGCAGATGCATTGAGAATGAGCTGCTGATGTTTCTCCGGGGAAAAAAGAAATCTTCCCGGGAGATATCGCTCTTTGAACCTATCGGGCAGGATAAAGAGGGAAACGAAATCCAGCTGGTGGATGTGATAGAGCAGAACCAGCCGGACATTATAGAGAGTATGGAGCTTTCCGGCAACATCAGGCGCCTGTTTTCTCTGATGGATGCGGACTTGACCAGCAGGGAGAGGGAGATCCTGATTCTGCGCTATGGTCTGCACGGAGGCAGGGAAGTCACTCAGAGCGAGATTGGAGAAAAACTGGGGATTTCCAGAAGCTATGTGAGCCGGATTGAGAAGAAAGCGCTGGGGAAGCTGCGGGAGAAGTTTGGGCAGGGATAGGCACAGAGAATAGTGGAGATGCAGGAACATCGGGGCTGTGGGATAGAGCTGATTTCGGTTATAAACGCTGAAATAGGTTCTGTCCCGTTTTTATTGCCTGCTGGCGATAGCGGTAAAATTGCCGAAGTGCTGTAAACGCCCTTGCAAAATGGATGTGCCTATATTAAAATAATACTATATTGTTTGACGGAGTGTGGTTTTCCAATGAGAATGAAATGGGGGAAACAAGAGGATGAGCAGCAGGATAAATGTCAAAAGGCGGGAGTTTCAGGACAGCTACCGCAGACATTATAAAATGTACAAAGAAACTACGGGAAATAGCAAATCTCGAAGGCTGCTTTTGTTTTATTCTGTAGAATGCGGCTTGAAAAGTCTGCTGATGAAAGACTTGGGCAATAATACATACGAGGAGTTTGTGCAATGCTGCGGGAGAGAGAAGAAGGATCTGACAGGACATAACATAAGCGCCATGCTGAAAAAATTGAATCCTCATAGTAGTTATTGTCTTCGGAATATCCATTTGAAAAGAGGAGGCTGTGTTCCTCCGGAAAAGTTCAATGAGCTGTGGAGGTACGGTGCCGAGACGGAAGATGGAGATGAGGAAGAAAAAGTAGAGAAGACGCTGGCAAGGATAGCGGAATGGATTCATACAAAATTATAGGAGAGTAGCGATGCGTCTGTTTACATGGTATGATATTGAAGTTGAACTCAAAAAAAAGCGGAATCTCTGGCCGCTGTGGTGGAATAGAGTTGATGTCTATAGCGATGAGATTATAGTTAATATTGACACTAAGAGAAATAGGAAAGAGGATAATGAAGAGACATTTAAGACAATCTTCGGAAAACTGTATACAGACGGCAAAGTGATGGTTGAATTCGACCGAAAGCTGTTGGAGATTATCTACGAAGAAGGGGAGGAAGCTGACAGGACTGAGCCGGTAAAGTCTCCGCTGTTTAAGGACATGTATACGAAAGAAGAAGGGGAGGGGAAAACAGCTGACTTACCCGGAAGGCCAGTCACAGTATTCCATTCCTATAAAGGCGGCGTAGGGAGAACGCTGGCGCTGATTTCCCTGGTGCGGGAGATATCGGAGAAATATGGGAATCAAAAAAAGGTATTGATCATCGACGCCGATTTGGAGGCTCCCGGCTTGACCTGGATGCTGGGACAGGGGATAAACAATGAGAAAATCAGTTATTTTGACGTGTTGGAGTTGCTCCATTTCAACGATGTGGACGAGGGCTTTGTGAAGGATGTGGCAAAGCTTGTGGAGAAAAACGTCATTAAAGTGATAACGGAGAAACTGGAAGTGGAGCATTATTTTCTCCCGGTATACAGAGAAAAGTCTCAGATGATGAATATTTATTCAAGTCCTGAGAAAATAATTGCTGTCCAGAAAGATAAATATATCATCACGGAGTTCCTTTCCATGTTAGGCCAGGCGCTGGGAGCGGAACTTGTCCTGGTAGATCTACGGGCCGGGGTCACGGAATTTTCCGCGCCGTTCCTGTTTGACTTTCGGGTCCATAAGTTTTTTATCTCTTCCACGTCGATGCAGTCGATAAAGGGGACAAAACTCATATTGGAGGAAATACAGAGAAAGGTAGCGGATGGGCATACAAATTCCAAATTGCTTTTGACCATGATTCCAAAGGATATGGAAGAAGATAAGGTGGGCAGCCTGGAAGATGAGCTGGCGGAAAGCCTGGAGGAGGATTTCGATCCGGAGAACATGAATGTATTGAGGGAAGACTATCTTTATAGGGTTCCCTTTGATTCTGCGTTTGCCTCTCTGGGGGATTTTCAGGAGATATGCAGCCTGCTGAAAGGGAAGATGCTTTCTGATGTCATGGCGCGGATTGCCGATGGCATGTTGGAGATAGAGGCAGAGGCTGAAGGTACAGAGGAGAACGGCCTTTCCCCTGAGGATGTGAAGGATACTGTAAACCGGCTGCATGAGATCACTACCATGGAGATAACGGCTGAGGGCAGCGCGTCCTCCAATATGCTGGCAACGACATCCATACGGGAAATAGTGCGGGAATTTCGGGATACTGTTCCCCAATTGGTCGTCTTGGGGGCGAAAGGCTCCGGAAAAACTTACATCTATAAACAGCTGCTTTCCAATATGACTTGGGAAAATTTTGCATATGGGGTGGAGCCGGCATGGGAGAAAAGCAGGAACAAAACACTTATTCTTCCCCTTGCCTGTTCGGTGAATATGAAAAGGCTGCTTTCCATGGTGCGAGAATGTCTTAGTAGCTGCAATCGTTCCTTTGAGGAAATGAATATAAAATCAGATGCTATTGAATGTAATTACAATAAACTGGCTTCTTATGCCGAAAAGGAGACGTCTCTGACAGAGTGGATGGAGATATGGCAAAGGCTGATGCTGGATATGCTTGGGGCTGGTTTCAGTGATTTAGCTGAACTGGATCGTTATCTGGAGAATAAAGGAAAAAGAATCCTGTTTATTGTGGATGGACTGGAAGATCTTTTTATGGATCTGCAGATACAGAAGCAGAAGACCTGGAGATTTGCCATTCGAACTCTGTGCCAGAATGTAATGAACACATTGCAGAACCTCCAGTTCGGAAACATTGGCATTATCGTTTTTGCCAGAAAGGATATGGCCCAAGAGGCGATTGAAATCAATTTTGACCAGTTTCAAAACCAATACCATAAATATGAACTCAAATGGTCGCCGTCGGAAGCGCTTCGGCTGGCTTTGTGGATTGCGAAACAGGCGGCTCCTGCTCTGGGAGACTGCATCGATATCTTGAAGGCTAGCCGGGAAGTGCTGGAAGAACGTCTGGAAAAGCTGTGGGGGAAAAAACTGGGGAGATACGATTCCAAAGAGGCGAATTCGGCAAGATGGATTATCGCGGCGCTTTCTGATTTCTCGAATCAGCTCCAGGCAAGGGACATTGTCAGATTCCTGCAGTTTGCCACCAGCACGTTCCCGGAGGGCAGGCCGCCGTATGAAGACAGGTATATCATGCCAAAGCAGATTCGAGAGGCCATTCCTGATTGCTCCAGAGAAAAATATAAAGAGATCAGGGATGAGATGAAAGCAATCTACCAGATACTGAAAATATTTGAGGACATGCCGGAAGAGGAGAAGGTGCTGCCGCTTACCTTGGATAAAATCAGTCTGTCCGGAGAGGAGATTGCCAGGTTGGAGAACCAGGGTTACTTTATTATGGCAGATAAAAAATATTATTTCCCGGAAATCATCAGATTCGCTTTGGGATTTAAATATGCAAAAGGGGCAAGGCCCAGGGTGTTGTCTTTGCTGGCAAGATAACGCAGGTAAAAATATTTATATAATATAATGGGACAGAGTTAGTTCGACTGGGGCTGTTGAACTGATTCTGCCCTGTTTTGTGTAAGCGTCAAATAAGATGGTG
>OFFG01001915.1_pt1 | contig 11233 bp, 7 predicted proteins | sample 1521331 | NCBI WGS metagenome assembly OFFG01 (sample SAMEA3504129, study PRJEB24116) | mouse gut metagenome | biome: mouse gut; feature: mouse-associated habitat; material: faeces | place: Denmark | collected 2011 | reverse complement strand
AGACAGTATTTCCATTATAGGTATGGTGAAGAAGCTTCCGATTGAAATGGCATGGATACAGCTGAGGCTTATGGATGAGGAAGCACTGCAGGAACTGAAGGAAAAAGGAACGGGGCGCATGCCCTATAAAGAGGAAGTACGGCGGACAGGACGGAAGTTTGATATTGAATCTATCTGGACCTCTGCAGAAAATATGGTGATTTTGGCAGCACCGGGGGCAGGGAAGAGTACTCTGTTAAAAAAGCTGGTTCAGACAGCCGTTCATCGAGATCAAAAAGTAATATGGCTGTCGCTGATGGATGTGGCGGGACTGCTTGGACAGGGGAAGACCTTTGATCAGGCAATGCGGGAGACGATGACGGCATTCCTGTCATTTGAGGTAAGCAAGGCGGAGTTTGAGTACAGGCTGCGGTATCTGTTTCTGGATGGTCTTGATGAATGTGGCAGCATACGAAGAAAAATCGGTGCAGAAATTGAAAGTTGGGCAACAGCTCATCCCTGGGTCAGGGTTGTAGTCACCAGCAGACCGTTGGGGTATGATGCAGCGGCGTTATCTGATTTCAGACATATGGCAATTTTACCTATGGATTTTGAGGAGTGTAAAAACTACGTCAGGGAACTGCTAGAAAAACTTGTGCCGGAGGATGCAGAGCAGTGCGCAGACTGGTTTGAGGAGCACACAAAAAATCGGAACATTGTGGAACTGGTCAGCAAAAGCCCATTGTTGCTGGGGTTTTTGCTACAGCTCTCCATCAAGCGAATTGACTTTGGAAACAGCCGGATAGAGTTGTATAGCTACGTGATGCAGGAATGGCTACAGGGCTCCAGTCGGCAGAATGAAATGAAAATAAGCGAGACGGGACTTATGTGCGGTATCGAAGCCGTGGCATATTACATGATGAATGTCATGGATCGCGTTCATGAGGGAGCCTGGGAAAAAGAAAAGATTCTTTCCACAGTGACGCCATGGTTACAGCGGGAGCTGAATTGTACCAAACTGGCGGCGAGGCAGAACGCAGAATATATCCTGGAATTCTGGGATGGGCGGGGAATTTTGGAAAAGAATTATCTGGAGAGCGGGATGCAGTACCGCTTCCTTCACTTAAATATCGGGGAATATCTGGCCGGAAAGTATATTAGTGAAATGGAGCCTGACGGGGCAGAAAAATGGGTACTGGCGCACTCTGGGAGTGCAAAATGGCATGAGACGATACGTATGGCAGTGGCCTGCGATGACAGCGGATTTCTGGCGGCGTCTTTGAGAAAACACGAGGAAGAGGCGGAACTGCCGACAGGAGAAATTTTTCTGGCGGCGGAGGGACTTGCAGATCGGCAGACGGGGACAGAGGCACAAAATATATACAAGTGTCTTTTACAATTTGTCGCATCAGACAATGAAGAGCTTGCGAGGCGGGCAGTGTCTGCCATACAGGGGATGCGTGCGCTGATACGTGAATGGGATACAGACTATCTGTTTGAGCTTACGAAAAGCCCAAAACGGCGGATTGCGGATGCGGCTTATAGCGTATATCTTTGCATGCCGCGGGAGGAAATGGAGCAGAGCATATTAAGGCAGCATTTCCTGGATTATAAGGAGCGGGAGGGGCGTGCCTTTGGACAACGCTCCTATCAAAATATGGAAGAGACGGTCAAGTACCTGCAGCATAATCCAAACGACCGTGAAGTTATTGAAACAGCAAAATACTATTATGGAAATCACTGTTCTATGAATGGGATGGAAGTTTTAGGAGAGTATCTGTGTGAGGTGGGAGAGCAGGAATGGAAAACTGAGTGGGATAAAAGATATGTCTCAGCTTTTGACATTGGGACAATGCTAAAAGCATTTCAGCACATAAATGCGGTAAATGATGAGCTGTTAAATATAATGATTGAAATTTATGGCATAGACGTGCCCAAAAAACAGGAAGATGCAAAGTCGGAAGAATGTCTGGAGTGCTCCAAACTGGCACAGGGTTTACAATATATGCAGACCACATATGCTTTTGGTGTTGATTTGAAACAGCCTTATTGTAAGGATGTCATAGGGGCAGTCGGTGTTGCCGTGGGAGTAGATTTTGAGCGGATTAAAAGTGAGTTGTCCTATCTGCACCGGGAGCGTCAGGAAAATCCGGAATTTCGTTTTTATCGGTATATCAGAGACGTCATTGTGAGCAGAGACTGGTTCAAAGCGGCAGAGGGAATTGATGAGGAAACCCTTTTAAAGGGGATAGCGGCATATACAGAAAACATTGCATTGCCCTGCATGAACATGCTGGTGCAGCGGGATGGGGAGGAGAAAACGAAGCAGGCATTGCTTAAGATGCTGTACGCAGAGAACGAAGATGTCATAGAGCGTATCGGGATGATAGCACAATATATCTGGAAAGAAAAATCCGCAGAAATTATTTTAAACAGGCTGCTTCATGGGAGGTTGGATGTATGTGCCGGATTGTATCGGTTTTTCCCGGAATCATATGGCAAATTTTGCACAAAGGACTGGATGGAAGCGATGCTGCGGGGAGTCTCGAATGACAACAGTGTGCTGGTGCAAAATGCCTGTACCTGTATAAAATGGGGACTGCAGCAGGAATATTTGGATGAGGAAGCGAAGGAAGAATTGTTGTCATTCTGCAAAGAGCAGTTTGAAACATGGCTGCGGAGAAAAGTAAAATGCGTCAACTGTGATGCTGGAGCATATCTGGATGAAAGCGGTTTTTGCCCGAAATGCCATGTGGGAGGCAATCTGCCTTACCGAGCATTTATGGAACTGTTGATCGATAACCGGCGTCTGGATTATCAGGAACTGATCCGATATGGCGGACACCCCTCATCGGATATCAGCGGAGCGGCATGGGAGGGCATTAAAAGCTTTTGGGAGGAGAATCCGCAAAGGATAGGAGAAATACTGGAACAAATAAAAGAGGATAAGTGCCCGAAGTATCTGTTTAGATGGCTGCTTACCATGCCGGAGAACCTGATTGCCGGATATCAGAAGCAGATTGTGGACGTGGCGGAGAAAGAGAGCCGGGAGTTACAGCTCGTATTTCTGGAGAAAATGAATGGTCTGGAGTGGCTTCCAGTAAAGGAAAAGCGAGAATATTTAAAAAAGATGATATGCAGCGCGGATGCAGAAGTGAAAGCCAGGGCGACGAAGGTGTGGCTTGTTCTGGAATAATAATGGAAAATGAAGCCGTAAAATAATCTTATACATAAAGATTTTTCAGTTTTTACAATTATCGGAATTTCGAGGATTTTGCTATTTATCTGGGGATTTTCCCTGGCAGTGTGATATCGAAATAATGCAGGATTATTGGTTCTAAATGAATAGTCCAAGAGGCTATCAATGCCAAGTTGCTTACGAATTCCTTGATAAGAAGTAAGTTTGCATCGAAGAATAAATCGCCTCCATAGAAATTAATTTTAATTCTATTTATTCCATGATACAATCTTTATGAGAAAATATGATAAATAAATTGTTTTACTGTTTGAACGTATGTTGATAAGTAAGGAAAGATTGCAATAGTAGTTATAAGAATGATTGAGAATGGGAGGTACTATTTTGGAATTAATAAGCTTTGATAACTTTCAGCAGAATCAAAGACTGTATGGTGGAACAGCCGGTCGAAAAATGGGAATTACATATAGAGGCAGAGACTATCTTTTAAAGTTCCCGGGAAATTTAAAAGAACAGCAGATGAAAAATATTAATCTGAGTTATTCAAATAGCCCTGTCTGTGAATATATTGGTTCAAAGATATACGAGATAGTCGGCTTGCCTGTTCACAATGTAATTTTAGGAACCAGAAATAACAAAATTGTAGTTGCCTGCGAAGATTTTTTACAAGATGGAGATAAACTCTATGAGTTTGATAAAATAAAAGTCACTTTTGAGCCACATTTTTTAGATTCAAATGGCAATGAGACAAATGGTGTAGGTGTAGACTTGTATGAAATTATGATGACGATACAGGAGCATCCGTTTTTGCAAGATGTTCCGGGAGTAAGAGAGCATTTTTGGAATATGTTTATAATAGATGCGCTGATTGGCAATACAGACCGTAATAACAGCAATTGGGGAATCATTTTGAGAAAGGATGGTTCGAAGGAGATTGCACCTGTTTATGATAATGGCAATTGTTTAAATAGCAAATGGGATGATGAAAAGATGGGAAGCGTAATGAATGATGCTGACAAAATGGAAGCAGAGGCGTATAAAGCCCGCAGGTGTATCTTTGAATTACATGGGAAACGGGTAAATCCATATCATATAATTGAAAGCAGGGAATATCCGGAATGTTTAGAGGCTATTTATAGATTGACACCCCAAATAGGCAATAATATGGATAAGATACAGGCAATGATAAAGGAGATACCAATATTGTCAGAAATACAGAAGAGATTCTTTACATCAATTATTCAATACAGGTATGAAAAAGTACTGTTAGAATGTATAAAAAATGATTGTGCACATTAGATTATGGGAAACCGTAAAGGGAGAGGTGATAAATTAATGTATGTGGATGAAAAAATAATTTTAAGAGACAATCTGCCGGATGGACTGCAACGCGATTTTATGGAATTACAGGAATATTATAATACAGGTGACTGGTTTATGTTTGATACTGCTTTTGAAGCGATAGAAGCCAGTGTTAAAGCGTATTATCTGGCAGGAAAAATTAGCCGGGAGGATTTGAATAGTATTTTTAAAAAATATGGTATTGCATAATATGGGAAAGGTTTATAGGTGTATATTATTACATTACAGAATATTGTTACTCTTTAGATAAACGCATGATTGAAAAGTGGTCGAATTCGACCACTTTTCCATTGTAAGTTACCTGGCATTAATTTAACTCGTTGTGCTAGTTGATTGTTGATATAGAAAAACTTCAACAACATATGCTATCCTATAGTTGTACACCACTACAGACTACGAAAGGAGGCACATGATGTTGAAGTTCCAGGATGATTATACCACACTCATAGCAACTTTTGAAGATTTTATTTTGCTTGTCTACACAATTGTTGATGATTTATACTGGCAGGTTGTTCCCACATCTGTTTCACACAGGCCCGTCTTCAGGATTTAGCACTATGATTCTTTAGGAATAACTCAATATCAAATACTTTGCCAGCCAGCGTAATTGCTGGCTTTTTTTACTTCTCCAGTTAACTTGACATAATTTCTTTTTTATTGTTGCGTATATAGTGCTATAGTGTTATAATGAGGAGGGGTGATTTCCATGGCATATTTCCTTAAAAAAACTAAAAATAAAAAAGGCACCTACTTACAAATCTACGAAAGCTTTTATGACCCGCAGCGCAGGGGCGGCGCCCACCGCTCCTACAAACCGGTCGGTTACGTCCACGAGCTTCAGGAAAAAGGGATTGACGACCCTGTCGCTTTTTACTCCGAAGAAGTCCGGAAGCTCAACCAGGAACACAATATCCAAAAACAGAAAGAAAAAGAACGTCTGATATCTGAGGAGTCCCCTGAAAAACTCCTCGGTTATTTTCCCTTAAAAAACCTCAACGACGCCCTTGGCTGCAAAAAATATCTTGACCTTATGCAGACCGCTGCTGATTTCCGTTTCAATGTCTTCCATATGATGTCCTCCCTTGTTTATGCAAGGGCGGCCCATCCCTGCTCTAAAGCCAGGACCTATGACGAGGTCCTCCCAAAACTGTTTGAATCCTGTGATTTCTCCCTGGACCAGCTGTATTCCGGCCTTGAATACCTGGGCTCCGAATACGGGAAAGTCATCGAAATCTACAACCACCAGATTAACCGGAAATATCCGTTCGATACCTCCCATACCTTCTTCGACTGCACCAACTTCTACTTTGAAATTGACAGGGAAGACAGCTTCCGCCGTAAAGGCCCCTCCAAAGAAAACAGGAAGGAACCTATTGTCGGCCTCGGCCTGCTCCTCGACGCCCGCCAGGTGCCCATCGGCATGAAAATGTATCCCGGCAACGAAAGCGAAAAGCCTGTGATACGGAACATCATTGACGGCCTGAAACAGCGCAATAACATCACCGGCAGGACCATCCAGGTGGCGGATAAAGGCATCAACTGTCTGGAGAACATCCTCCATGCCCTGAAATCCGGCGACGGGTATCTTTTCTCCAAATCCGTAAAAACCCTCGCAGAGACAGAAAAGACATGGGTGCTGCTTAAAAACGACTATGTGGATGTGAAAAACAAAAAGGGGGAACTCCTTTACCGTATAAAAGAGTGTGTGGATGACTTCCCCTATACGTACACCGATGCCGCCGGCAGAAAGAAAACGGTAAAGCTCCCGGAGAAACGTGTTGTGACCTTCAACCCGAAGCTGGCGGAAAAACAGAAATACGAGATTAACAGGCAGGTGGAAAAGGCAAAAAAACTCAGGGCTGCCGCGGCAAAAAAGTCTGAGTACGGTGACTGCGCAAAATATGTTACCTTTATGGCCGCTGATAAGAAAGGGGAAAAAACCGACGGTAAAATCACGGTGGAAATGAATGGCAAGGCAATAGAAAATGCGAAAAAGCTTGCCGGCTATAACATGATGGTGACTTCTGAAACCCGTATGCCCGCTTCTGAAATCTATGCCGCCTACCACAGGCTCTGGCGGATAGAGGAATCCTTCCGGATTATGAAATCGCACCTTGACGCAAGGCCTGTATACCTGCAGAAAGAAGAAACGATAACCGGGCACTTCCTTATCTGTTACCTTGCGGTATTATTGACAAGGCTTCTGCAGATACATGTCCTGAAAGATGAATATGGCACGGAGGAAATATTTGACTTCATTCGTGATTTCAGGGTTGCCCAAATTTCCGACCGGAAATACATAAACCTGGCGCGGAGTTCGCCCTTCATAAAGGATTTTGCCGCCCGGACAGGGCTGCCGCTGACATCCTATTTTTTAGGAAATGAAGCGGTAAATAAAATGCTGAGCCACAGGTTCTGAACCGTGGCTTAGCACTATTTTTTTACTTCAACTCCTGAAGACAGGGATTATAGCAAAATATTATATAAAAAGGAACATATTTTTCTGTTTCATAAGTTTGACAGAAATAAAAACTAATCATAAAATATTTATAATAAAATTTTATCAGATTGGCAGGAGAGAGATTAAGGGAGATGGCTAGCATAATAGAAAAAGATAAAATAACAGTGGTAGTTGCAATATATAATATTGAAAAGTATATTTCCAGATGCATTAAGAGCATTGTAGTGCAGACCTATGATAATCTTCAAATAGTTCTGGTTGATGACGGCTCTTCAGATTCAAGCGGGCGGATTTGTGATGAATATGAAAAGAAGGATTCCAGAGTTGAAGTAATCCATCAGAAAAATCAAGGATTATCGGAAGCCAGAAATACAGGCATTAGGACGGCGCAGGGGAAATGGATTGCTTTTATTGATGGGGATGATTATATCCATCCACAATTTATTGAAAGGCTGTATGGTGCAGCAAAGATAAGCGGCAGCGAGATTGCCATATGTGATTACAAGATGGTCAAAGGGGACGAAGAGTTTAAGATGCCATTCAAAAGAAGGGATAGAAGCATTAGGCTATCATCTTCCCAGATGTTAAAAAACTGGCATGGGAAAATGACCAGAGTGGAAACGGTTGCATGGAATAAACTGTATGATTTGGAGCTGTTTCGGGGAATACAATACCCAGGAGGGAGATTACACGAAGACGTATATACAACACACTTATTGATTGCGAGGGCAAAAAAAATAATCTTTATCCGGGAAGAATTGTATATGTACTTTCAGAGAGAAGATAGTATCGTAGGAAACAGGCTTTCTGAAGACAGAATCCGCCAGAGCTTAGAGGCACAGGAAAAAAGGATACAATTTTTCGATAAAAAACTGTATCCAAAAGCGCATCGCAATTTGAAAAAGGGACTGCTTAAACATACAGTGTATTACTATTGGAAAGTCCTGACAGAAAAACAATTTGCAGGAGCGGTTAGAAAACAATTGATGCAGTATATTATAGGTCAATCGGTACGATACATTCAATATTAAAAGCGTTTTATCTATTCTGTATGCTGTATTGTAATTGAACTCTTTCCATAATATTTAGCAACTCCTGTATTTACTCAATATGCGTTGTCTTCTGAAAGGTCAATTTGTTCAATTATAGAGGCAGTTTTGTAATGTCCTTTAGCCAGATGCCAGGTCATTTTATAAGGGATTAATTCTTTTAATGAAGAGACATCGCAATATGCGGACAGGGGAATAATGCATATTATGGCAAGTTTAAGATATATTTCTTTGGTAAACTTAAATATTTCATTATATTGTCACTATTCCTAGATATTTGAATATAAACACGTCTTTTTTCAACTTTTCAAACGTGCGGCAACGTTTATTATCGCGCCCGATAATGCGGCCAACCCAATTAAAAGGCCGCTATTAACTTCACTTATAGGGTTTGTCAATAACTTCAAAAAATCATTTCATGTAAATTAAGTCTGTCAGGGGTTGATTTTCCACAGGGTTTTATATACACTCTTTATATAACGATACAAGAAGGGATATTGGCTAATTTGGAGATTGATGATACAATAACCAATGAGATAGTAGGTAACAGGGATAGATTCATGAAATATAAAATTTTATTTCTTGGACTGGGGGAGTCATATGGAGGTGTAGAACAATTTATTTTCAGTATTTGCAACTCATTCCTAAAGGATTATTTTGAATTTGGTTTTCTGAATTATTACGAGATTGATGATAAAACTCAAAATGAAATAAATAAAATTGGGGCTATGGAGTATAGAGTCAGTCGATATTCAAAAAACCCAATACGATTTTTAAAGGAAATTTATCAGTTTTACCACACAAATGATGAGTATAAAGTAATATACTGTAACGCAAGTCATGCATCTGTCATTTTATATGCCTTTCCCATATGGATGAATAAGGGGAAAAAAATAGTTTTTCATAGTCATTCGAGTGATGGTAATCATAAAAGATTACATTTAAAATTGCAAAGGCTGGTTAATAAATTTTGTACGGTGAAACTAGCCTGTTCTGAAGAAGCGGGTTTATGGATGTATGGGAATTTGAAAAACGTACAAATTATTCATAATGGTATAGATACAGAAAGATTTAAATTCAGAAGCATAACTCGTGACAGACTAAGGAAAAAGTATAATTTGCAAGGCCGACTGGTAATTGGTCATGTGGGGCGTTTGTCAAAGGTAAAAAATCATGATTTGCTATTATCTGTTTTTAAAGAGATTTTAAAAAGAAAGTCGAATGCTTTTTTAGTGCTGATTGGAGAGGGAGAATTATACAAAGAGATAAAAAGTAAAATTCTGGAGATGGATTTGGAAAAGTATGTATTAATGATTCCGTTTCAGGAAAATATAGAGGATTATTATCAATTAATGGATATTTTTGTGCTCCCTTCCATAAGGGAAGCATTGCCGTTTACCGGGATAGAGGCACAGGCCAGTGGGTTACCGGTTTTTTATTCAGATGGTGTACCCAAAGAAGCTGATATAACAGATTTGGTTCATTATATAAAGCTGAAAGAGGAAGCAACAATTTGGGCAGAGAAAATATTACAAACAGAAAGACCTGACAGAAGCGGGTATTGGGAAGAAGTTGCCAAAGCAGGATTTGACAGAAAATTAATGGTGAACAAAGTGTTTGATATATTAACAGAAAACAGGGGTAATTGAATGGAATACCAGGATGCTATAAGTATAATTGTCCCTATCTATAATAGTGCGGAAACATTAGAGATATGCATAGACAGTATATTATGCCAGACATACAATAATTTAGAAATTATACTCATCAATGATGGTTCGACGGATAATAGTATTGATATATGTAAAAAATATAAGGATAAGGATGCCAGAATCAAGATTATAAATCAAACGAATTCAGGAGTTTCTGCCGCCAGAAATAGTGGTTTAAATCATGCTACAGGAAAATATATTCAATTTGTAGATAGCGATGATAAAATTGCAGCTGATATGTGTGAAAAGCTGGTAAGACGCCAAAAGGATACAAGCGCTGACGTAGTTATATGCGGATATGTTCTTTTAAAGAATAATGTTGAAAAAAAAGTTTGCGCATCAGATGCAGTATTTACGGATGCGGAAAGCTTTGCAAAGGAGTTCTCTGACTACCTCGAAAAATTTTTAATTCATAATCCATGGAATAAATTATATTTAAGAAGTAAAATTATAAACAAATTTGATGAAGAGTATTCCTTAGGGGAAGATTTGGTATTCAATTTGCAATTTCTTGAGAACTGCCAGAGAATAGCCGGAATATCTGAGGCATTGTATTACTATATCGTAACTGAAACAGATGCAAAGAAAAGGAGGGAAGATTCGGCAGAATCGCTATATTATATCCTGAAAGACTTTATTGAAAGTAATCTTAGTAAAGATAAAGCCTCATTAAAAGTGGCAAATTTAATATATATTAACAACAGGCTGTATAATATTCACTTATTGTCACAAGAGCAAGATGGTTTGCAGAAGATAAAAAGATTTTGCGGAGGCGAACTGTTTAAGGATATTGTCTCGATAAGCAAAAAATATTCAGCAAAATGTTATGTAGTGTATTTATGCATGAAGTGTCATTTGTATATAATATTATATTTATATTTTAGATTAAAGGGTATATCTTGGCAGGTGAAAAAGTAATGAAAGGGAATGGGAATGTTAATAGTATCTTTTGAGGGCGGTTTGGGAAACCAAATGTTTCAATATGCCTTTTTTAAAGCATTACAATTTCATTATCCGGATATATATGTGCTGGCCGATTTGAGCTATATTGATTCGGGAGTTCATAATGGGTTCGAACTGAGTAGGGTTTTTGGGATTCATATGGATTTATGTCAGCTTGAGGATGTGGCAAAATATTCTGAGAGATGTCCAAAGGGAATAACAGGGTATCGTTTATTAAACTGCTTATATAGTTTGCGGAGGTGTATAATAGGGCAGAAGACTTCATATATCAGGCAGGAGAACGCTGTTATTTATTATCCTGAAGTATTTCAGTTGAATCCGCTGTACAGCTATTACTTTAAGGGAGTATGGGCAAATGAGAATTATTTTTCAGATATAAAGACTTCTTTACTGAAGGATTTTTTATTTACCGGGGAGTTGTCAGAGATAAATAAAGAGTTAGCGGATATGATAAAAAATACTGATTCTGTAAGCATTCATTTAAGAGCAGGGGATTATATCCAATATAGTT
>OFFG01001909.1_pt1 | contig 11264 bp, 10 predicted proteins | sample 1521331 | NCBI WGS metagenome assembly OFFG01 (sample SAMEA3504129, study PRJEB24116) | mouse gut metagenome | biome: mouse gut; feature: mouse-associated habitat; material: faeces | place: Denmark | collected 2011 | reverse complement strand
TTTTCTAACATGAATTTATTCCTCCTTATCAGGTTTTGGGTATAAAGGAAGGACCGCACAGAGTTGTGCAGTCCTTGAGGTAATGGCTCTCTATTATTGTTGTTGGAGTTGCTTACGCAAGGGATGATGTCTTCAGGGTTATTATTCCTCTTTATGTTCCAGTGGGCCAACCCATGACACTGTTCCCAGTGTAAGGAACGCTTTCAGGATAACGTGTCCAGGCCTCCAGGTGGTAGTTCTTGCCCTCACCCCGGTAGCTATCCAAGTTGTCTCTGCCATAGGGGTTCTCAGGGTCTGGCCATCGGACTATCTCACCCGCATTACCGTCCGTGAAGTGAAAAGCGTGGATACTGTTGGGAGATTCTAAGGCAACTGTTATATGCCATATTGTATCCTTCTCATTTCGCACACGGAAAATAATATCTCCAGGCCTAATCTGCTCTAAGTCTTCCAGTTTCCTACCAGGATTGATATTGTCACCAAAAATCAATGAACTAATCATACTGGCATATGCCCCACAGCCATACGTGTTGCTTTCTCCGTAGCTACGCATGATGCGACCGCTTTCTGTACTGGCTATCTGATTCTTATTCGTTCCTGGGGTATTATGAGTTCCCCAAATAGTACCAGTGGGCCAGTCCTCTTCAATCTGCCGCAGCAGTTCCAACACGTTTTCTTCTGTGATGGGCTTACCATTTGTCAGATAGCCGTCCCCAACACCTAGAAGCGTTGCAGCTGCTCCATTTCCAGGATCGACACCACTCAGAGCCCGGTAGAGCAGGACAGCGATATTTCCTCGGGTGATGGAAGATCCCTCCGACGCGCCAACCGGGAGCAGACCCAGCTCAGTCGCCTTGTCACAGGCGGTAGCGTAAGTCCACTGGCTGGCTGGGCAGTCCAGATACCGGAGCATGACGGTACAGGCCGCTGCCGGAGTTACTGGATCGCTAGGACCAAACAGCTTGTTTCCGTACCCAGCCATCAGCTTTTTTTCAGCGCAGTAGCCAGCGAAGGGCATTGCCCACTCCGGAACATCGGTAAAGGGGCAAATGGTCCGGTAGTAAGCTGTGTTCCGGTCCATATCCTTGGTTTCATCGGAGAGCCGGGTCAGAATCACAGCCAACTCCGCTCGCGTCAGGCCAGAGCTAAGGTTCAGGTTACCGTTCTGGTCGCCAGTCAGGATTCCATTCTCCTTCAGCCAGGCGGCCGCCGTTTCCTGCTCTGTCTGAACGCCTGCGGCTAGGGCAGGTACAGCCAGTGACAGCGCCAGTGCAGTACACAGCAGCAAGGTCAAGATCCGTTTCATTTTCAACACTCCCTTCACGCTCATAACTCAACTTTTCTTGCTTGTTTCCTGGTACAATTTGAGCATAATACGGAACTTGCCCCCTGTCAAAGGATTATTTTAAATCCCTTTCCCGATATTTTGGACTTAGCTGGATTTGTTGTAAGCAGTCAAGTAAAATGGGCCAAATTTCGCCACAAAGTATACCAGTGCCGGGGCGAGGTTTCGCCAGGAAGTATACCAGCGGAAACGTTAGTTAGTAATGGACTGGTGGTGCTCCAGTCTGTAGCTGGAGCCGGTCATGTTAATAATCTCACAGCGGTGGATGAGGCGGTCAAGGATAGCGGTGGTAATGGTAGCGTCGCCAAGGAAGTCGGCCCACTCGTCAAAGCCCTTGTTGGAAGTAATGATCAGTGACGTTCTCTCACTCATGGCGGAGATAAAGCCAAAGAACAGATTGGCCTCGGCGGGCGAGAGGGGCATGAAGCCCACCTCGTCCACCACCACGAGGGCGGCTTTGTGGAGATACTTGAGGCGGCGCTTGCTGGCACTGGAGATCTCGGCGGTCTTGAGGATGGTCATGAGATTGTCCAGGGTTTCAAAGGCCACGGAGTATCCCAGGTCAAGGCCCTGGACGGCCAGGGAAAGAGCGAGGTGGGTCTTGCCCACGCCGGGCGGACCGAGGAAGCAGATATTAAAGGCCTGCTCCACCCAGGTCATATCGGACAGGCGGAGCATCTGCTCCCTGGAAACGCTGCGCTGGAAGCCGAAGTCAAAGGAATCCAGCGTCTTTTCGGCGGGGAGGTTGGCCCGCTTTCTGCGCAGGAGGTTCTGCTTGAGGACGCGAAGCCTCTGCTGCTCAGCCAGGAACAACTCCACGGATTCCAGCGGGGTAAGGCTGTTCTTCCCGGCAAAGAGGGCGTCGAAGTCCACCTGGGCATAACGCAGATCGGCTATCAGGTTATTCACCCGTTCCAAGGGGGTCAGCATCGGGGATCACCCACCTTCGCATAGGCCGAGAGGGGCCGCTTCTGTGTAGTCACATGGTACTTGGGGTCATCCACCGGGATGGCGGGGAAGGCTGGCGTGGGCCGCGTTTCGCAGGAGAGGGCGGCCTGGTGCTCCAGGTAGTCCCGCATGGTGTTGGCGCTGTAGAGTCTGCTGCGCCGGCAGAAGCCAATAGCCTGGAGCGCCGCCTCTTTGCCGTACTGGTCCAGCAGGGAATGAATGAGGCGGAACTGGTCCCTGGCATAGCGGGATCTGTCCACGCGGATGGCCGTCAAAAACTCGGTGGCCCTGCCGTCCAGCTCAGCGTCCAGTTCCTCCAGCAGCTTGTCCAGCTTTGAGGTGCGGTCCCGTCGGTGGGACGGGCTCTGGATCAACAACCCCCGGCCGGAGGAGATGCGGTGCTCGCAGATGGATTCGCCAAATGGCGTCTGGATATAGAGCGTCCCATCCAGCGTTTCAATGCGCACCGACCGCTGGGTGGTGCAGGTGCCCAGGGGAACGGAATAGCGGTTGCTGTCATAGATAATCGTGTTGTCCTTGCGCACCATCCGGCAGATCACCGGGCATTTCGCCTGGTTGCAGACCGGCAGGGGCCGCAGATACTCGCGCTCCTCCTGGAATACCTCCACCGAAACCAGCTTGGTGGTGCCATGCACCTTGGCGTTGGCGGTCCGCTCCAGCCATTCCAGGCAGCTCCCATTGAGAATGCCGTCGTCCACATACAGCCGTGGCTGAGAAAATTGCCTTTGATGTACTTCACCACGTTCTCAACCTTTCCCTTGCTCTCCGGGTCCGCCCCGCGGCACATCCGAATGGACAACCCGCATTCCTGTCGAAACTTCTCAAACTCATAGGTGTAGATGATGGCCCCGGCGTTTTCACTTACGCACACGATGCTGTCCTGGTCGAATACCAGCTCCTCCGGCATCCCGCCCATGTACTGGAAGCAGTCATGGCAGATCCGCACAAGGTCTACGCTGGTAAAAGGCCGGCTTTGCTCCTGTGCGTACTTGTACCGCGACCGGGACAGCACAAACGCCGCCTCGTACACCCTGGTCTGCCCGCCGTCTACGTTGGGCATCATCTTCTGCCCGAAGTCTACCTGCATCTGCTTTCCCATCGGCAGCTCCGGCACTGCCCCGTACTCCAGCGGCGCCACGCTCTTTTTCAGCCCGTATTCTTCCCGGAGCTGTTTCACATACCGGGATACCGTCCGCTCGCTCACATCCTCCAGGTGTGTTCCCTCAGCCAGTTGCATACCTGGGTCGCTGTCAGGTCTGGAAATTCCTGCAGCCACTCCAAAATCCGCACCCGGTACTTGCCCAGGGACTGTATTCTGCGGACAGTGCTGCTCATTTCCTCGTACTCGTCTACCGGCATTTCCCAATACTGTTTTACAGTTTTGCGGTTGCTTCCAAGCTGCCGCGCCACTTGCCGCTGGCTGAATCCCACCTGCCTGAATTGCTGGATCTTGCTGTACACGTGATACCCCTTCATTCCTTTCCGGCCTCCATCCGGGTGATGCCCCCTCATTTTACCAGATGGCTACCTCCGCTTTCCGTGGTATACTTCGTGGCAAGATTTGGCCCCTTTTGCGGAAAGAATTGGTATCCTTTCAGTGGCGGATTTTGGTTCACTTTATCTTACCATTTACATACGGTTCTGTATTCGCAGCCTCGCAGGACTGTTATTCGTTTGGAGGCGTCTCTTCTGCCACATCCTCCAGAACCTTTTAAATTTGTGTCCTCACACATCCCCATGTCTCTATTGTTAATCTTGTCGAAATATGGTAGAGTGTATTTGTAGTAAAGCGTGTAGCCCGATTCTATCTTGACTTCCATTGCCGCTTGACAGATCACCCTGTTTCGTTGCAACCAGTATGGCCGCTATTTGTCGAAGGTAATTACATAGTTAAGCACAATCAAAACAGTACGTATATGCTTGTCGAAGGTAATGTAGCCACAGTTAAAACCTTTCCCTCTGTGACAGTTCGTCAGCTAAATTACAATTCGTCTCAGCCAAAACTATATAAGGTGTTTTGTTCCGGCAGACAGCAGTTAATATCTGCAGGTCGTACTCAAGCCTTACAATATACATACTTTTGGAAAGAGCCTCTTGAACAGGTAGGCTCGCATCCAGAAGTTTCAGTAACCGATCTAGCAGGTGCTGAGGTTGGTCCTGGAGGGACCGATACTCTACCACCCAACCGAACACTGCGCTTCAAATCAACATTTGATGCTTGACTCTCTTTTTGCCAATAATGTCGATTTATATCTCAAACTTGCAGAAAAGGCTTTGGATGAGGATGCCTGCTCAAAACTTCGTGAAAGAATGGAGAGCATCAACTCCGAGCGTGCGAGAAATGCTGAAGTGGCTGACCGTATTAAGGTTATGGAAGAAGAAAAACGCCATCTGCTCGATCAAATTGAAGCCGCTCAGCAGAGTGTTTCACCGCCGGATTTTGTGTTCAGTGTCTGGGACAACAGCTGTTTGGAGCCGTTCTGGTCGGTGGTCTCCAGGTCAAATTTCAAATAGGTGCGAAAATCAGTGTAGCGTTCAATATTCTGCTGAAGCTCACTCTGCTTCCTGGCGTTGAGCCGGGTGTCGTCAGACATAGCCAGACGGCCAAATAATTCCTCGATCAGCGGTCCGTACTTCTGCTGGAAGGGCATGGCAAACAGCCCTCCCTCCCCCTCCATCAGTTCCGGGGCCATAATCATGTCGTAGTACTCCGCATAGTCCGGGTTTCGGTCCGCCCGGAATTGGTAGCGATCTGTGCCGAACTGCGTCTGTTTCAGCGCCTTGTTCAAGCTCTTTACCTGGTCCTGCACCTGTTCGATACTGGATTTTAATTTCGCCAAAAAGTCGTTCTGGAACTGTTCCATGGCGCTCTCCCGGGCAGCTTTGATTTTCTCCCGGTATTTGGGCAGCTCACTCTCCTCCAGCAGCTGCCGTTCCTGGTCAAATTCATCATTGGTCATAGCGTCCGTTCGGAAAGAGCAGGGTTGGAACGCGCTGACATAGTCGGTCCGGGCCTGAAACAGCTTTCGCTGTATGGCGCTTCGCTCGTTTTCGGTTTGAACCAACCGATCGCCGAAATTCTTTGCCACAGCAGACGCCTTTTTCAAACGCGCGAACTCTTGCTGGTAACGGGGACGACCCACCGTTTCGATAAACGATGGAGTAAAACGCTCTGACAGAGCGTCCTCTTTTCCCGTCAGCTCCTGATACAGCTCCGGGAGAATCTCGTATTCCAAGGCATGGATTCGCATCTCCATCTGCGTTTTCTCGCTGTTATACTGTATCTTGCGCTGGTCGAGATTCTTAATCTCCTGCTCTAATACGCCAATCTGTCGGCGCTGTTCCTCCAGCCAGAACAGATCCAGGTGGGACAGCTCCTCTTCCAGCTGCTCCACCTCTTTTATAATCTCAAGCCTCCGCTGATAATCCGCTCTCCGCTGTTCCGCCGTATCATGTACAAAATACCGGCTGAACAGTGGTTCCCTATCCTTGTGCTTTGCCAGTTCCGCCGCAACGGGATTCCAACTGGCCAATTCTGCTTCAGCTACCTTCCACTCAGTTTCCATCTTTTCAATCCGCAAGGCCACTGCCTGGCGGCCGATGAAGGCGTCCTCCATCAGCTCCTTACGCAGAGGCCGGGCCACATAGCCCTGATAGATCATACCCTCCGCCGTGATAGCCGTCCTGTGTTTCCGGAGCTGACTGACATGGGTACAGCACACTACGCGGCCTAAGAGGTAGTCGATATAGGTACGGGCCAAATCGTTCTCTGTCTCTACCTTTCTGGCCAGGCTGTCATCCCAGGGGGCAAGGTGCTCCTTTTCCTTCAGTTTGGCAATATCCACCAGACCGAAGGAGCGTCCGCTGTAATCTCGTTTTATCTGGTCGTAGAAGGTCAGAGCCCGCTGGTAGTAGTCCGGCGGGATCAACAGGTAGAACTTCTGGGTATTCAGATATCCCTCCACTGCGTTTCGCCAGTGTTCCTCCGTCTCCGGGATTTCCAGAACATCGGCCAGAATGTCAATCGGAACGCTCTGGCCGATGTGCTGTTTCAGCTCCGCGGCGATCCGATCCCGGAGCTGGAGCAATCCTTTGGGGTAGTCCTTGATATTCTTGCGCAAATCTGCCAGGGCGGCCCTCCGCCGGTCCTGCTCCTCCCGCAGACCGTGGAGCATCTCCTCTACCTTGTAAGATACCTCCCGAACCGCCCCCATAAATTGGGTGGCAGCCTCCTGAGCCTGCTCAAAGGGAGCCGGGGAACTGTCAAAAATCTGTTCATCACAGTCAATGAATATCCCATAAGCCTTCTGGATGTTACCGGCCGCGGAGAATACCGGGGCTAAAAGCTGTTGGTCCTGCCACTCCGAAATTCTCCCACACAGACTGCACAGCGAAACGGACTCCCGCTTGATTTCCTGCGCAGTGTTACTCAGTTGGAGCAGTAGATTCCGCTGTTCCTTGAGCAGACGTTCCCTGCCGGAACGTAGCCTGTCCTCCTCCTGAGCCACACTGCTCTGGACGCAGGCCGCCTTCAGTTCATCCTGCCGCCTGCGCTTGCGGTCGATTTCCTCCGACACGCTGGCAAACCCGGCGGCCGCCTTTTCCACTCCCGATTTGCAGTCTGCCTCCTCCGCTTGACGCTGGTTGATTTTTCCCTCCAGATCCTCTTTCTGCGCCCACAGGACCAGGAAGGTCTGCTGTTCCCAACGGCTGATGGCAGTCTGCATCTCCTGGTAGAGACGGCTGATCTCCACCAATTTTTTCAGCTTTTCTTCCTGCCGCTGGGCAAGCTGCTCATGGCGTTTGTAGTCCCGGATGTTCTGCTGCATGGCCTCAATATCCGGTTTGTCCGGGATGTCGCAGATATTTTCGGTAATGAATTTCTGGATATCCACAATGGGACGGAAAGATACCGCCTTTTTCAGCATCCGGCTGACCTGCTCATTGTGGACGTTCCACTTTGCCAGCATATCAGTGCGGTACTCTTTTTGTGTATCATGTATCTTTTGTTTCGACCCATATTGCTGCCGCAGGTAAATCCGGAGGCTGGGGATGTCCATCGCCTCTTGTCCAATGATGAAGCAGTTCTCTGGAATATCGCCTGTATAAGTAAAAAATCCATCCTGCCGACTCCCGTCGCTTCGACAATCAAAAACGACTCCTGTCACAAAATGAGTCCCTTCAATTTCGTCCCAAAATTCACAGGCAATATAACTGGAAAAATCCTTGCCGCGCCTGGAATAAGGAGAATTAGAGTCTATGTCGGCCCGCAGATATCCGTCCAATGTCCGCTGGGACTTCTCATTGGCGGCCTGATTGAAATTCCTGGCGTTTGTCTCGCCCAACAGAACAATCTGCAACGCATCAATCACGGTGGATTTTCCCGCTCCGTTTTTTCCCGTTAGGAAGTTGATATCCTCCACCTCGATGAGCTGCTTTGAGAAATAGAGCCAGTTAATCAGCAGAATTTTCTTCAGCTTCTTCACCGTCCTCCTCCTTTCTCAGCACCGACACCGCCGCGTCTAGCTTTTCGCTGGATACCACTGACAATATCGTGGGCAAAATCGCAAACTTACAGCTTCCCTGGCTGTATTTTCCCTCAATCCGTTGAATCACACAGTGGTTGTCCAGCAGAGTCAGCGCCCGCTTCACGTCCTTCATGTTGGGCCGTGCCGAAAGGATTGCGTAATCCGTTACCACCTTTTCCAGCAGATCCCGCACGGTACAGATAGCGTCGTGCTCCACCCCCAGGCGCTCCTGATTTTCATCATATATCATACGGATCGCAAGCAAAATGGCAGTCTGATCTTTATCCAATTGACAGCGGTTGGCCTCATCCGTGTTAATGACATAGAAATAGCCATTGAAATCGTCCTTGCGCAGGTCCCAGTCCAGCAGCGCCAGATATTCCCGCACCTCCGCATAGTGACTGGACAGGAAGAGATAGTCCGGGTTATTGATCCGGGCCTTGTCCGCCCGGCACAGGGTCTTGACCACATATGTCCGGCTGAGCAGCTGGTTGCAGACAGATTTGAACTGCTCCAGTTCCTTCTGCGTCGCCCCATTGATCCAGTCTACATTCATGGTCTTTCCTCCCTGCGTTTAATTTGAAGTCGAGGGATGGAGTATCCGTTCTCTGAAAAGATTCCTTCCAGTTCATGGACTGTATAGGTAGATTTATCGCCACCTGTCATCACGGCCAGCAGACTCATGATATATGCTTTATCATCTTTCAGCCCCAAGTCCTCCGAACAGCATACGCCGGTCTCCCCCAGCCACTTTTCGACATAAGCAGCGATTTCGCTTCTGCCATATTCAGAGTGCAGCAGAAGCTGTGCCTGTCTGGTGACCTCCTGATCAATTTCCCCCTCCTGAATCAGCACCGGGGCCGCCTTGGTACGCTTTCCTGGGCGTTTCCGATACCAGACGCTTTTTTCTGAAAGAAAAGACTGTTCATACAGCTGAAACGCGGGCTGGATCTGCTCTACCAGCTCAGAGGCCCGCCGGTTCCTGGACAGCGCAGTCAGCAAATAATTCAGATTTCCCCGGACATTATGATCCCGGTTGGTCAGGTTCTCGATTTTCTGTGTGGTCGCCCGGGTGTAGCGGCGGACCTGCTGGTCGATCTCATCTAGGAACTCATGCTCAATGTTGTCGTAGCGCTCCTTGACCCAAAATATCCTGCGCAGCAGGTCGCTGCGGCAGGTGTTCAGATCACTCCCGCGTCTGTCCTGGAGGGCGGCGTTGGACATTGCGGTCAGCAGGGTGTCATCCTCCAGCCAGTCGGCCAGTATTTTCTGTATCGGGACCCGATATTTGGGGACAGAATCCTTTATTTTCAAAGGACGAATGTATGCTTCCGCCACCTTCTGTCCAAAATCATCAAAGTGAGAGGCGAGGACCGAGTTGATTTCCTGCATATCAATTTGCAGTTGAAAAAAGTGTTTTACATTGTGATAGACCATTTGCAACAATTTAATCAGCGCCTGGGTGTTATCATAAGCACTGTAAACCGCTGCCATCTTGTCATAGACACTGGTCCCCTCACTGGCTACTTTCAAAGTAGAGTAAGTGCCGAAAACGTAGGAGTAGCCCCGCATAGGGCTGTCGTCCCGTAGCTGGTGAAACAGCTCCAGCAAACGGCTGCTGTATCCCGGAACGGTGATGTACTCGTTAAAATCGTCTCCCCGCTGTTTCTCCAGCCAGCCCCTGCTGTCCAATTTGCGAATTAGAAAGCGAGCCCGGCCGGAGACATCGCGCAGTTCTTCCTCGTCGATATCCTCACCGTCAAAGGTCGCCTCAGCCAGCTGCTGTTCCAGTCTGCTCCGTAGCATGGAATATAAAGTTTCCTCTGGAACCTTTAGATTTTCTCGATACGCCTCATAGAGCACATCCAGTGCGTCGGCGTACAAGTTTCGATTGGGAGAAGCCAGGATTGAGAAAAGTTCATTGGGCACCGCGTCAAACAATTTCATATCTGATCCCCCTGAAGGAGTTATCTATGCTTGGAATGTTGATTTTTAACGGAGACCGCCCGGATATTGTATTTGAAGACGGAACCCTGCACGGCGGCCTGCACTGCGGAGACTGCTTTCGATATTATAAGAACGGCTGGACTGATGTCCGATTGGAATATCATGAGGACGAGTGGGTTCTTGTCTGTCATAGAGAGCACTTACCGATTCAGTATGGAACACAAGTTAATATATAACGGATTTCCTTATTTCTTGGCCATATATGGCATTTTATTGAGTATAACATAAAGCAAAGCCTGATACAAGCGATACAGACAAAACGCCGGTGAAATCTGCCCATTTCATTCTGTTTCGATCATACGCCTGAAAGAAACGTCCCCCAGACTTAGCGTCCAGGGGATGTTGTCATTCCGCCGCCTTGTTCAATCCCAAACACGCCGCTTTGATTTCTGCGATTTCCTTCGGCGTATGCAATATCGAGAGCCGTCTCCAATGGTCCTCCCAATTAAATAGCAACGCATCGGCCTTTCTGCCGTTCCGAATCAAAATTGGACTCTCTCTGGCCTTGACCCGCGCCAGGACAACATCTACATTCTGTTCCAACTACTCCCTGGTAACAGAGGAAAGTTTTTCTATGTCGATTTTGTCCTGAGCGATCTCCTGCCGTATCCACGTTCCAAGTACATCGGTGTTTTCCGGTTCCCCGCAAAAGCCGATAAACGCCCGCACCAGTTGTTCCGATGTAATACCTCTTTCCTCACACCAACCCAAAATTTCACAGCTCAGCGTTTTATCTACCTCAAAAGAAACTATCGCCGCATCAGCTCCGGGTTCTGCGGGGATTTTCAGCATCGCCTGTAAAGCTTTGAGTTCCGTTGTCTCCCACGAAATTGGTAGGATTTGCACCTCACATTTTCGGGTATCCGGATCACGAAAGACAACAAGTGTCATTTGTCTATACAGCGGCAGCAGGTCAACGATTTCCAAATTTTTCATTTTATGTTCCTAGCTCGTAATAATTGTAAACGGTGGCTGGAAATTGAACCATCCGGGGCAGCACCTGCTTCAACACTAGCATCTTCCATTGTAGTTTGTCAAGCGGTACTCTTTAGATATTGTCTACAAGAGTTAAGCGCGAATAGCAGCCCAAATAGCGATACAACGGACGTGTACCGCAGCGGTAAAGGCATCCGAAGTTTTGGCATAACGAGTGGCAATACCTCTCCAACGTTTCAGGGTTAGGAAGCAGTTTTCTACCAAATGACGCAGTTTATAGAGATATTTATCATAGTCACGCTGTTCTTTACGGTTCTTTTTCGGTGGGATCACAGGTTCCATCCCAGCCGAAACCGCATAGGCCAGGATATCATTTGTGTCATAGCCCCGGTCTGCCAGCAGGATTTCCGCAGAAATACCCTCGATCAGGTGGACAGCTTCTTTACAATCCGCTCGGGTACCTTCTGTAACAAGGATTC
>OFFG01001908.1_pt1 | contig 11265 bp, 7 predicted proteins | sample 1521331 | NCBI WGS metagenome assembly OFFG01 (sample SAMEA3504129, study PRJEB24116) | mouse gut metagenome | biome: mouse gut; feature: mouse-associated habitat; material: faeces | place: Denmark | collected 2011 | reverse complement strand
TCCTCATTAAGAAATGAACGCAACCATGTGCAAGCGCACCGGCGCCGGAAGAGAGTATCCTGTGAACGTCAGAAATACAACTCCCTTCACCCCGCGCCGGAAAAGCTGACGGCATCAGCCCCGCCGGTGGTGAGCCGGAGGAGGAATCTTTCTGTGGATCGTTAACATAGAATACTACAGCGGCGGGACTCAGGATATGGCTGACCTCTCTGACATCCCCTTGAGCCTTTTATCTGCCCTCTTTCATCTTTATTGAATAGACGAAAAAACTTTGCCGTGTTATAATATTGAAAGAGCATGGTATGAGGGAGCCGGCAGATGAACAAGGTCGCAGCAAGGATAGATTCATAAGGAAATCCTATTGACAGACCAACTTTCCAGATTCTATAATGGGTACAAACTCCTGTAGGGAAAAACGGCTTCGGCACAATTTTGTTGAGGTGAAGAGAGATGAAAAGCATTCGTAAAAAAATTACAGTATGCTTGATGGCAACCCTCTTGACCGCGTTGATCGCGGTGGGGGCGGCCAGCAGCGCCTTGAGCTATCGGAGCACTGTCGCCACCGTAGACCAGATGATGAGCGAAACCGCAGTGCTCGCGGCTCAGCGCATTGAGCAGGAGCTGACGGCCTACAAGAACGTGGCCATGGACACCGGCTGCATCCCGCAGCTGTCTGACGATGACACTCCGCTGGAGGAAAAGCGCGCGATTATCGACGAGCGCGTGTCCCTTCACGGTTTCAAGCGGGGCAATGTCATCGGACCGGAAGGCATCAGCATTTTCGATGGAAAGGACTACTCCGACCGGGAGTATGTCCGTCAGGCCATGGCGGGAAATATCTATGTCTCCGAGCCGCTCATCAGTAAAATCACAGGAGAGCTGTCCATTATGGTGGCCGCGCCCCTCTATGCGAACGGGAGCCGTGAGGCCGGTATCGTGGGCGTGGTCTATTTCGTACCCTCGGAGACCTTCCTGAACGACATTGTCTCCTCCATCCAGATCGGGGACAACTGCCGGGCCTACATGATTAACAAGTCCGGCGACACCATCGCCGATATCACGCTGGACACCATCACCACCCAGAATATTGAGCGGGACGCCCAGAGCGACTCCTCCCTGAAAAGCCGGGCCGCCCTCCACGCGGCCATGCGTCAGGGGGAAAACGGCTTCGGTTCCATCCAAGCCGACGACGGCCCCCGTTTCCTGGCCTACGCCCCGGTGGGCGGCACCGATGGCTGGAGTCTGGCTGTGGCCGCGCCCAAATCCAACTATCTGGCGGATACATACTTTGGCATCCTCATCAGCGTGCTGGTGATCGTGGTTTCTATCATAGCGTCTATCGTGGTGGCCTTGAAGCTGTCCAGCAACATCAGCGTACCCATGCGGGCCTGTGCCGAGCGGATGAAGCTGTTGGTGGAAGGCGACCTGAAGGCCCCCGTCCCCCAGACTGCCGGGCAGGACGAGACGGCGGAGCTGACCCGCTCTACTGCGGCTATGGTGGAAGGGCTGAACACCATCATTGACGATATCGGCTATCTGCTCAGCGAGATGGCCAACAAGAATTTTGACATCCAGTCTCCCCACCGGGACGCCTATGTGGGGGGCTTCCAAAGCATCCTGCTGTCTATGCGTACGCTGAAACTGGAACTGAGCGGCACCATGCGGCAGATTGACTCCGCCGCCGGGCAGGTCTCCTCCGCCAGCAGCCAGGTGTCCAACGGCGCCCAGATGCTGAGCCAGGGTTCGATGGAGCAGGCCAGCTCCATCGAGGAGCTGGCGGCCACCATAAACGACATCTCCGCCAGCGCGAAAAAGACCTCGGCCGCCGCAGATGAGGCCGGCCGGTTCGTGGGACTGGCCGGCGCCCAGCTGGGCACCAGTGTGGAGCATGTCAAAGCTTTGAACTCCGCCATGGAGCGCATATCCGCCTCCTCGGAGGAGATATCCAAGATCATCGCGGCCATTGAGAATATCGCGTTCCAGACCAACATCCTGGCGCTGAACGCGGCTGTGGAGGCCGCCCGAGCGGGTTCCGCCGGCAAGGGCTTTGCGGTGGTGGCCGACGAGGTGCGCAATCTGGCCTCCAAGTCCGACGAGGCCGCCAAGGCCACCAAGGAGCTCATTGAGGGCTCTATCGCCGCCGTCACTGAGGGCGGTCAGGTGGTGAGGCAGGTGACGGAGTCCCTGGACAAGACCAGCTCCATTGCGGAAAACGTGACAGTCAAGGTGAACTCGGTGGTGGAATCCGTGGAGGGCCAGACCGCCGCCATCTCTCAGGTCACCGAGGGGATCAACCAGATCTCCGACGTTGTCCAGAATACCTCCGCCACCTCTGAGCAGAGCGCCGCCACGGCCCAGGATCTGTCCAATCAGTCCCGGCTGATGAACGAGCTGGTGCGCAGGTTCCAGCTGAACTGATGTGGGGGCCAATGGACAGCGTCAGAATCGAAACAAGCAGACTTATCCTGAGAAGGTTTGAAGAAAACGACATCAAAGCAATATACCTGCTTTTTTCCGACAAAGAGGTCAATATTTTTTTGCCGTGGTATCCTATAAAGAATATGAGCGAGGCTGAAAGCTTTTTTGAAAAGCGGCTAAAAGGTAAGAAGCACTGCTTTGCAATCTGCCTAAAAGGCGACGATTCCCCTATTGGTTATGTACACGCGGAGGAGGACGACAGCCATGACTTTGGGTACGCGCTCCGCAAGGAATACTGGCGTCGAGGAATTGTCAGCGAGGCCAGTAATGCTGTGATCGGGCTGTTAAAAAAAGAGGGGATTCCCTATATTACGGCGACGCATGACAGGAACAATCCCAGAAGCGGGGCTGTTATGAGCCGAATTGGCATGAAATATTGCTATTCTTACCAGGAACAGTGGCAGCCCAAGAATTTTCCAGTGATATTCCGAATGTATCAGTTAAACCTCGACGGACAAAAAAACAGCGTCTATCAAAAATACTGGAACCTGTACGATACGCATTTTATTGAGGCAGATATATCATTTCCAATTCTCTGATGATCGTTATAAAGGAGAGCTGACAGATGGCAGATATTCCCCGGGCCTCGGCCTACCGCGATAAAATCATACATAACTGCTCCCGCGTCATCGTGGGCAAGGAGGACGCCATCCGGCTGGTGCTGGTGTGCTTCCTCTGCTCCGGCCATGTGCTGCTGGAGGACATCCCCGGCACCGGCAAGACCATGCTCCTCCGGGCCTTTGCCCGAACCATCGGCGGGGACTTCAAGCGCATCCAGTTCACCCCGGACCTGCTGCCCTCGGACCTGACGGGCATCAACTTCTATAACCAGAAGACCGGGGAGTTCCAGTACCGGCCCGGCCCCCTGCTGGCCAATGTGGTGCTGGCCGACGAGATCAACCGGGCCACTCCCCGCACCCAGGCCGCCCTGCTGGAGGCCATGGAGGAGCGGCAGATCACTGTGGACGGGGTCACCACCCCCCTCCAGGAGCCCTTTCTGGTCATGGCCACCCAAAACCCCGTGGAGTCCAGCGGCACCTTCCCCCTGCCGGACGCACAGCTGGACCGCTTCTTTATGCGCCTCTCCCTGGGCTACATGACCCGGGAGCAGGAGATGGCCGTGCTGGCCCGTCCCTCCACCCAGGCGGTGCTGGAGGAACTGGAGCAGGCGGTGACGGCGGAGGACACCGCCTATGTCCGCGCCGCCTGCCGGGAGGTGAAGGTCTCCGAGGACGTGCTGGGCTACCTCATGGACATCGTGGAGGCCACCCGCCAGGCGGGCCGGCTGGCCAGGGGCGTGTCCACCCGGGGGGCCATCGCCCTCTACAAGGCCTCCCAGGCCCTGGCCCTCCTCTCCGAGCGGGCCTACGTCATCCCCGAGGACGTGAAGTACGCCGCCCCCTTTGTCCTCTCCCACCGGGTGGCGGTGGGGGGCGGAAACCGATCCGGGGCCGCGGAGCGTCTGGTGGCGGAGCTGCTGGACCAGATCCCGACGCCTCTGGAGACGGTGTGATGCTGCTCATCGTGGTGTTTGCCGTGGCGCTGGTCCTGGTCCTGGAGCGCTTCACGGCCCAGCGCAGTCTGGACGCGGTGCGGGAGGACTTTGGCCCCACGGAGTCCCTGGTGGATCCGGACGAGGTCTTTGCCCTGACCTACACCCTCCGCAACGCCAGACGCCGCCCGGTCCTCTTTCTCCGGCTGCGGCAGGACCTCCCCGAGGCCTTCCACCCCAAGGACAGCGCCCTGATCCGCGCCCCATTGGGGGATGAGCGGCTGGAGCTGACCACCTGGCTGCGCCCCCGGCAGGAGGCGCGATTCACCCTGCCCCTGTCCGCGGACCGGCGGGGATACTATCCCCTGTCCGCCCTGGAGGTCTCCGGCGGGGACTTTCTGGGCCTGCGGGAGCGGACCCGGGTCTCGCCCCTTTTCCGCGCGGTCACCGTGGCCCCCCGGGAGGCGGAGGACCCGGGGCTGGAGGAGGTGCTGGGGGGCTTTCTGGGGGAGGTGTCCGTGCGCCGGTTCATCCACGAGGACCCGGTGCTGACCGCAGGGTTCCGGGAGTACACCGGCCGGGAGCCCATGCGGGCCATCTCCTGGACCCAGAGCGCCCGTGGCCTGGGCATGATGGTGAAAATCTATGACCACACCGCCCAGCCCTCGGTATCCGTGCTGCTGAACGCGGACGGGCAGGGCGAGGATCTGGCCCGGGATCTGGAGGTCTGCTACTCTCTGGCCAGGACCGTGTGCCGGACCCTGGAGGAGCGGGGGATCCAGTACGACTTTGTCTCCAACGCCATGGAGCTGAATACCTTCTTCGCCGTTGCCGAGCTGGGCGACGGTCTGGGCCAGCGCCACTTCGAGGGGCTGCTGGAGCGGCTGGGCCGGTCCAGCTGTCAGGCCAGCTACCCGGGGGAGCGGCTGCTGGAGCGGTCCGCAGCCACCCGGTCCCACCGGGGCCGGATCCTCATCACCCCGGGCCCGGAGCTGGACGACTCCCCGGCCCTGGCCCGGCTGCGGGAGCTCACCGGGGACAACGTGCTGGTCCTGCGGGCAAGGGAGGCGGCGTGAGATGGTTTTAATGTACTTTCTCCGGGCCCTGGAGGAGCTGGGGCTCTACTACGCCTTTGCCGGCACGGTGGCGGGGGCCCGGGGCGCGTCCATGGCCATGGCGGTCCTGCTGGTCCAGAGCGGGTGTTTCGCCCTGTCCGCCCTGCTCCGGAACCGGCGCTGGGCCCGTCTGGCGGCCCTGCTGCCGGCGGCGGTGCTGCTGTTCTTTTCAGGCGGGCCGGACCGGATCATGTCCCTTCCCGGACTTGCCTACCTGATCTGTCTGGCCTGGCTGGGGGACTACCACCTGCGCTGGGCGCGGCAGGCGGATGTATTCTCCCTGATGTGGAAGATCTTTCTGCCCTTCATCCCCCTGGCGGCCCTGTTCGGCGCCCTTGAAGGTCTGACGAGCCAGGGCCTGCCCGTGTTTCTCACTGCCGCCGTGTCCTCGGCGCTGCTGCTGCGCTCCATCCGCCACGGGCCGGAGATCTACTGCCGGCGGGCCTATCAGGTCCGCAACTGGCTGGCCGTGGCGGCGATGCTGGCGGGGGCCTGTCTTGCCAGCATGGACTGGTTTCTGGGGTGTATTTTCTGGATCTACGACAATGTGGTGACCCCCCTGCTGCTGGGGCTGGCCATGGCGGTGGGCCTTGTGCTCACGGCGGTGATGCCCCTTTTTTATCAGCTGCTTGCCAATCTCTTCTGGGAGAATGATATCGACATCGCCTTTCCGGCCGGGGAGGCGGGCCCCCTTGATCTGGCTCGGGAGCTGGCGGGGGAGAGCGGGAATCTGGGCGGACGGGTCCTCGCCGCCCTGGGGATTCTGGCGGCGGCGCTGGCGGCCTTTCTGCTCTTCCGCTGGCTGCTCCGGCGCAGACCCGGCCCGGAGGCGGAGGCCATTTCCTGGGGGGAGCGGCGGACTGTGGCGGCGGAGCCCCCCCGCCGGGAGGTTCTGCCCGCCACCTACGCCGGGCGGGTCCGGGCCCAGTACCGCCGGTTTCTGAAGCTGTGCCAGAAAAAGGGCGTGGAGATCTCCCCCTCGGACACCAGCGCCCAGGTCAGCGCCAAGGCCGGCCGCTGGCTGGCGGACCCGGAGGTGCTCTCCGCTCTGGAGGCGATCTACTGCCGGGCGCGGTACGACAACCAGGCCACCCGGGAGGATCTGGCGGAGATGAAGCGGCTGTGGGGACAGGTGCGGAAGGGAAGGGACTAAGAACCTCATAGAATATACCATTACTGCCGGCAGTCTGACGTTTCATCAGACTGCCGGCAGTGAATATTAGATCCTCTGAAATTTTTCCCCTGCTCCCTCTCCTGTGAGCACCTGGAGCGCAGGCCCGCCGGAGGCGATGCTGTTCACGAAGGAGACGAAGCTAACCGGGACACCACCGAGGCCGCGCTCTCCTCCCACATCACCAGCAGGGTCCCCCGCTCCAGGGAGATCCGGGCGGGCCGGCCGGTGAACTGGTTGCTCACCCCCAGGGGAAAGGCGCTGGTGAGGACGGCGTTGGAGAGGGGGTAGTGGAGCCCCTCCAGGCAGACCCCCTCCGCGTCCGGCCCGGCGCAGAACACAGACACAATCCCCCTGCGCTCCGGTCCAAAGGAGAGCGCGCCTCCGCCGGAAACGGCGGTGACGGCCATGCCATCCCCCAGGAGCCACCCGGAGGCACCCCGGCCGGCCAGGAAGTGCAGGGTCTGCAAATTGGCGAGGGTGTGGTCCAGCCGGCCGCCCAGGCCGCCGTAGAGCACAAAGGTGCCGTACCCCCGGTCCAGGCCCATGCGCACGGCCAGGAGCATGTCTGTGTCGTCCTTCTCCACTGGGTGGCGCAGGACGTTGTCCCCCTGGGGCGCACGGCCCAGGGAGTCAAAGTCCCCCACGATCAGATCCGGCCGCAGCCCCTGGTCCTCCAGATGGCGCAGGCCGCCGTCCGCGGCAATGACCAGGGCCTCCCGGCCCGCCGCCAGAACGATCTCCCCCGGCGGGCGGGAGCCCACAATGTAACAGATACCGTCCATATTGGGGTCACCGGGCGAACGGGCCCGGGGCGGCCTCCTGCCGGTACCCCAGGCGGCTCATGACCTTGAGCATCTTCCCGATGTCCACCGGCTTTGCCAGATGCTCGTCCATCCCCGCGTCCTTGGCCAGGGCCACGTCCTCCTCAAAGGCGTTGGCCGACAGCGCGATGATGGGCACGGCCTTCGCGTCCTTCCGGTCCAGCCGGCGGATCACGCGGGTGGCCTCATACCCGCTCATCACCGGCATCATCAGATCCATGAGTACGCAGTCAAAGGTCCCGGGCTCAGACGCGGAGAAGGCGTCTACGGCGGCCCTTCCGTCTCTGGCGGTCACAACCTCCGCCCCCGCCTCCTTGAGCATGAACTCCACGATCTCGCAGTTGATCTCGTTGTCCTCCACCAGGAGCACCCGCATCCCGGCGATATTGCTGTGCAGGTTCCGCTCCTCGTCCACCGGCCGGGCGCTCCAGTTCCCGTCCACCCGGAGGGGCAGGGTGATTTGGATCACGGTGCCCCTGCCGATCTGGCTGTCCAGCTCAATGGTCCCCTTCATCTGCTCTACCAGCTTCTTTACAATGGACATCCCCAGGCCCACGCCGTTGTAGTGGGTCCTGGCCCCCTGATGCTCCTGGGTGAAGGGCTCAAAGATGTGCTTTTTGAAGTCCTCCCCAATGCCAATGCCGGTGTCCTCCACCACAAAGCGGCACATGGCGGTCCCGCCCTGGCAGGAGATCTCCTTCACCTGGACATAGGCGGAGCCCTTGGGCCGATTGTACCGGATGGCGTTGTCGATGACGTTCATGAGGATCTGCTTCAAGTGCAGCGGATTGCCGATGAGCCTGCTGTGCCGCAGGTCAACCTCCTCCAGCACCAGCCGGATCCCCCTCTCCTCCGCCTGGGCGGAGAGGATGGTGATGCAGCTCTCCAGGGTGTCGTGGAGGTCAAAGGGCTCCTCCACCTCCGCCGGCCGGCCGCTCTCCAGCTTGCTGACCTGGAGCACGTCGTTGACCAGGGCAAGCAGGTGCTCCGTTGACACCCGGATCTTCCGCCGGCACTCCCTCTGGCGCTCCCCATCGCTCTGGCTCCGCTCCTGGATGGCCAGCATCCCCAGAATGCCGTTGATAGGGGTGCGGAGATCGTGGGACATGTGGGAGAGGAACTCGCTCTTAGCCGAGTTGGCCCGCCGCACCTTCTCCAGCAGCTCCATGATGGCCTGCTCCTGTTTCTTCCGCGTCACCATGGTCTCTGTGATGTCCTGGTGGTATCCGTTGAGGCTGAAGCCCGGCTTTTTGAAGGTTCTGTCCGGCACGCCGCCGCAGCGGACATAGATTCTTCCCAGCTTGGGGTGGTTCCAGGGGTAGATCACTTCGGAGCGGCCGGTGTCCAGCATCTCCGCCACCGCCTCCTGCACCATCTCCACATAGTCCGGCTCGATGTTTTCAAACCAGCGCTGGTAGCACTCCTCCGGCTCGATCCCGTCCGGCACCCCCAGGAGGATCCGCATGGTGCGGTCCGTATACATTCTGGGCGGGCAGCCCTCCTCCATCTCGATGGTCCAGATGCCGGTCCTGGCCCCCTCCAAAATGTCCTCCAGGCTCCGCCTTGCCTCCCGCTTGTACTTCTCCTCCTGCTCCACCACCGCGTTGACGTCCCGCTGGGCAAAAATCGCGCAGTTCTCCGCCTCCAGCCTCTCTGTGGCGGAAAAATGGAGCTCCAGGTGCTTCAGACCGCAGGAGCTCTCCCTCACCTGATACCGGACGGAGAACTTCCTCTCCACCCGAAGCTGGGCGAGCACATAGTCCTTCCGGGTCAGGGCGCGGAGCCGCTCCTGGTCACTGGGGACCACGTACTGGGAGATATACCGCTCCATGGCCTCCTGGTAGCCGTCCTTGAAGCTGACGGCCCAGTCCATGCCCACCCGCTCGCTGTCCCGGTAGGTCTCGCATTCACCTGTGTCCAGGTTCACCTGATAGATGCCCAGATAGTCCACGCTGAGGGCGTGGAGCACATTGTAGCTCCGGTTCTGGATCTCCCGAATCAGGTTCCGCCGTCTCAGGGAGGAGACGATAAAGTAGGCCGCCGTCTGGAGCATGTTGGAGGCGTACTCCAGCAGCTTCACAGGGGGATTGTCCACGCCGTAAAAGCCGATGAGCTTCTGGCCGTCGTAGAGGGGGACCACCACCAGGGAGTGGATGCTCTGCCGCTTCAGATTCTCGTACTGAAGGGGATCGCTCTCCCGGATGTCCTCCAGGTTCTCAATAACAATATGTCCGCTGGTGCGGAAGTTCCGGTACCAGCTGGCGCACACCTCCGGGGGAAGATTCTGGAGCAGCTCCTTCTCCGGCTCCACCCCCTCGGCCACCCACTCGTAGGTGTTGTCGTCGCCACCCAGCTCGTTGCGCTCAAAGATATAGGTCCGCTCCCCGTTGAGGGCCTTCCCCATGTGCTCCAGCAGCACCTCCAGGGACTGGTCCGGGGACTCCTCCAGCAGGGCGGCCCGCAGGCCCTCGTTGATGACGGACTCCAGGTCCTGCACGCTCCGCAGGCCGCCGTCCTTCGCCGGGCCCCCGGCAGACGCTGCGCCGCCGGTCTGTTCCAAAAGCTCCCTTGTATGCTCCATACGCCTGCCCTCCCATTGAGCTCTCCGGCCGCAGCCGTCATTTTCCCCCGGGTAACCATTTGACATCCCTTTTGCCATATTTTCCAGGTCTGTCAAAAAATCAGCAAAGTCTGTGTCATAATACCATATGCCCCCCCTTCCGTCAATATCAAATCCCCATCTCCGCCGGGACAATTTTCCGCCCGGCCGGCTTTGCAAAATTCCATAAAATTTTCCATGCCTCCTCCGGCGGGATTTGTCATTTTCGGACAAAAGCCCTTGCAAGCGCGGAGAAAATCATATATAATAATAGTTATTCTCTGACATAGCGGAGAGGGAAAGGGGGAAACACAGGATTGGCTGACAACTACGTAGTGGAGATGCTGAACATCACCAAGGTATTTCCGGGCATCGTGGCCAACGACAACATCACCCTGCAATTGAAGCGGGGGGAGATCCACGCCCTGCTGGGGGAGAACGGGGCCGGGAAGTCCACCCTCATGAGCGTGCTCTTCGGCCTGTACCAGCCGGAGCAGGGGGAGATCCGCATCGACGGGAAGCGGGTGGAGATCCGCGACCCCAACGACGCCAACACGCTCCACATCGGCATGGTCCACCAGCACTTCAAGCTGGTGGAGTGCTTTACCGTGCTGGACAACATCATCCTGGGCGTGGAGCCCAACAAGCTGGGCTTCCTGCAGAAGAAGGAGGCCAGAAAAAAGGTGGTGGCCCTCTCTGAGAAGTACGGGCTGCTGGTGGACCCGGACGCGCTGGTGGAGGATATCACCGTGGGTATGCAGCAGCGCACGGAGATCCTCAAAATGCTCTACCGGGACAACGAGATCCTCATCTTCGACGAGCCCACCGCCGTGCTCACGCCCCAGGAGATCCACGAGCTGATGCAGATCATGAAGAGTCTGGCCGCCGAGGGCAAGTCCATCCTCTTCATCACCCACAAGCTCAACGAGATCATGGAGGTCTGCGACCGATGCAGCGTGCTGCGCAAGGGCAAGTACATCGGCACCGTGGACATCGCCGGCACCTCCAAGGAGGAGCTCAGCCGCATGATGGTGGGCCGGGACGTGAAGTTCGCCGTGGACAAGGCCCCCGCCCAGCCCAAGGAGACGGTGCTGAAGGTGTCCGGCCTCACCGTGCCCAGCAAGCTCCACCACAATAACGCGGTGAAGGACGTGTCCTTTGAGGTCCGCCGGGGGGAGATCGTGTGCATCGCCGGCATTGACGGCAACGGCCAGACCGAGTTTGTCTACGCCCTCTCCGGTCTGGAGAAGGCCAGCGCCGGCAAAATCGAGCTCTGCGGCAGGGACATCTCTCGCTCCACCATCCGCCAGAGAGCCGAGGCCGGCATGAGCCACATCCCCGAGGACCGGCACAAGCACGGGCTGGTGCTGGACTTCCCTCTGGAGGATAATCTGGTGCTCCAGCGGTACATGGACCCCCGGTTCCAGAAGGGGGGCTTCATCCAGCGGGAGCCCATCCGCGCCTACGCAGAGGACCTCATCGGCAGGTTCGACATCCGCTCCGGGCAGGGGCCGGTGACCCCGGTGCGCAGCATGTCCGGCGGCAACCAGCAGAAGGCCATCATTGCCCGGGAGATCGACCTGAAC
>OFFG01001907.1_pt1 | contig 11267 bp, 8 predicted proteins | sample 1521331 | NCBI WGS metagenome assembly OFFG01 (sample SAMEA3504129, study PRJEB24116) | mouse gut metagenome | biome: mouse gut; feature: mouse-associated habitat; material: faeces | place: Denmark | collected 2011 | reverse complement strand
TGAGAAGCCCTGGGTCAAGACCGCCAGGACCGCCGCAGCGGCGATGCTGGCGGCCATGGCCAGCTTGATGGGAACCTTGAAAAGGGGCAGAAGAAACATAATGACCGCCGGGAGCAGAGCGGTCCAGGTGATGGAGAAGCGCCCTTGCAGGGCGGAGAGGGCGGTCTCGTCAATACCGGAGATGGGGTGACGGAAGGAGAGCAGCGTATACGCCGCCAGGGTCAGCAGAGTGGGGAGCAGGGCTGTGCGCAGCATCTGACGCACATTGCGGTACAGGTCCGTATCTGTCACCGCCGCCACCAGACTGGCCGCGGAGGAGGCCGGGGAGCAGCGGTCCCCGAAGTAGACCCCGGAGAGGATCACCCCGGCGGCCACGGCGGGGTCCACGCCCCCGGACCGGGCCAGGGCCATGAGGATGACCCCCAGGGTGCTGCTGACGCCGTAGGAGGTGCCCAGCACGTAGCTGAAGGCGGCGCACAGCAGAAAGGCCAGCAGCAGGAAGAGCCGGGGCGTCACCAGTCCCACGCCCCACACGATGCAGCAGGCGATGGTCCCCCCGCACCGCCACACCCCGGTGATGACGCCGATGAGGAGGATGATCTTCACCACGATCAGGGATTTCCGGCACTTGGCCCAGGCCATCTCCCACAGCTGGCCCCAGGTGAAGCCCAGGCGCAGGCCCAGGCCCCAGAAGAGGACCAGTCCCCCCAGCAGGGCCCAGGATACGCTCCATCCGGCGGCCAGACAGGCCGCCACCATGAGAAAAAACAACCCGAAGCAGACACTTACCATGGGCCCCTCACTTCCCTCCGGGGATGGTCAGGGTATACTGGCAGCACAGCCGGTCCAGGTCCTCGTCCGTGGCCGCCGGCAGGCGCAGCCGGGCCCCGCACTGGCGGCAGACCAGATCCACCGCCCCGCCCTGGACCTCCATGGCGCACTCCCGGGCCCCGCAGGCGCAGGAGACGCCGCCCCGGGCCGCGATGTCCCGCAGCTCGGAAAGGACCTCGTACATGATGACGCTGTCCACGAAGGCCCCGTCTCTGTCCTCCCTGGTCTTTTCCACCGTCAGCTCCAGCTGCCGCAGGGCCCGTTCCACCCGGCGGGGCTCGCCGGCATAGCAGCACAGCTGATGGGTCTTGGGGCAGGCGAGGCCTATGCCCTCCCCCTCCAGCAGCCGCTCCGCCGCCGCCTCAGCCCGGTGCTCCCCGCCGCACAGGCCGCAGGGCACGGTGAGCCGGTAGACGGGGCCCTCCGGCTGGGCGGTGAGCTCACTCCGCCCGCAGTCGCACACCAGCGCCACCGCCGATGCGCCCATGGCGAAGCGGGTCCGCTCGCCGTATACCATTTTACCGCATTCCGGGCAGAGGTAGCCCAGCGCCCGCATTTGTTCAGCCATTGGTCTTCTTCTCCTTTATATGACGCGCAGTTCTACCATGATACACCACTTGCCTGGATTTTTCCAGAGCAAATTGTCATAAATTCCGGAGGGGCGGGTGCAAATATATCAATGGACAGCCGGACCAAATTGGTCTGGCTGTCCATTGATGCAGGGATAGACCGCAGCCGCAAAGGATAACCGTCCTTTCACAGCACCTTGGCCAGGAAGGTTTTCAGCCGGTCGCTCCTGGGGCTGGCGAACAGCTCCGCCGGGGTGTTCTCCTCCACGATGACGCCGCCGTCCATGAACACCACCCGGCTGCCCACCTCCCGGGCAAAGCCCATCTCATGGGTGACCACCACCATGGTCATGCCGTCGTGGGCCAGATCCTTCATGACCTCCAGCACCTCGCCCACCATCTCCGGGTCCAGGGCCGAGGTGGGCTCGTCGAAGAGCATCACCTCCGGCTCCATGCACAGCGCCCGCACAATGGCAATGCGCTGCTTCTGTCCGCCGGAGAGCTGGCTGGGATAGGCGTCCGCCCGGTCCCCCAGCCCCACCCGCTCCAGCAGGGCGCGGGCCTTGGTCTCCGCCTCCTCCCGGCTCTTCCTCAGCAGCTTGATCGGGGCCAGGGTCATGTTCTCCAGAATGGTCATGTGGGGGAACAGGTTGAAGTGCTGGAACACCATGCCCATCTTCTGCCGGTGGATGTCGATATTCACCCGGGGGTCTGTGATGTCTACGCCGCCGAAGGTGATGGAGCCGCTGGAGGGCCGCTCCAACAGATTCAGGCACCGCAGGAAGGTGGACTTGCCGGACCCGGAGGGACCGATGACCACCACCACCTCGCCCCGGCGGATATCGGCGGACACGCCGTCCAGGGCGTGGATGGAGCCGCTGCCAAAGTGCTTTTGCAGGTCCCTGACCTGGATGAGGATCTCGTTTTTACCGCTCACTGTTTCTCAGCCTCCTCTCCAGCTTGCCCACCAGCCAGGTGAAGAACACCACCATGACCAGGTAGATGGCGGCCACCGCGATCAGGGGCATAAATGCCTCAAAGGTCCGCCCCCGGATGATCTCCCCGCCCTTGGTCAGATCGATGACCCCGGCGTAGCCGGCCACGGAGGTCTCCTTGAGCAGCACGATGAACTCGTTGGCCAGGGCGGGCAGCACGTTCTTGAAGGCCTGGGGGATGATGATATAGCGCATGGTCTGGATATAGTTGAAGCCCAGGGACCGGCCGGCCTCAAACTGGCCGTTGTCGATGGACATGATGCCGGAGCGGATGATCTCCGCCACATAGGCGCCGGAGTTGATGCCGAAGACGATGCAGGCGATGACCACGTCGCTGCCCAGGGCCACCAGAATGACGAACACGCCCAGCAGCAGCTGCACCACCACCGGGGTGCCCCGGATCACTGTGAGATAGATCTTGCACACCCCGTTGGCCAGACCCAGCAGGCTCCGGCCTAGGCCGGGACGCATATCGTCCCGGTTCTTGTCCCAGCTGGTGCGGACGATGGCCACCACCACCCCCAGGGCCACGCCGATGAGCAGGGCGAAAAAGGTGATGAGCAGGGTGTTGCCCAATCCCCTTGTCAGATACCGCCAGCGGTTGTCCTCAATGAAGCAGCGGTAGAAGGTGTCCTGAAATGCCGCCATACGCTTCCCTCCCTCTCCCAATCAAAGATATTTTTCTGTTTGGAAAGCCGGGGGCAGCGGACCGCCCCCGGCCTGATATTACTTGTTGTTGGTCTCCACGTAGGCCTTGGCGGGCTCCTGGTCAATGACCACGCAGTCCACCTTGCCGGTGAGCAGGGCCTGGACGGCCTCGTTGCCGGTCTTGTAACGGACCACACGGTCCTCACCGATGCCGCCGTTCTCCGCTGTGTCGGAGAGATAGATGTCGCCGGTGGTGTCCTGCTGCACGCCCGCCTTATAGCTGGCGCTGGGATCCAGCAGGTCCTCCAGGGTGTTGATGGGGGAGTCCTCCCGGAGAATCACCACCTGCACGCCGGTGGCGTAGCTCTCGGAGAAGTTGACGGAGGCCTGACGCTCCTCGGTAACGGTCATGCCGGCCATGCCCATGTCGTACTTGCCGGTCTGCACGCCGCCGATGATGGAGCCGAACTCGGTGTCCACAACGGTCAGCTTGCGGCCCATCTGGTCCGCAATGGCCGCGGCCATCTCCGCGTCAATGCCCACCACCGTGTCGTTCTCATAGTACTCGTAGGGGGGGAAGAAGGCGTTGGTGGCCATAATCAGCTCCGGCTTACCCTCGGCGTCGGCCTGGAAGGTGAGGTCATGGGCCGTACCGGAGATATACTTGTCCACGATCTTCTGGGCGGTGCCGTCGGCGGTGATGGCGGTCAGAGCCGCGTTCACCTCGGCCAGCAGATCCGTGTTCTCCTTGGCAATGGCGATGGCGTAATCCTCAATAGCGTACTCGGTGTCCAGGATCTTCAGCTGGACCTTCTTCTCGCCGCAGGCGGCCAGGCTCAGAACCATGACCAGGGCGAGGAGCGCAGTGACAAACTTCTTCATGTTGATGCTTCCTTTCCATATGTAGGTGGACGCGCCACCCCAATTCCACAGCGCCGGGCTTCGCCCGGGTGAGTGGAGCATACTACAATCCGAGGGGATTGTCAATGGATTTCCAGAAAAAATGTATATTTATTGATGCAAAATTATCCATTTTTATCACAACGCCAAACCCCGCTCAAAACGCCGCGCTTTTTTGTGCGATTTGACGGCACGTCTCCTCTGCATAATGCAGAGAATATACATTTCAGTCTCCGGCCTCCCGGCGGAACACGTGGATGTGGAAGGCCATCTCGCACGCCAGCGTCTCCAGCTGCTCCAGCCGGGCCGCCCCCTGCCGGGAGGTCTTCCAGTAGTAGGGCGTCATCTGGAACAGGGCGTGGATGTCCGCCTGGGTGGGCAGGCGGACCGTGAAGGATACGGGCAGGATCTCCTGGTAGGCAAAGCCCTCGTAGGGGGTCTCCCGCTCCTCGTTGGGGTAGGGCCGGTCATAGAGGACCTCCTTGAGCTGCCAGAGGTGTCTGGCGGCGGGGACCACGTAGAGGTACGCGCCCCCGGGGCGGAGCGCCCGCCGGAACTCGTCGATGGCCAGGGGGGAGAACACGTTCAGCAGCAGGTCCACGCTCTCCGACGCCACAGGCAGCCGATAGGCGGAGGCCACGGCGAAGGAGATGCCGGGATACCTCTTGGCGGCCTTCTGGACGGAGAACTTGGAGATGTCGATGCCCGCCACGGCCGGGGCCCGGCCGGCGGACAGGAGGGCGTCCCGGACGGCGGCGGTGTAGAAGCCCTCGCCGCAGCCCGCGTCCAGCACAGCCGGGGCCGGGCCGTGGGCATACCGCACCGCCAGAGCGCACAGAGCGTCCCGCAGGGGGTTGTACCAGCCCCGGTCCAGGAAGGCCCGGCGGGCGGCCACCATGCCCTTGTCGTCGCCGGGGGCCTTGGAGCGCTTCTGTCCCACGGGCAGGAGATGGACATAGCCCTCCCGGGCCCGGTCAAAGCAGTGGCCGCCGGGGCAGCAGAGGCCGCCCGGATTGCTTTGCAGCGGTTCCCCGCACAGGGGGCAGAGGAATGGAAACACGGCCGCCGGCCTCCTTTACAGAAATGGGGATATGCGGGTTATATCCTGGTAATATCGTTGATCCACTTCCCGCTGCGGAAGCGGATGAGCCCCAGGGGGCACTTGCAGAGATTCTCCGCCTGCATGGACACGCATACCAGCCACGTGGGCGCGTTCAGAACCAGCCCCGCCAGGGCCATCAGGGGGATGGACGCCAGCCAGAGGGGGCCGTTGTCGATGAAGGCGGCCACCTTCACATCCCCGCCGGCCCGGAGCACGCCGGTGATGTTGGTGACGTCGAAGGCCCGCATGGGCATAAACACCGCGTAGACCACGGCCAGATACCCGGCCACCTCCGCCGCGCCGGCGGTGAGCTTGAAGAGGGGGAACAGCACCGGCCGGAAGAAGAGGGGCAGCAGCGTCAGCAGCAGGGCCATCACAACCACGCCCACCAGCAGCGACACCACCAGCAGCGTCCAGCCCACGCTGTACACCCGCTCCCGGTCCCGGCCCATGCCGATCTCCTTGCCGATGATGACGGCGGAGGCGGCGGCGATGCCAAAGCAGACCACGGTGGAGAGCTTGTCGATATTGCCGATGAGGGCGTAGGCGGCCAGCATGTCCTGGCTGTTGGACATGTGGCCCATGATGACCGTGAGCATGGAGGTGCCCATGCTCCACAGGGTCTCGTTGCACACCACAGGGGTGGAGTACTTGAGGAAGGAGCGCAGAATGTCCCGGCCCGGCCGGAGGATGCAGGAGGGCCGCAGGGGCAGGCGCTTGTTCCACAGGGCAAAGCCCACGGCCACGGCGAACTCCACCACCCGGCTGGTGAGGGTGGCCACGGCCGCGCCGGTGACGCCCATGGCGGGCGCGCCGAAGTGGCCGAAGATGAGCACAAAGTTGAGGAAGGTGTTCACGCACATGGAGATGGCGAAGAGGATCATGCCGAAGGCGGGATACTCGGTGCTGCGCTGTATGCCGGCGTAGATGCTGCTGACGCCGTTGAAGATGTAGGAGAAGCCCACAATCTGTATGTAGCTCACCGCCAGCTGTACCAGCTCCTCGTTGGGGGTGATGAGCCGGAGCACCTGGGCGGGGAAGAGGAAGGTGGTGAGGGCCACGATGGTGGAGAAGCCGGTCACCGCGTACAGGGCCACGCCCATGCAGCGGTTGATGTTGTCCGTGTCCCCCCGGCCCCAGTACTGGCTCACCAGCACGGCCATGCCGCTCTGGAAGCCGAAGATGACCAGCTGGATGATGAAGATGGGCACATTGGCGGCGGTGACGGCCGCCATTTCCGCGTTCCCCAGCAGGCCCACCATGAAGGTGTCCGCAAAGCCGAGGGAGGTGGTGATGATGTTTTGCAGGACAATGGGCAGCGCGAGCACCCACAGTCTGCGGTAGAAGCCGGGCTCCCGGCGCAGGGCGCGAAGCATGGAAATACCTCCTTATATCCTTCGGTAGTCATTTTTAGCTGATATTTTACAGCTACAGCATGGGAAATCTCGTATTCCTGTGTTCCAGCAGGGCCGCCGCCAGAGCGTCGATGTCCTCAAAGGCGGTCTCGGGGCCGAAGCTGACCCGCACCGTGCCGGCGGCGGTCCGCTTGTCCAGTCCCATGGCGGTGAGCACGTGGCTGGCCTTCCCCCGGTGGCAGGCGGACCCGGCGGAGATGCAGATCCCCTGGCCGCTGAGCTCGGTGACAATGTTCTGGCTGGGGTAGCCGGGCAGGGACAGGGCCAGAATGTGGGGCGCGTCCGCCGGGCCCACAAAGCGCAGATCCGGTATGGCGCTCAGCTTCTCCCGGGCATAGGCCTTGCAGGCCTCCATGTGGGCCCAGCCCTCCTCCAGGCCCGCCAGCCGCAGCTGTACGGCCCGAGCGAATCCGGCGATCTGGGCCGTGGCCTCGGTGCCCGGCCGCAATCCCCCCTCCTGGCCGCCGCCAAAGAACAGGGGCATGGTGTTTTTCGCCCGGCCGCCGATGTACAGTGCGCCGACGCCCTTGGGCCCCCCCACCTTGTGGGCGGAGATGACCGCGTAGTCCGCTCCCAGGCCTGCGGCCGTGAAGGGGACCTTCAGAAACCCCTGGACCGCGTCGGTGTGGAGCAGGGCCGGCCGGTCCCGGAGCAGGGCGGCGATCTCCTCCACCGGGAGCCGTGCGCCGGTCTCGTTGTTCACCAGCATCACGCTCACCAGGGCCGTGTCCTCCCGGAGGGCCGCTCTCACCTGCTCCGCCGTGATCCGGCCCTCCGGGCCGGGGCGCAGATAGGTGGCCGTGCAGCCCTCCCGCTCCAGCTGCTTCACGCACTGGAGCACCCCGCTGTGCTCCATGGCGGTGGTGACAATGTGGCGGCCCACCCGGCGGTTCTGGTGCAAAGCCGCCCGGATGGCCCAGTTGTCCCCCTCCGTGCCGCAGGAGGTGAAGAAAAGCTCCTCCGGCCGGCACCCCAGTGCCCCGGCGATCACCGCCCGGTCCCGGTCCAGCCGCTCCCCCCAGGGGGTCAGCAGGGGGCGGAGGGTCCGCCTGGCCAGGACGCGCCTGGGCTCCCGCCGCCGCAGCAGGAGGACGGGGACGGCGATCAGCAGCAGCGTCAGGGCGGAGGCCAGGAAGATCTCCGGCGTAGGCACCTCCTTTACGACGCCCAGGTCCTCATAGGTTTCCCCGCCGTGCCGAATGACGGCGGCGCCGATATAGGGGCCCGTCACCATGGGCAGCAGCACCTGGAAGAGGATGCGGATGCCCTGGAACTGCCCGGCCTTGCGGGCCGGGGTGTGGTCCCGGATGAGGCCCTGGAGGCAGGCGGAGAGGACCATGCTGGCCCCCAGCATCAGGATGCCCGCCAGAATGACGGGGACCGTGCCCCGGACGAAGAACATGCAGACCAGGCCCCCAAAGGCCGCCGCCGCGGCGGGGACGGCGGCCGTCAGCTTGCCCTTCCGGTCGATCGCCCGGCCGAAGGCCACGCTGATGATACTGGCGGCTGTGAGGACCACGCCCAGGATCACCGCGTAGCCGTCCACGCCCAGATACCGCTGGATGTAGATGATGAGGTAGGGCATGTACACCTGCTGGCTGGCGGCGTAGACGGCCAGGCCCACCACGGTAAAGACATAGGGGGTCATGGCTACCAACTCCTGAGGCAGGCCCAGGCTCTGCATGTTGTTGGCCAGGGCGTCGGCAAAGCCGAAAAGGAGGGAGGTGAGCATGGTGCCGATGGGCTCGGCCCGGCCCATGGCCTCGGCGGCCAGGGCGATGAAGCCGCGGCCGGCAGTCATGTTGGTGTTAAAGCTGGACATATAGCCCATGGACATGAAGGCGCCGCCCATGCCGGCCAGGGCGCCGGAAAGGCCCAGGGCGATGTACTTGATGCGGTTGACGCTGACGCCCACCGAATCGGCGGCGTTGGGGCTTTCGCCCACCGCCCGGATCTGGAGTCCCATGGGGGTCTTATAAAGAAGGATCCACACCAGCAGGACGCAGATAAAGGCAAAATAGGTGAGGATGTTGTGTCCGGAAAGGATCTTCCCCAGAATGGGGATATCCTGGAGGATGGGGATATTGACGGTGGGCATCACCTTGCTGGCCAGGTTGGCGGAGTAGCCCCGGTCGCCGGAGACTAAGAACATGACGAAGATGGTGCCGCCATTTCCCAGCATATTCACCGCGATACCGGCCAGGATGATATCGGTTTTGAGCTTCAGGGCAAAGAAGCCGATCATCAGGGCGGTGAGAACCCCCAGCAGGATGGCGAACAGAAGACCCAGCCAGGCGCTTTGGAGCTTTGCGGAGAAGATAACGCCGGTAAGGGCGCAGATCATCATAATACCTTCCAGACCGATATTGGTCACCCCGGCCCGGTCCGCAATCACGGCGGCCAGCGCCGCAAAGAGGATGGGGGTGGTGATACGGAAGATGGAGAAGACAAAGGTTTCAGAGAAGATGATACCAGCCAGTTGATTCAACATTACGCCTCAGCTCCTTTCTGACCGCCCTCGGCCTTCTTTTCAGCCAGCTCTTCCTTGGCGCCCTTTACCACCAGCTTCTGGCGGTACTTGCTAAGGAACTGCTCGGCGGCGAAGAACAGGAAGATGACCGCCTGGATGATGCTGAGCATCTCGGCGGGAACATCGGTGTAGGTCTGCATCAGGTTGCAGCCCTGCTTCAGGTAGGACATGAAGAAGGCGGCAAAGGGGATGAAGATAGGGTTGTTTTTAGCCAGGATGGCGATGGTGACGCCGTCCCAGCCGTAGCCGGGGAGCTGCCGCCACTTAAAGCGGTCGTAGTACCCCAGCACCTCCACCGCGCCGCCCATGCCGGAAAGCAGGCCGCCAATAACCTGTGACGCAATGATAATCGCGCCAACCTTCATGCCGGAGTATTTCGAAAAAGATTCATTAATGCCAATCATGCGGATGGCATAGCCCCAGCGTGTACGGAACATGAATACCGCAATCACTGCCGTTGCCACAATCGCCGCCAGAAAGCCCCATGTCAGTTCTGTTCCCGGAATCAGCTTTGTCACCTTTGCCGTTTCCAGGAAAGGATACGTCTGCGTCGAGCCCTTACTCCTGTCCGCAAAGGTATTATTCAGGAAATGCAGTATGATGTACATGATGACATAGTTCAGCATCAGTGAGCATACCATTTCGCTGGCATTCAGCTTCACTTTGATAATCGCGGGAATCAGCATTGCCAGACCGCCGACAACCGCCCCCGCCAGTATGCAGACCGCCGGATGCAGGCCCGCGCTCATGGGTATGTAAATCGCTATCAGGCCGCCGATAAAACCGCCCAGCATGGTCGTGCCTTCGCCCGCAAGGTTGAACTGGTTTGCGGAAAACATTACGCATACGCCAAGGCCCGTAAATATGATAGGCGTCATGCGCCCTAAAATCGCCCAGATAGATTTCACGTTCAGTGAGCCGCCGCTGAAAACAGGACGTATCAGCAGACATTCCAGAGCCGTTCCCGGGCTGTCGGAGGAAAGCAGTATCAGGAAAAACGCCACCGCAATCGCAATCACGATTGCCGCAAGCCCCCGAATCATTTCAAACATAAATTTCCGTTTATGCTTCATGCTGCACCCTCCTTACTTCCTCCTCACCCTGCTGTTTCAAACCAAGCATATATTCGCCCATTACAGTATCATCCAGCCTGGAGGTATCTTCAAAATACGCGGCAATTTTTCCATTACACATGATAATCAGGCTGTCGGAAAGTTCCATAACCTCATTCAGGTCTGCCGAAACCAGAAGCACAGCGGCTCCCGCCCTGCTCAATTCCACCAGCTTTTTACGGATAAACTCCGTCGCACCTACGTCAATGCCGCGCGTCGGCTGGTCCGCTATGATAAGGACAGGATTGCAGGAAAATTCCCGCGCAACAACGACCTTCTGGATATTCCCGCCGGAAAGCATGCCAACCTGCTGCTTTCTGGATTTGCAGAGCACCTTATAATCCACGATAAGCTGGTCGCTGTCCTCATGCATTGCCTTCATGTCAAACAGGGGCCCTTTGTTGTAGCGTTTGCTGGCAACACGGTCGGACATCAGGTTTTCTTCAATCGTTCCAGTGCCCGCAATACCGAATGTCATGCGGTCCTCCGGTATCAGAGAAACGCCCAGATCGCGCACTACACGCTGGGACTTATTCAGCACAGATTCCCCATTGACCGTAACCGCCCCGCTGTCCGGCGTATTCAGGCTGAACAGCATGTCTACCAGCTCTCTCTGCCCGTTGCCCTCAACACCCGCAACGCCCAGTATCTCGCCTTTGCGCACGTCAAAGGAAATCCTGTCCAGCATTTTTTTGTTCCACTCGTTCGTATATTCCAAATCCCTGACCTTAAGCACGACTTCCGCCGGCACAGCCTTCTCCTTCTCCACCGTCAGGATAACATCACGCCCTACCATCAGGCGGGAGATTTCCTCCTTGGAAACGTCAGCAGTATTGTAAACGCCCATGGATTTGCCGCCACGCATAATGGTCATCCGATCCGTAATCTGTTTGATTTCGTTCAGCTTATGGGAAATGAATATCAGGGTATAGCCCTGCTCTTTAAGCTGCACCAGCTCCTTGAACAGCTCTTCCGTTTCCTGTGTCGTCAGAACGGCAGTAGGCTCGTCCAGAATCAATATCTTTGCACCGCGCACCAATGCTTTCAATATTTCCACCTTCTGCTTCATGCCGACCGGAATATCTCGTACTTTCGCGTCAGGGTCAACTTGCAGGTTATACTTTTGGGCATATTCCTTCGTAATCTCTACTGCTTTTTTGTAATC
>OFFG01001904.1_pt1 | contig 11273 bp, 11 predicted proteins | sample 1521331 | NCBI WGS metagenome assembly OFFG01 (sample SAMEA3504129, study PRJEB24116) | mouse gut metagenome | biome: mouse gut; feature: mouse-associated habitat; material: faeces | place: Denmark | collected 2011 | reverse complement strand
TTACCCGCCCGCGATACACGGCGCGGCCCCGTAAAAACGGGCGGATGATATCCGCCCCTACACGGTATAAAAACCGACGAGGGCCTATCGTATAGCATACCACAGGCCCCGCCGATTGGAAAGAGGGGGAGGGAAATTTTTACCGGGACTCGTTTTACTGGGGGTCGCCCAGGGCCTGGCTCTTGCGGACGGTGACCTTCTCCTCGTAGCAGGAAAAGGCGTCGTCCACCAGCGCCTTCCCGGGCCTGGGGGTGAACAGGGACACCACCGGCACAATCACCAGCCCGGCAATCATGCAGAAGGCGCCACAGTTGATGGGAGAGGCCAGCAAAGCGGGGAAGTGGGCCTTCAAGGGGGAGATATCCGCCAGCATGACCACGGTAGAGAACACGAAGCTGGCCCAGCAGGCGAGCTTGGTGGTCCCACGCCAGTACAGGCCGTAGAGGAAGGGGGCCAGGAAGGCTCCGGCCAGGGCTCCCCAGGACACGCCCATAAGCTGAGCGATGAAGGTGACGGTGGAGCGGTACTGGATGATAGCCAGCACCACCGAGATGGCGATGAACACCACAATCAGGCAGCGCATCACAAAGACCTGCTTTTTCTGGTCCATTTCCTTTACCACATGGTCCTTCAGCAGGTCCAGGGTGAGGGTGGAGCTGGAGGTGAGCACCAGGGAGCTGAGGGTGGACATGGAGGCGGACAGCACCAGAATCACCACCACGGCAATGAGCAGGTCGGGCAGGCCGGAGAGCATGGTGGGGATGATGGTGTCGAAGCCCCCCACGATGCTGCCGTCGGGGTTGTACTGCATCTCACCGGCAAACAGCCGGCCGAAGCCCCCCAGGAAGTAGCAGCCCCCGGACACCACCATAGCAAAGAGGGTGGAAATCACCGTGCCGGTGTTGATGGACTTCTCGCTTTTGATGGCGTAGAACTTTTGCACCATCTGGGGCAGGCCCCAGGTGCCCAGAGAGGTGAGAATCACCACCCCCAGCAGATTCACCGGGTCGGGGCCGAAGAAGGAGGCGAACACCCCGGGGGCCCCGGCCACCGGGCCGGCGGCGGTCTCGTTGGACACCTGGGCCAGCTTGGTGAGGGCCGCCATAAAGCCGCCCTGACTGTTCAGCACCGCCAAAATCACCGCGCAGATGCCAAAGAGCATAATAATGCCCTGGATAAAGTCGTTGATGGCGGTGGCCATATAGCCCCCGGCGATTACATAGACGCCGGTCAGAATAGCCATAACAATCACACACACCGAGTAATCGATGTCGAAGGCCATGCCGAACAGGCGGGACAGGCCGTTATACAGGCTGGCGGTGTAAGGGATGAGGAAGATGAAGATAATCACCGAGGCGGCGATTTTCAGCGACTGGGAGCCGAACCGCTTGCCGAAGAACTCCGGCATGGTGGCCGAGTCCAGGTGCTGGGTCATGACCCGGGTGCGCCGGCCCAGCACCACCCAGGCCAGCAGGGAGCCCAGAACGGCGTTGCCGATGCCCGCCCAGGTGGCGGCGATGCCGTATTTCCAGCCGAACTGGCCGGCGTAGCCCACAAAGACCACGGCGGAGAAATAGGAGGTGCCGTAGGCGAAGGCGGTGAGCCAGGGGCCCACGGAGCGCCCGCCCAATACGAAGCCATTGACGTCGGTGGCGTTCTTGCGGCAGTACAGGCCGATGCCCACCATAACCCCGAAGAACACCAGCAGCATAATCAGTTTGATTGCCATTGCGAAACAGTCCTCTCCTTTGCGCTGCTTTGGCGCTTTGTACCGTTGAAGTGTAGCGCAAAGAAGCGTTAAAGTCAAGAGGAAATTTTCACGTTTTCAAATTTTCCGGCACAGAGACAGGGCGCACCCGCTGGCGCGCCCTGCTTTACGGCTCCTCCAGAATGTGGTCCTCCGCCCGGGTCTGCGCGTCCTCCAGCAGACGGGTGGCGGCCGGCACATCCAGCCGCCCCAACGCCTCCAGCGCGTCGGTGATGGCATTGAACAGCAGATGGTACAGCTTTTGGTAATCGGTCATAATATTCCCTCCTCAATATACTTATATCATTATATATTGATAATAATACAATACTATACGGGTATTGTCAACTCAAAGTAATGATTTTAGTATATATGGAGAAGGGAGGGTATCCTGTGAAAGTTGTACGTTTCTGTTTAAAAGAATACTTGGACAGCCATAAAATCAGCCGATATGAACTGTCAAAACGGGCCGGAATTGGATACCCCATTATCGACAGTTACTACAAAAACAAGGTCTACCGCCTGGATGGCTACAACCTGGGCCGCATCATCGAAGCCCTGGACTGCCAGCTCACCGATATCCTCACCGTGGCGGAGGAATAAAACCGCCCCGTTTCTCAAAACGAGAAACGGGGCCGCTACGCTTGCCCCATTAATTTAGGAAAGCTGCCTTGCCTTGTTTCCCTCTTTGCCTTATTCCGATGCCGCTTTATCCCCTTACAGAAATAGGTAGGGGTAAAACCTCTGCCCTACCTAGGGTCAACTTCTCACGCTAGACAAAACCATCATCAGAAACATGAGGCAAAACAGAGCAAGAGCGGACCTCAGGGATTAGGAAAGGTTCGAGAGCAGCAGGGCAACGCCAATCACACAGAGAGCGGTTTCCTACAGAAGTGCTATGACGCGGTCCAGGCCGTAAGCGGTCTTGACCGTCCCCCAAGCACCCTCCACAGCATTGCGGTTGCAACTGTCCTGATACTCCTGTTTCTTCGCTTGGCGGGACAGGTCGGGAACTTTTGGCGGCTTCCCCAGGACCGGACAGATAGATGCCATGCACTTTGCAAAAAGCCAATGTCTGGCGGCTGCAGCAGATTTTGTCCGCCAGAATGCACTGCGGATAACAGCCGTATCGCTCCTGATACCGGGCCATCTTCCGCCAGAGGTCCTCTGATTCATTGAACGGCTCGAAGTCCAGCCGACCGATTCTAGCATAGCCATCCACCAGACTGATATGTAGTTTTGAACCAAATCCGGTGTTGGCGTGGGCTTTTCCCCGAACGATGGGCCGGATCCAGAGCTGGGCCAGACTGACGATGCGTCGGGGAATGCTGTGGGTCCCGGATTCAAACATGAGACGCTATTGCTCATAGACAGTAGTAACAATATTCAGGCGGTCCGCCTGCAATGAAGACAATTTTGCGCCATTTTGAACCAGTTCAGCGATATAACCCACATCCCGGCGGATGTATTGCAGCTGTTTGCGTATCGCTGTACGGATCGTTTTCCCAGTGCGTTTCTTGCCTTTGGACAGACGGAGATAGTCCTTCTGGGCGCACTTGCGGTACATCTGGGGTTTCTTCTGTCCTGCCGATTTACACAACTCGTCCACTGTTTCCTCCGCTTTCTCCCGCGCCTGATTGAGCAGATTGATGTCCTGGGGGTAAGTAATGTCTGCAGGGCAGTAAATGATGTCCAAAACCATCGTCCCGCTGTTGGGCGGATCGTTCCCAACACCTAAGTCATTCTGTTTCCCTGTCTCCGATTTTGGTACAGACGCCTCCAAAATTACTGCTAGGTCTTCCGCGCTGAACTGTTTCCGGAACGCCACCAGCGTGGACGCCCCAAATGGACACAGCCCGTACTCCTTCATACCGATGAAATATTGCAGGTACGGATTCTCTCTGACATGTTTCACCAGCCACTGGTCGCTGCATTTCAGACGCCGCTGGATCAGCAGCGCTCCTAATGCCATCTGTGCCGGATGGGCCGGGTGGCCGTTGTTCACGAATCGCTCCGCATACCGTTCCTCCGCCACCTCCCACGGAACCAGCGCCGACAGTTTCTCCCAATCGTTTCCGGCTCCAGTTTCCCATATGGAAAGATGATATCTTCAATCCGAAGATGACTGTTGTCCTTAATACATCCGTTCCGCCCCCTGTTAGTGTAAGCTTTTTCCTTGCTCTTCCCCAATTCCCTTGATCCACTCTACCACATTTCTGACCCTATTGCTTGCATTCCTCACGGTTTAAAGTTGCCGAGTTGACCCTAAGTATAGCCAATTTCTAGTATCGGTTTTAATACAATTCTACTAAGAAATGTAAAACCTGCGTATAACTATCGTTAAACGCAGGTTTTGTCTACTTTGGCAGTAAAAAACACTTTAGATATTTTTCGGCTTAGACCTATGGCAACTGTTTTCCTTAAATTAGGCATATAATGCTATTCAAAATGGTTGAATATCTATGCGGCACGATGTATAATAGCAAATTGTTGATCTGAAACTAGTTTTGTCGGTTGATAAATATCTACATTTCTCCCAAATTTTTTCTGCAATTTTGCTTTTACAAGTCCAGCTACCTTCTTTCCATATGAGTAAGTTATCTTGTTTGCGGCAAAAGCCTGCTCAGCCTCTAACATAGCTGCACCCGCATCCCTTCTTTCACGCTTCGCTTTATCAACTCTATGTGTATAAAACTTCTTTTTTGAATCGGCCTCAGCTTCCTGCATGGCTTCGGATATTAGTGTAGCTGCATCCTGTTCAATTAAATCCAATCCTACCGAATGACAAACAGAGATAATATGGCTGGTATTGCAATAATACATTTCAATATCATTGAATTTGGCAACTATGCATTTAACGCGCTGATCAAACTCGATTTTTTTCTGAATATCTGCAATTTCTTCGTCAAAAAGACCATCCCTATCCCGATAAACAATCACCGTTAAATCGGGGTTGAGGTTTAGTAAAAAGCTTGCAAACATTTTTGCGGATTCTATTTGTGAAACACCATTATAGGAATAAATTTGAAATTCATTTCTGGAGTATCCTGAAGCCTCTAATACTCCACGTAGGTATTTTCGACTATCCTCAGAGGAATCTTCAGTGAGAATAATATATTGTAAGTCTCCATCTTTAATGCGATCATATTCATCCAAAGCCCCAAGTTCTATTAACCCAATATAATGATCATATTCCGAAGCTGATACTTCTCCATTTTTCACAAGAAAAAACTTTGCATCTTCGTGTAGGGCTGCCATAAGATGCCGTGAGTGCGTAGAAATAATAATAGTGGTCTCAGTTCTATCCGAAAGAGCAACAAGCAAAGATGCAAGTGCTCTTTGATTATCAGGATGAAGATGGGAGTCGGGTTCATCCAATAAAAGTAGCTTGGGCTTAAAATAATTAACATACGCAGCAATTTGTGTTGCCTGCAAAACACCTGTACCTGCTAAATCAATAGGCAAGAATGGATCATTTTGATGCAACTTGAAAATGATATCGATAGAGCCATCTACATTTGGCCTGGCATTAATCCTAAACTCAATATCCGGGAAAATAGCTTTTAAATCATCCAGAAACAAATTCCATTTCTCTTTATCATTAAATAATAGGTTAATTACATTTCTAAAGACCGTGTTGGAGTCCCCTTTTGCAGCAATTTTTCTGACAGCTCCGACGGTTCGAATTTCTTCTTCAAATGGAATCCCGGCTAAACCTGGTACATACATACAAAAAGGATTTTCCAGTGATGCGAGCCGTTGTCCAATGTGTTCTCCCTCAAAGCGCGCAGCCAGATTCTTGTTTTTTCCTTTTTTAAAAGTAGCTGTAACACTTTCGCCTGAATCTTCAGTAAAAGAGATTGTGATTCCCTTTGTGATATCCTCCTTTAGAATCCCTCCGTTTGCTAAAACATAAGGATCTTTCACTGGAGAATAAATAAGTTGATCTGGGTAAACGGATGTTGCCCAGATTCCATCTTTATTGAATTTTATATTTTGAGTAAAGAGTTTTGCCGTTTGAGCAACTGATGTGGCAAATTGAAGAGCCTGCAAAACGCTGCTTTTGCCAGCATTATTTGCGCCAACTAAAACATTGATTTTACCAAGCTCAAGGGTTGCAGATTGAATAGTTTTAAATCGTTCTACCTTAACTGATTGAATCATAACACTTTTCTCTCCTATATAACATAGTGCAATATCCATCCAGAATGAAAATTCGACTATATTATACAATTTCTGTTGCCATATTGCAAGAAAATTTTATTGACTAAACAGATTGTCATCCAAATGAGATTGTAGGTAGTGTTTTTATGTACAGCAACAAAAATAATGGAGACTAAAAAGTTTCGTGTTTCAATTGAAGAGCAGATTTCGGAGGAGCACGGACCAGAGCCTGTCGCATCAGAAATACTGGAAGCCTTGCCTGTCCTATAACAAATGGTTTCAGATAAATATCTTTCGATACAAAGAGGCTCCAACTTAAGAAAGCAAGACGGTCTACTTGCCCTATCAGCCATTCAACACAATGCCAAGTATGAGTGGCAAAAGGACTTATATACTGCTCTGTGGTATCCTCATCATTCAACATCCCCTGTGCAAGATCATCACGATCAGTATAGCATAGATCCTGGCTTTTTTCCAGATGAGCGCCAGTGTCGATCTGCTTTATCAATTCCGCCTTAGACCACCCCAACTGCCAAGCCGTCCGAAGATACCAGCACCGGGCATCCATATCCAAGTCGGCTTCCAGAATGACGATATTCTGCGTCCAGCTGTTCTTCATAGCCTGTGCCAGTGCCTCCGGGTGACCTTCATACATCCGGTAAAAATCCCGCATCCGGCGGAGGCTGCGGGGGGAGAAGCCGGTCCGGTCGGGATAGTTTGCGGCGATATGCTCCGCCGCCATCACAGCGGCCCCTCTCTCAGGCCTGCCGCTCACCAGCCTGCCCAGTTCCAGGTACAGTTCCATCTGTGGGAGGTTGGCAGCAAGAGCCTTGTCGATCCCGGCATAAAGCCCGCTGTAATCAATGTTCTTGCGAATGTTCATATGGCTTCTCCTTTCCGGGCTTGTAGCCCCATTTATTGGATAAGGCAAAGGAAAAGACAGTAACTTTGGCTACTGTCCTTTGCTTTGACCTATCGCTTATGCCTCTATCTCCTGCTCTATTTCGGCTCCGCACCGCAGGCAGACAAGTATTTTGTCCTTGGAGAGGACCTTCACTGTGTCCACCAGCTGGCGGATGGTGCTTTCCTCCCACTGTGTAAGTTCCATCGGAAGCTGTTCCATGGCGGTGGCTACCGCATCTATCCGTCTGGCGGCAGCGGAGTCTTTTTCCCTCTGCTCCTGGAGGAAAACCCTTTTCCCTTTGAGGGCGGTGGTTTCCTCCAGGAGATCCCTCAACCGCTCCCGGCAGGTGGTCGTTTTCCCCTCGTTGGCGGCTTTTGCGATCAGCTGTCCCACCTCCTGGTCGATCTCCTCCAGCCTTTTCTCGATGTCCGCAAGGCTCATTTCCTCGCCGGGGATGGGGGAGATATCCTTCTCCATGGCTCTGGTGATCTTCCTGGCGAGCGTATCCTTCTGGCTCATAGCCTTGTTTACCGCCGCCAGAACGGCCCTCTGGAGGGGCTCTTCATCCAGGGTGGGGGAGTTGTGGCAGTACCGCTTGCCGTAGTCCAGGCGGCTCACACACCGCCACACGATGCGGGTCTTTCCGTTCTTCCTCCAGGTGCACCGGCGGTAGAGGGTGCCGCACTCCCCACAGACCAGCCGCTCCGAAAGGGCGTACTTGCTGGCATAGGAGGTAAGGCCGGTGGATGCCGCCTTGGCAGGACTTTTCGCCGCCTTGCGCCTCGCCAACTCCGCCTGGGCCGCGTCGTAGGCTTTTCGTTCCACAATGGCGGGATGGTGGTCCTGGATGAGATACTTGGGCAGCTGGCCGGTGTTCTTCACCGCCTTTTTGCTGATACAGTCGCTGATGAAGGTCTTTTGCAGCAGGACGTCCCCGCAGTATTTTTCGCTGGTGAGGATACCCCGGATGGCATTGATGGTCCACTCCTCTTTTCCCGCCACATTGGGGATACCCTCCGATTCCAGCCACTCCTTCAGCTGCCGCAGACTGGCCCCGGCAAGGAAGCGTTTGTAGATGTCCCGCACCACCTCCGCCTGCTCCGGGATGATACGGGGCCTGCCATCCTCTCCTTTTTCGTAGGCGTACAGGTATTTGTAGTTGATGTTGGCCTTGCCCTCCCGCATGGCCTGGCGGATGCCCCAGCGGACATTGGCGGAGATGGATTCGCTCTCCGCCTGGGCGAAGGCCCCCAGCAGGGTGATGAGCATTTCGCTGTCGCTCTCCAGCGTGTTGATGTTCTGCTCCTCGAAGATGACGGCGATCCCGTGTTCCTTGAGAAGCCGGACATAGGTGAGACAGTCCACCGTGTTCCGGGCGAACCGGGAGATGGATTTGGTGAGGATGAGGTCGATTTTTCGCTGCTTGCACTGGCGGATCATCCGCAGGAACTCCGGGCGTTTTCGGGCGGAGGTCCCGGTGATGCCCTCGTCGGCGAAGATGCCCGCCATGGTCCAGTCGGGGTTCTCCATGATCTTATCGGTGTAGAAGGTCTGCTGGGCTTCATAGCTGGTGAGTTGCTCCTCGTCGTCGGTAGAGACCCGGCAGTAGGCGGCCACCCGAAGCTGCCGCTTGACCTGCTGGCTCATTTGGGATTTTGCAGGGATGACGATAACATTGGTCCCGGTCATAGCCTATCTCCTTTCTATGCGCTGTCCGTTTTTCAGCCGCAGGCTGGCGATCCCGCCATAGGCCAGTTGGATGTGAGATACTGTACTTTTCAGCAGGGCGGCGTCCAGTTTTTCCATTGGTTCTGCCTGGGAGAAAACACGCCGGAGCCGCAGGGTCTCGTATTCTCCATCCGGGATGGCGGCGTACTGGGTGGCGGCGATCTGCTGGATGAGATTTTGGGCCGCTTCCTCATCGATGGGCTGGTGTTCCAGCAGGGCCTCCAGTTCCTTTTCCAGCTTGATGACTTCTGTCCGGTGACTGTCTGTTTCCGGCTGCTGTTGGATAAGGTCCGGGGCTCTAACGAGGCTGTTCAGCAGGGCCAGTACCTGGTTCTCAGCGTTTTTGCTCACCTTCTGGCCACTCAGCTGGCGGAGGACCTTTTGGGCGTCTGTCCGCCGGATAGGGGTCTGCTTTGTGGCTCGTTTCCGGGTGGCCCGCTGAAAAGTTTCTTCGTCCAGGATCGGGGGGAACCTATCTTCCCCGGTGTACCGCCGGTCCCCCAGGATACGGGCCACCATACTCTTGCTCCACCGTCGCCCGGTGTCATAAAGTACCGGCTGATCTTCGAGGAGCGCCACAATATCCAGGTAGCTGGCTCCTGTAATGTACTGCCGGAAGATGGCAGTTACGACCTCTGCTTCCTGGGGCTGGATGACCGTCTGGCCCTGTTCCATCCGGTAGCCGAAGGGAAGTTTTCGGTTGGTCATCATCGCACCGTCCTTTCGATGGTCTCCGCCAGTTCCAGGCCGTTTTTCAGCCGGAACTGGACCTTTTCGCCGCTTTCCACGATGACCTTCTCCACCAGTTCCCCGAACAGGTCCCCATCCAAGGCATCCAAGATATCCGAGCCGGACTCCAGGGTGTCCAGGAGGTCCTGGGTATCCCGGAGGGTGGTGTCCTCTTCTGTATCCAGCAGCTTTGCCTTTTCCTGCTTGGCGGCTCGTATCTGCTCCGCCAGGCGGCTCTGCTGGGAGATGAAAATGTCAGGGTCGATGAGCCCCTGCTGCTTCAGCTGGGCCAGCATCTGATCCTGACTGGACAGGTCGGCTATTCTTTTGTTAAGGGCCACGATGTCCAGGCTCCACAGCATCCTGCGGCTGCGGATAGTCTGGAGAGCGTCCGCCATCTGGAGGAGGGGCTCCGGGTGGTGCTTCAGTTTGTAGTAGAGACGGAGGAAGGCTTTCTCGATCTCCTCCTCTGGTATCTGCCGGAGAGCACAGACCATTCCGTCCTTATCGTGGTTCCGACAGCACCGATAGATCCTTCCTCCGATCTTCTTTCTGCGGAGGCGGCTCCCGCATTGAGCGCAGATCACCGGGCAAGGGATAGGGCTGTCGGTGGCGCGGGGTTTTCCCTGGTTCCGCTGGGAAACCAACTGCTGGACCATTTGGAAGGTCTCTCGACTGATGATAGCTGGATGTGTATCCTCCGCAAGGTAGCTGGGCTTTTCTCCCCGGTTGATATGCTTCTTTACAGGGAAGGTGTCTGTGTGGTAGGTCTTTTGCCAGAGGGAGTCACCAGTATACTTTTCATTTTGCAGGATGTAGGAAACTGTATGGAAGCACCAGCTTTTCTCACCCAGTTCGGGATGCTCTGGCTGGAGTTGTTTCAGCTCTGCTGCGATTTCCTCCATACTGGAGCCTGCCAGATAATCCGCGAATATCCTCTGAACAATTTTGGCCGCCGGTGGGTCGATGGCAATTTTGCCGTTCTCCATTTTGTATCCGTAGGACAGAGAAGAGGGAATGAAGGTCCCGGCCTGCATCCTTTTTTGAATACTCCACCGCATATTGGCGGAGATGCTCTGGCTCTCCTCCTGGGCGATGGCGGCGAAAACCGCGGTCAGCATCTCCCCCGACATGGCGGCGGTGTCGATATTCTGCTCCTCGAACAGGATGCCGATGCCCAGCTGCTTCAGTTCTCGGATGGTCTCCAGGCATTCCTTGGCATTCCGGGCGAACCGGGAGACGGATTTGGTCAGCACCCGGTCGATCTTGCCCTTCCGGCAATCGGCGAGGAGGCGCTGGAAGTCCTTCCGCTTTTCGGCGGAGGTCCCGGTGATGCCCTCATCGGCGTAGAGGTCCACCATGGTCCAGTTTTCCTTGCGGTCGATGAGGGTGTCGTAGTACCGCAGCTGGGCCCCGTAGGAATGTTTCTGGTCCTCCGAGGAGGAACTGACTCTGGCGTAGGCGGCAACACGAAGTTTGATCGCCTGGGGTTTTTCGGTGGCTTCGATGGTGATGACCCGCAGGGCCGAGGTGCCGCTGACGGTTGATTTTTCTGCCATTCTGCTCCCTCCTTTCCAACCAACAATACCACAACCAAGGGGATAAGGCTATTACCAAAGGTAACGAAAAACCGGCTTCAAATCAGAGGAAAAGGACAATATCCACCTGTTCCTCCGTGGCAATCCGGGCGGCGATCTTCTTGGCTTCTTGCCTGGTCAAAAGGTCCTTTGCCACCAACTGCCGGAGCAGATTCACGATGCCGCAGTAGTCGATGTTGGTCATGGCTCATCCTCCTTTTCTTCTCTGTCTTGGTCTCACAAACACGGGGGCCTCCTGTCACATCTTCAGTGAAAAGGGCATTGAGGTCCCCGCGGTTTCTAAAACCAAAACTTTCGTTTTGTGTTTCGTTTGCTGCCTGTATTCGACACCACTTCCCCAGGCTTGGGCGGTCATGCAAGACCGGACTTGGCTGTCCGCTCCGAGACTCTCACTCCCCGGAGG
>OFFG01001898.1_pt1 | contig 11308 bp, 4 predicted proteins | sample 1521331 | NCBI WGS metagenome assembly OFFG01 (sample SAMEA3504129, study PRJEB24116) | mouse gut metagenome | biome: mouse gut; feature: mouse-associated habitat; material: faeces | place: Denmark | collected 2011 | reverse complement strand
CCAACGGGAACCGCGGCATCGCCGCTGGCCTGGGCAACGCCAGTTCGTGAAGGACGGCGAGGCCCTGGGTGGCCGCACCAAAGCCTCTGACGATTTCGAGGCTATGGCTGACGAGGATTTCCTGTCCTAAAACACACACGACCGTTTGGCGGGAGGGGGGATAGCCTCCACCCCTCTTTGCCTTATCTGGAGGCAGCTATGAGCCTATTGGCAATCGACATCGAGACCTTTTCTGACGTACCTTCCGAAGTGCGGAGTCTACGCCTACACAAATTCTCCGCAGTTTCAAATCCTCCTCTTTGCCTATGCCTTTGACGATGAACCGACTCAGGTGGTCGATCTGGCCTGCGGGGAGCAGTTCCCGGACCGGGTGCTAGAGGCGCTGAAGGATGCGGCCGTCACCAAGACGGCTTTCAACGCCGCGTTCGAGCGGACGTGTATCTCCCGCTACTTAGGGCGGCAGCTCTCTCCGGCCTCTTGGCAGTGTACCGCCGTCCAATCGGCGATGCTGGCCCTCCCCCTCACCCTGGACGGGGTGGGCGAGGTGTTGAGCATCAAGCGGAAAAAGCTGAAGGAGGGTGTGTCCCTTCTGCGCTACTTCTCTATGCCCTGCAAGCCCACCAAGGCCAATGGGGGCCGCACCCGGAACCGCCCGGAGGATGCCCCGGAGCTGTGGGAGCGGTTCAATCTGAATACCAAAGATGAGCGGGCTGAGCCAAAGTCGGTCGCGTTCATCAACAGTACATTGCAGGATAACAAACTGCTGATGCAGCGGGACCCCTCCTACCTGGCAAATCTGAAGGCCCTGCCGACGGTGGAGCGAGAACGGCTGCTGTACGGCAACTGGAAGATCAAGCAGGCGGCGGGCCTGTTCTTCAAGCGGACGCAGGTGCGGAATATGCTGCCTGTTGTGCCGAGCGATATAACCAAGTTCGTCCGGGCGTGGGACCTTGCAGCTACGCCGGAGACGGAGAAGGGCGACCCGGCCTATACCGCCGGAGTGCTCATGGGCAAGCGACCGGATGGAAGCTATGTCGTGATAGACGTTATCAACGTCAGGCAGTCCGCCAGCGATGTGCGGGCTACGATACGGCACACTGCCGAAGCTGACAATGCGAGATATGGGCACGTCCGGGTGCGGCTACCGCAGGACCCCGGACAGGCCGGAAAGGACCAGGCGGAGAGCTTTATCAAGCTCCTGTCTGGTTTTAGTGTTACCGCTGTCCCCGTGAGCGGGAGCAAGGAAGCCCGGGCTGAGCCCACCGCCGCCCAGTGGCAGGCGGGCAATTTCGACGTGGTGGTCGGAGACTGGAATGAAAGCTATTTCTCTCAGTTAGAGAGCTTTCCGGCGAGTAAGTTCAAAGACATGGTGGACGCCACCAACGACGCCTTCGCTGATCTGGAGCGGCGGGGCGAATTTGGATTTTCCTTTTGAGGTGCAAGATGAGAATATTCGACATTATCACAGGGCGGAGGAAGGTGCGGAACGCCTATATGCGCGGCAACGGCAGCTTCGTTTCGCGCTGGGCGAGACCGCCCTCCAGAAACACAGCCGAATGGCTGGAGATGTATTCCAAGAGCCCACGGCTGGCAGTTGTGGAGAAGATTGCGACAGACCTTGCGAGCCTCGAAGGGCATCTGTACCGGGTCAATCCAGATGGGACGGAGACAGAAATTACGAAGCACCCGTTCCTCGATTTTATGGCGCATCCGAACCCGCTGTATGAAATGACCAGCGCAGCCATGTGGCGGCTGAACGAGATTTACCTGATGCTCGTCGGCGAGAGCTTTTTCCTCATCGAGCGCGATGAGAATGAGCGACCTATCGAGCTGTGGAACGTGCCGCCGCACTGGGTAAAGATGACGCCGTACCTCGGCAACGCGGGCTACATGATTACGTCGCCGAGCGGCCTGACCATGACGGTCCCGGTCGAAGATATGTTCGTGATGAAGCATCTGAATCCGCTGGACCCGTTTATGCGGGGGCTGGGCGTTGCGGAGAGCATTGCGGACGAGGTGGAGATCGACGAGTTCTCCGCGCAGTTCCAGAAACGTTTCTTCTACAACGATGGGACGCCCTCGCTGGTGTTCCTCATGCCGGATGCTTCGGAAGATCAGCGGGATGCTTTTATGGCTCGCTGGAATAAACGGCATCGCGGTGTAGAAAACAGTCACAGAGCAGCGGCGCTCACCGGGAACGTGGATATAAATATCCCTTCCCGGAGCAGCTGATGATCTATACCCAGCGGCCCGAAGCCACCGCCTGCGCGGAGTGGGACTTCTGGAACCAGCGGATGCGCCGGTATGTGCGCCGGGGTTCCACGGGTATTGCCATCATTGACAACAGCGGCGGCAAGCCGTTCCTGCGGTATGTTTTCGATGTGTCCGACACGGGCGGAGATGAAGAAACGCGGCCCCGGCTGTGGCAGTACCAGGAGGAACACCGGGAGGCGGTGTCTGCGGCATTGGCACAGCGTTTTGATGCGCCTGCCGGGGACGGCAGTTTGCCGGAGCAGTTGGAGAAAATCGCCGTCCAGTTTATGGCGGACTATTGGTATGAACACAAGCAGGACATTCTCGACATCGTTGACGGCAGCTTTTTAGCGGAGTATGATGCGTATAACATCGGAGTGCAGTTCAAAAGCGCCGCCGCCGTCAGCATGACCTACGTTCTCTTGTCCCGATGCGGGCTGGAAGCGGAAAGCTACTTCCACCATGAGGATTTTCTGAATGTGTTCGACTTCAACACCCCGGACACCCTCACCGAGCTGGGCACGGCGGTGAGCCAGGGCAGCGAGGCGGTTTTGCGGCAGATCGAAGTGACCATCAAAAAATATGAGCGGGAAAAATCCGCGGAAAGGAGCGCCGAGCATGGAGAACAAGCTGACGTACACGCAGATGGGGGACGTTCTGATCCCCAACCTGACCCTGGGGGAGCAGCCGGACCGGGACCTGGGCAAGTACGGGAGGATGCGCCGGACGTATCTGAAGGAACACCGTCCGGGGCTGTTCAACCGCCTGACGCTGAAGGGGACGTTGTTCCAGCACCTGCTGGAGATCGAGGACACGGCCAACAGCCGGTTGGAGCAGATGATGCCGGGGCTGGCGGAAGCGGCGGGGGCGACGGAGCAGTTGAAGGCCAGCGACCCGATGAAGTGGGTGGGGCTGATGAACAACTGCAAGGCCCAGGCGGAGGAAATTATCCTGACGGAGCTGATCTACAGCTAAACGAACCGAATAGACCTGCCCAAGAGGGGCCGAGCGCGGAAGCGCCCGGTCCTTTTTCCGTTCCCCAGGCGGAAGCATTGGGACAGGAAGCTGACACCCCTGTTCATGTACCGGGCGGCGCACCTCCCATTCCGGCCACGATGCCGCCCAGGGAGATCACCCCGGCAGATATTGACGCCGCCCTCCAGAAGTGGAACGGCAATATGGACAGCAAGCGCCGGGTGCAGCAGTACATGGCCGACCATGCCCGTGACCGGGGGACGGCGGAATGGCTGAAAAACGAGTACGGCGATGATCTCCCGGCGTTCCCTGTCACCGTGGAGGGCGCGGCTGCCGACCTGCCCTGGACAAAGGTGCAGCGCCATCTTGCCCGCTTGGTGAAGGAGGACAGATTTTTCACCCAGGCCGAGCAGGACAATTTTGAGGACATTGACCCCGCCGCCATCCGGGAGCGGTTGGAGCGAGACGGGGACGCCCCCTCCCCCTTTGTAGAGCAGGTCATGGCCGACGTGGAGCGGCTGGCGGGACAGGAGGCGAAACAGGAGGCTTCCGACGCCGCGCCCACCGTCCGGGAGATTTACGAGAAATACAAGCCCATCATCAAAGATAAGGTGCTGGCAGATGAAGCCTATCAAAATGCCTGCAAAAATTCCGATAAAGAGACCGCTTTGATGGAGGGGGAGGAAGCCGTAAAACGGGCGGCGCTTTCCGTCATGTTCCCGGACGGAACAACGGCGGTAGTTGGCGCGGAGGATTTTACCCGGCTGTATTTCGACATGGCCGATTTCCGGCTGCGGCTGCACCGGGAAATCGTGGACGAAACCTATCCCATGCTGTCCCAGGCCCCCGATCTGTCCGGCCATTCCATCACCCGCGAGGGCGATACCCTCACCATCGGAAGCGGGGACGCCGCCCATGAGGTTGACATCACCGTTTCAGACGGGGAATGGCAGGAGATTCAAAACGCTGTCCCTGACAGCTTCGCCCAGCCCGCCCGCGACCCGCTGGCCCCGGCCTATCAGCCGGGAGATACCGTCTACCTGGACAAGACCGCCTATGAGATTTACGGCATCGGCCTGCTTGATGTGGATCTCCAGGACCCCGCCCAAGCCTATCCTATCCTCCGTTCTGAACCCATAGAGCGTTTTGAAACCCTGCTGTGGCAGGATTCCCGGAACAGCTATATCACGGAGTTTTTGCCCGCCAGGTTGGAGCGTCCCCATGACTACTTCCGGGAAGCCCTGACCTCCGGCCTGCTGGCAGACCGGGACAAAGAGCGGATCGCTTCCTGGCTGCGCTCCGGCCTGGGCAATACCCCAATCGGGAACCGTCTCGCGGAACAGTTCGCAGGCCGATCCGCAACGATACGGCTTGCCACCGGCGGGACGGTGGATTATTCCACCTCCACCACCGGCATGGAGATCAACGTACACAGCAGCATGGTCGCGTCAAGTCGGTATATGGGCTGGGCCTTGATTCCCTCCGTCCTCCGTGCCCTTTGGCAGCAGGAGTTGGACGGCTTTACCCACGAGCCGGTCCAGCGCCCCGCCGTCCACCTGGAGGGCAGGCCCGTCTATCAGGTGGGGGACAAGGTGACATTCCCCTATGGTGAGCGCGAAATCAGCGGCACCATCGGCTGGATCGGGGAGAACAGCGTCCGCGTTGACACCGGGTCATATTCTTCGAGCAATGAGATCATCAACCGGGATGTCTTTGAGGACGCGCTTCGCCAGGATGAACGCAATGCTGGGTTGTTTACCCCGGAAGCACCCCCTGCCCAGGAGTATACCACGGAAACGACTGCTGTCTATCCGGCGGAGCCGAACCATCTCCCCTATGAAATTGTGGTGGAGCGGCTGAAAGTTCCCGAACAAGTGCAGGATCAGCCGGATCAGGCCCCCACCGCCGGGAATTTCCGCATCACTGACGATGATTTGGGCGTTGGGACGCAGAAAGAGAAGTTCCGCCGCAACATGGAGGCCATCAACACCCTCCAAGGCATTGAGCTGGAGGGCCGCTCCGCCACCCCCGCCGAGCAGGAGATTTTGTCCCGTTATGTGGGCTGGGGCGGCCTGCCTGACGCCTTTGACCCGGATAAACCGGGCTGGACGGAGGAATTTTTGGAGCTGCAAGCGTCCCTTACCCCGGCGGAGTACGCTTCGGCGCGGGCATCCACCCTCAACGCACACTACACCCGGCCCGCCATTGTCAAGGCCATCTATGAGGCGGTGGAGAACATGGGCTTCAAGAGCGGCAATATTTTGGAGCCCTCCTGCGGCATCGGCAACTTCTTCGGCCTGCTGCCGGAGAGCATGGCCACGTCCAGCCTGTACGGCGTGGAACTGGACAGCATCACCGGGCGCATTGCCCAGCAGCTTTACCCCAACGCCAATATCTCCATCCAGGGCTTTGAGAAAAGCGAGTTCCCGGACGGTTTTTTTGATCTCGCTATCGGAAACGTCCCCTTCGGCGGCTACAAGCTGGTGGACCGGCGCTATGACAAGGAAAATCTGCTGATCCACGACTATTTCTTCGCCAAAACCATTGATAAGGTACGCTCCGGCGGCGTCATCGCCTTTGTCACCTCCAACGGTATCAGCGGCGGCACCATGGACAAGAAGGACCGCCATGCGCGGGAGTACATCGCCCGCCGCTGCCACCTGCTGGGGGCTATCCGCCTGCCCTGCAACGCCTCCCTCGCCTACGCCGGGACGGAGGCGGGCATGGACATCGTGTTCCTTCAGAAGCGGGACGTGCCCCTGACGCGGGATGAACCCCTGCCCGGATGGGTGGATGTGGACACGCTGGAAGAACACACTTATACCAGGGGCAGCGGCGAACAGGCGCACGGCTTCGTCACCATGAATCGGTATTTCCAGGCCCACCCCGAAATGGTGCTGGGCAGCCTGGAGATCACCTCCGGCCCCTTTGGGGCGCAGTTGGTGTGCCAGCCCATCCCCGGCGCGGATCTCGCCCAGCAGCTCCATGAGGCGGTGTCCCACATCCATGGGGAGTACCGGGAGGCCGAGGCCCCGGAGCTGGACGCGGACATCAGTGAGCCGGAGGTCGCTTCCATCCCCGCCGACCCCAATGTGAAAAACTACTCCTATGCCATCGTAGACGGGGACGTGTACTACCGCCAGAACTCCGTCATGGTGAAGCCCCACCTGACCACTTCTGCCAGGGAGCGTGTCAAGGGCATGGTGGAGCTGCGGGACTGTGTGCGGGAACTGATTGACCTGCAAATGGACGACTACACCCCGGACAGCGCCATCCAGGGGAAGCAGGCCGAGCTGAACCGGCTCTATGACCGTTTCGCCAAAAAATATGGCCTGATCAATGACCGGGCCAATCGTCTGGCGTTCTCCGCCGACAGCTCCTACTATCTGCTGTGCGCGTTGGAGGTGCTGGACGAGGACGGGCGGTTGGAGCGCAAGGCGGATATGTTCACCAAGCGCACCATCAAGCCCCACCGGGCCGTCACCAGCGCGGACACCGCCATGGACGCCCTGGCCGTGTCCATCGGAGAGCGGGCCTGTGTGGATCTGCCGTTCATGGCCCAGCTCACCGGCATGGATGAGGAAGCCCTGACCAAAGACCTGCGGGGGGTGATTTTCAAAGACCCAGCATCGGGCGGAAACTTCCTGCAAGGCTGGCAGACCGCCGACGAATATCTCTCCGGCAACGTGCGTCAGAAACTGCTGGAGGCAAAATCGGCGGCGGAGCGCGACCCGGCCTATCAGGTGAACGTGGACGCCCTCACCGCCGCCCAGCCCAAGGATTTGGACGCCTCCGAAATTGAGGTTCGACTGGGGGCCACCTGGATCGACAAGAAGTACATCCAGCAATTCATGTATGAAACGCTGAAAACGCCCTATTACCTCAAGGGCAAGATCAAGGTCAGCTATTCCCGCCATACCGCTGAATGGGCGGTCTCCAATAAGGGCAGCGTCGGTGAAAACGATGTCGCGGCCTACAGCACCTACGGCACCCACAGGGCCAACGCCTACCGCATCCTGGAGGATTCTTTGAACCTCCGGGATGTCCGCGTCTATGACACGGTGCTGGAGGCGGACGGCAGGGAGCGGCGGGTCCTCAACGCCAAGGAGACCACTCTGGCCGCGCAGAAGCAGCAGGCCCTCCGGGATGCGTTCCGGGAGTGGATCTTCAAGGAGCCCAGGCGGCGGCAGGCGCTGGTGCGGCAGTACAACGACGAGATGAACTGCATCCGGCCCCGCGAGTACGATGGGAGCCGGATTGTTTTTTCCGGCATCAACCCGGAGATCAAGCTGCTGCCGCATCAGGTCAACGCCATCGCCCATGTGCTGTACGGCGGCAATACCCTGCTGGCCCATGAGGTGGGCGCGGGCAAGACCTTTGAAATGATCGCCTCCGCCATGGAGAGCAAGCGGCTGGGGCTGTGCCACAAATCCATTTTCGTGGTGCCCAACCACCTGACGGAGCAGACGGCAGCGGAGTTTCTGCGCCTCTATCCCTCGGCCAATATCCTCGTCACCACCAAGCGGGATTTCGAGAAGCACCGCCGCAAAAAGTTCTGCGCCCGCATCGCCACCGGGGACTATGACGCGGTGATCATCGGCCATTCCCAATTCGAGAAGATCCCCATCAGCTACGCCCGCCAGGAGCGGCTGATCCAGGAGCAGATCTTTGAGATCACCCAGGGTATCCAGGAGCTGAAAGGGAACGGTGCGGAGAAGTTTTCCGTGAAGCAGTTGGAGCGGACCAAGCGGAACCTGGAGGCCCGCCTGGAAAAGCTGCAAGCCAACCACCGCAAGGATGACGTGGTGACGTTTGAGCAGTTGGGTGTGGACATGATGTTCGTGGACGAAAGTGACAACTATAAAAACCGTGCGAAACGTTGCGCTACAAGTCGTTGCTGACAACAACGGCGAAAAGCGCCATGTGGTTGCACTTGTAAATCAAGAAAAGACCATAGAGAACTCAAATCTCGAAATCAGGGGTGAAGTTCCCCTGCCGTACTGAATCAATGCCGAAGCGGTCCGTCATACCGCAGGCAGTACGCGGGCTGATACTCCACTGTGCGTTGTCCATCTGCAAATGGACGGGGTGCAAGAGCGTGGTGAAGTCGTAGCCTGAAAACCTAAACTTCTCGCAAGAGAGGCATGGATAATAATGGAGCGGGCCTCCGTAAGCCTATGGCTATCCGTAAGTGAAAGCTATGCAGCATCGTAAGACGTTGGCACTCGAAAGAGTGAAAATTGGAAAAGGTGTGTGCGGCTGGTTTTTCCGCATACGCCCGATGGAATGAAATATCCATCTGGAATCATGCAAAAACTGTGATTCAAAGCATGGTTGGATTTTCCCGGTGTAAGGTAGCGGCCTAAGGGCTTCAGCGGTCAGAAATGGCCACGAGGATAGAGATTTGGGAACGTTTGAGAGCCTGTAATGGGAGCATTGCAGTGTGATGAACATTACAGGAAGTCAGCCGTACCATAGTAGTCTGAGATTGGGAAAGCCAATTACACGGGGCTGAAATGCCCCACGGCGAAGGGTACGAGTCAAGTTGATTTACAAATTTCACAAAATGAGAACCAAATAACTCCCTGAAAGATGGGTGACGAACCGCGAGGTGAGAGCCTTGTGCATTTGAACGTCAGGTTTTCAACAGAAACAGGATTAAAGGAGTTTCAAGACCTGCTGTATGAAAAATCAGGCCAGGGAATTCCTTTCTCGGGACTGTTGGAGGCAATGGTCAATGAAGCGACCATTGTCACCGCTGTTCATAACATCAAGTCGAACAAAGGCAGTAAAACCGCCGGAGTAGATGGTGTGTCAATGGACAGATACCTGCAAATGCCAAGAGATGAACTGATTACGTTGATTCAATCGACCGCAGCAAATTATAAGCCAAAACCAGCGCGGAGGGTTTATGTCCCCAAAAGCAACGGCAAGCGGAGACCGCTGGGAATCCCCACAGTGTTGGACCGAATTGTCCAGGAATGCGTAAGAATCATATTAGAGCCGATATGCGAGGCTAGATTTTATTCCCATAGCTACGGGTTTCGGCCCTATCGGGCACAAAAACACGCAATCCGGGATATTGTCAATGTTATCAATGCAGGCTGCAAATCACAAGACCAAGCTGTTTGGGCGGTAGAAGGTGACATCAAGGGGTGTTTCGACAACATCAATCACCGGGTACTGCTTCAAAAGCTGTGGCGCATAGGCATCCATGACAAAAGAGTTTTGAAGCTCATCAGCCAGATGCTGAAAGCCGGATATATTGAGAGCGACCTGTTTTACACGACGAAAGCAGGAACGCCGCAGGGCGGCATTTTATCACCCCTGCTGTCCAACGTGTACTTGAACGACTTTGACTGGTATGTGGGACGTACCTATATGGAACCGCACCGCCAATGCAAGCACAAATGCAACGATACCCGGCGCTTGAAGTGGGCCGGAGTCACCCCAAAGTATAATTTCCGCTTTGCGGATGATTGGGTGATCCTGACCTCTACACAGCGCGAGGCCCTTCGCCTGAAACGTGAATTGACAAAATATTTCCGATACAAGATGAAGCTGGAACTGTCCCAAGAGAAAACCCATGTCACCGACTTGCGTCAGGAAGGGATACACTTTCTTGGATTTGTTGTCAAAGCAGAGCGCAAACGCAAAACCCCGGACCCCAAAACTTGGACGCCGTTTCTGGTAGGCAAGCCGTTCCCGGATATGGAGCGCCTTGGAGGGAAAATCCGTAAACTAGCAAAAGAAGTGCGGAAAATCGGGATGTGCGAGAAAAACAACACCCAAGCGGCGCAAATTCAATATGTGAACTCGGTTATCATGGGAATCGCGCAGTATATCCAGCCATCCATTTGTTCCAGCGCCTTTCACGCAATCGACCGCAGGGTAAATAATACGGCGTTGGCGGTCTGGAAAAAGATGTTTCCCAAGCAATACAACCAGATGCAGGTCCCGCTAAAAACACTTTGCAACCTCCCGCACCGGCATGAGGGGTATGACAGTACAACATTCGCGGTTGAAATTGAAGGGAAATGGTTTGGCATTACCTACGCTTTTATTTCCCATAGCAATTATGAAAGCCGGCCATTTGACCAGAAAATGACCCCTTACACAGCAGACGGGCGGAAACGGTATGTAAACTATCGTTCCAAGCACAAGCCTTTACCGTGTGACCGCCCATCCATCAATACCCCGGAAGATATTGCGCTGTCTGTGTATGCAAAAGGAAAGTACAATTTTGAGTATATTATGAACCGAGAGTATGCCTATAATCGGGATAAAGGCAAATGCAAGTGTTGCGGCAGAACCTTTTCGGAGGATGTTCCTAAGCGTTGTCATCACGTAAACAATAAACTTCCCATCGAACGAATCAACAAAGTTCCTAATTTGGCGTGGCTATGTGATTCATGCCACCGCATGGTACATGGCAGTCCCATTCCGTCTGGTATGGATGCCAAGACGGTACGCAAAATCGAGAATTACCGCAAGAAATTAAAAATGTGAAATTTGTAAGTGCGCTGTATTCCGCGAGGGTACGGCAGTATTGAAATCAGTAGAAAGTAAGTCAACTTGATGGTAGGCCGGGTGCGGTGAAAGCTGCACGCCCGGCGTGAGGTAGGGGAAAACGCGGAGATTACTTCAAAGTGTTACCTATTACCATTGTTCCTCTACACCAAAATGAGGAATGTGGCGGGGCTTACCACCACCGACGCCCAAAAATCCAGCGATATGTTTGCCAAATGCCGCTACCTGGATGAGATCACCCATGGGCGCGGCGTCGTGTTCGCCACCGGCACCCCCATCTCAAACTCCATGACGGAAATGTATACCATCCAGCGGTATCTTCAGTTTGACCGCCTCCAGGAGATGGGCATGGGGCACTTCGACTGCTGGGCCTCCCGGTTTGGCGAGACCGTCACCGCCCTGGAACTGGCCCCGGAGGGCACCGGCTACCGGGCGCGGACAAGATTTTCCAAGTTCTTTAACCTGCCGGAACTGATGAACCTGTTCAAAGAAGTTGCGGACATCAAGACCGCCGACCAGCTGGACCTGCCCACCCCGGAGGTGGAATACC
>OFFG01001896.1_pt1 | contig 11312 bp, 9 predicted proteins | sample 1521331 | NCBI WGS metagenome assembly OFFG01 (sample SAMEA3504129, study PRJEB24116) | mouse gut metagenome | biome: mouse gut; feature: mouse-associated habitat; material: faeces | place: Denmark | collected 2011 | reverse complement strand
AAAGTAGATCAAGGAGGGTAAAAATGCCAAGAAAGAAAATACTCTATATAGCCGTTTCTATTTTGAGTTTATTAACTTTAACAGCTTGTGGTAATCAGAGTGAAAAAGAAAAAGTTTCTAGTTCAAGTAAGCAAAAAACTTCAAAAGTTGCTAAATCAACTAAGAAACATTCAAATAAGACAAGCGAGTCAAATGCAGTAGATACGACTGAAGAAACTACGGTGGCTGAAAGTCAAAGTTCAGCTACAAAGAGCAGTGAAAAGCCTGTTGCTAAAACGATGGATCTAAGTCAGATCAAGGATGGTAATTATACTAGCATTCGTGGAACCTGGCATCAGATCAGATATGGTAGAAATCATGTACCAGGTAAAACAGGTGTGCAGTGGGAAGATGGCGGTGATGCCAAATTATATGTCTTTGAAGATGTTCTTGTAGGTAAAGAGCTGGCAATGTCCAAACGCGCTTTTGCATCTGGAAATGATATCACCCAAAGTTTAGTGTTTAGTGAAGAAAATGGTAGCTTGGTCGGCTCTCTAGCTGATCCGAGCGTTGTTAGAAATATGTCGATCACTTTCTATCCTAAGGGCTCAGTCACGAAATTCAACAATGAAGGTACACCCGAGACAGCTAGTCAAGATCTGATCGCGGTTTGGACAAGTGGTAACAGTTATACGCAAGTTTTTGCCTTAGAATCATCCAATGCTGATAGTAATGGAGCTGATGTTAACGTTGAACAGATCGCCAACAATAATTTTACGAGCTTAGTGGGTACATGGAAGACAAAAGCAGGCAAGACACTAGTTGTAGAAAATAGTTTAGCGATCAGAGAAGCTGGGCCAGGACAAAACCATGCAGTACCAGCTGGAGTTAATGTAACTATTGATGGAAATCCAGAGATGATCTCTAATGGTGAACTTAGCAATGGTTATATTAAAGCAGTGCTCGGGACTCGCATGGATCAACCAGCTGCAGGCGGTGCTGGGGCGTTTATCGTACCCAAGGGCGTTTCATTTGAGTATGCTACCGACGACGACACTAGCAAAGATCGCATCTTTATGGGGCAATCCGTAGATAGTAAAGATGTTTATTATCGTGTAGATTAAGTTAGACAAGAAGGAGTGAGTTTGTGAAGTCAATAAAACAGTTACCCAAATGGAGCTGGGTTGTGCTCATCGTAGCGGTTGTAGCTGGAGTATTTATTTGGCACAAAAATTCGGCTGATTCTAATTTGATCGATAATGTGAAATTTAGTTTTTCTGGTTATAACGAAAGTGGGACTGTAGTTGCAGTGATACCTCCAGAAGATGAAAAGAAAATTGCGATCATGCAGTTGGATTATTTAAGAAAAAAGGATTTTGTCGATAAAAGTACAGCTAAAACACTCAAGTCATTGATCGAAGATGCAAATAGTATCAATTCGGTAAATACCTCGACTTTGACGGATAGTGAAAAGCAGATCTTGAGTACAGCGTTAAATTTTAAAGGTGGTATGTTAGAAACTAAATTCTCCAAGAGTACTAACTTGCACAATGGTGAAAAAATCACATATCGCTGGAAAGTTAATAATGAAGATATCCCACTCAAGTCAGGTGAACGGACGATCACTGTTAAGGGGTTAAAAGAACCAGAAACATTGACGGCTGAAAAGATAAAACAAAAGGTCAAGTTTAAATTTTACGGCTTAGACGGTTCAGGCAATATTGGGATCGAAAAAAATGAGTTTGGAGATGCTGACCTCAAATTTTCGACCGCAAATAATGGTTCTTTAGAAAATGGCGAAAAAATCACGATCAAGGTCACAACTGATAGTGCTCAATTGAAGGAAGCGGGCTATGTCTTTAAAGGAGCACATGAGTTTAAGCTAACGGTCAAAGATCTGGCTGACGCGAAGAATGTAAAGAACCTAGATGAAGCCAAGAAAATCGTTGAAAAAGCTTTAGCAGACGAAAATAAAGGGCGAACAACGATCGAACCAACTGGTAAGTGGTACATCGGTGTTGATTCTAGTCGTGATAGCTATGATTTCATGAGTACACCAAGCGATATTAAGGAACTGACTTCAAGAGATCTGAATAGTAAGCGGATCATCATCGGACAGATCGCCAAAGAAACACATCATTACGATGAGATCGTTGGTGGTGATGACGTGGAATATGAATTTGTCAATTACTCATTTGATCTGGATCTATCGGATAACACGATCTCCGTGGACAGTGCTGACGAAGAAAGAACGATCGATAATGTAAAACTAGAGGGTTTAGAGAAAACAGTTGGTAGTGATTTTTCACCACTCAAATAAGTAGTTTCAGGGGCATGTGGGCATAACTCACAGAAAGTAGGGGAAAGGTCATGTTTAAGATAGCTTATCTACGCTTCCTCTTTGCTCGCTCTCCACCTAGATCGGCGGAAAACTAGCAAAAAATAAAAAAAGAGGAGTTTTTAAGATGAAAAAGGCAAAGAAACTTATTTTGACAACTGCACTTGCTGGGACTTTAGTTGTCGCAGCTAACGGTCAAGTTGCCCATGCAGATACAACCAATGCTAATGGTGTCACAAATGTGCAACCTGCTGATAAAGAGGCCATCAAACAAGCTTATGAGCATGCTAAGGCGCTATTGGAAGAAACCAAAGCGACTGTTCAATTGCTTAGTGGCGATCTACCAGCTGCTCAAAAAGAATATGCGGCTGCCCAAGCTGATCTAGCTGCAAAACAAAATGCTCTCGAAGCAGCAAAGCAGTTAACGGGTGACGGCGCTAAAGCAGCAGTTGAGAAAGCTCAGGCAGAGTTAGATGAAGCTCAAAAGAATTTAAAAATTGCAGAACAGGACTTAAGTGTACGGCAAAAAAATCAAGAATCAGTGGATGGTCTATTAGCTAAGCATACAGCTGAATATAATGAAGCTAAAGCTAAATACGATGCAGTTTTTGGGACCCAAGCAGGCACTGATGCCAATGGTGCTACTGGACAAAGCCAAGGACAACAAAATGGTCAAAGTGATCAAGCAGGTCAAGAAAAGCAAACTGGGAAAGCTACAGAAAATGCTCAAACTGAAACAAGCAAAACAGCAACTCAAGGGGAACAACAAACTTTCTATTTGAAAGATGGTAAGTTAGTTGATCAAAATGGGAATCCTGTAGCTGGTCATACAGTTAAAGGGAATCAAGTTTTTGATGCTAATGGTAAATTAGTTGGTACGCTCAAAGAACAAGCAAAACAAAATGAAGCACCTAAAGCACAAGCAACCGCGAAAAAAGGTGAACTCCCACAAACAGGGACTAAAGACCAAGGTTGGTTAGCTGCATTAGGTGTGATGATCATCAGTGCGTTAGGACTAGCTGGTGTTGCTAAACGTAAACAACAAGGCTAATACACAGTATGAAAGTTCCAAGGATCTAATTTCTTGGAGCTTTTATTGCAAGTACATTTATCTAAGATGGAGGAATAGATATGTCGAAAACGAAAAACATTTTATTAACGACGACTGCTGTAGCGGGCGCCTTTGTAACAGTAACTAACGGTCAAGTAGTCAAAGCAGATACTCCAACCACACCGACCGCTAGCCAAGCAACGACGACAACTGATAAAAACTCAGTTAAAGCTGATTATGATAAAGCAGTAGCTGAACAACAGCAAGCTAAACAAACGGCGGCTGATACCAAAGCTGCTTTAGAAAAAGGTCAAAAAGATGTGACTGCAGCACAAGATAATGTCGCTAATGCTGAAAAAGTAGTTGAAGCTGCAACCAAAGCCAAGCAAGAAGCTACGCCAGAAAATATTGCTAAGACACAAGCGCAGATCGATGCGCAAACAAAAGACGTGGCTACTAAACAAGATGCTATCACAGTAGCTAAGCAAAATGTCACTGCTAAAGAAGCTGAACTAAAACAAGCTAAAGCTGATGAAGATCAGGCTACTGCCGATGTAGATGCTTCTAGCAAAACCGTTGCAACTGAACAAGCAAATGTTGCTAAAGCCCAAGCTGCCGTTGACGGGACTGGTGCCAAAGAAGTTTTAGCTAATGAACAAAAAGCCAAAGAACAAGTCGAAGCTGCCCAAGCTGATGTTGCCGCTAAACAGACAGCCCATGATGTAGCCAAAAGTGCGCATGACAAGGCACAAGCTGACGTAACAAATGCTAAAACGGAAAACGCTAAAGCCCAAGCTGATTTGTCAGCTAAGCAAACAACAGCCGATAGTGCTAAAGCTGATTTAGATAAAGTAAATGATAAAGTTAATGAAGCTCAAACAAAAGTTGATGCGCTAGATACAGATGAAGTTAAGCAAACAATCAATATGGGTGAAGGATACTTAAACTCTGATTTAGAAAACTATGCTACTCTCGAGAAAAATCCAGATGGTACAGTCAAGTTTGATGAGAACGGTAAAGTTAAAGTTATTGTTGATAAGGAAAAATTTAATAAATTAAATGAGATTCGTGCAAAAATTGGTAAACTACCCGAAAATAAATATAAACATAGTGAAAGAGATGCAAAAATCATGGTCGATCCGATCCATCTAAGCTATGAACAATTGCGTGATTTAAACATTTGGATCGTAGATATCTTAAATCAAGCTCAAGCTCAATTAGGGTTTGACACTAAGTTTGTATTAACGCGAGAATCTATCAATTATGCCAAAGTGATTGCAGACAACTCGACCTCGGCTGGTTTTGCCCACAGTCAGTCGGCTATTGATAAGGGAGCTGAATATGTTCATGGTGCAGATACACAGGGAGAATCAATTGCTACTGGTCCAACTGTTACAGCTAATAAACAAATGGTACATGATATGTTTGCAATTCCAATGGACTATCTAGATGCTACTACTAAAGATACAGTCTCACTTGATGAATTAAAAGAAATTATTTATACAATGATGACTGCAATGATCTTTTATGATGGAGGAAATACTGGCGGTTGGGGTCATGCGACACATTTAACCAATGATCTCAATAACAAATTGGCTCAACGTAATCCGGAGCATAGGGAAGTTTACTTTGGATTTGCCATTGATGGAAATGGAACTCTTCATTTTGAATCATTCATTCCAGAAGACAAGACATTTGTCGACCAAGGTGGCTTTATCGTCAGCCCTAACAACACAGAAGCATTGAATCAAGCTAAAGCTGAATTGACAAGTGCAAAGCAAGCTCAAAGTAAGGCACAAACAGCACACGATAAGGCCCAAGCTGATCTACAACAAGCCAAAACTAAGGCAGGACAAACAGCGCAAAACTTGGCTCAAAAACAACAAGCTGCTGAGCAAGCGCTACAAGCTTTAAATGCTTCATTTGTTGCTTTAACGGCATCTAATGATAATTTGAAGACAGCTCAAGCTAATTTAACAGCTGCAACTAAGGCTGTTGCTGATTTAAATGCTGATGCTAAAGATAAACAAGCACGTTTGGATCAAGCAAAATCAAATTTAGCAAAAGCCCAAGCTAACTTAGCTCAAAAAAAGGTTGCTTTGGATGCAGCTAAACAAGCTAGTGCTAAAGCAAATCAAGCTTTAGTTGCTGCCCAAGCTCAAGTGACCGTAGCTGACAAAGACGCTACTGACGCTCAGGCTAAACTGAAAGATCTCCAAGCTAAGATGGTAGCTTATAAATTCGTTGATACTGATCTAGCTGATGCCAAAAACCAATTAGCTGATGCTAAGGCATGGTTAGCTCAAGTGACAAAAGCTTATGTCGCACTTTATGATGCAAATAAAGAAGCCCAAGATGCTTTGGACTTCAAGGATCAGACTTTAACAACAGCTAAAGCTAAGTATGATCAAGTTCTAGCACATGAAGCTGCTCAAAAAGCTTTGGAACAAGTTCAAAAACAACAAGCGACAAATCAAAACAATAAAAAAGTTGTTACGCCTACAGCTACTGATAAATCAACAGCTCAAGCTCAAACAACTTCAACAAGCAAAACAAATGCTACATTAGTGAATACCAGCGTTCAAACAAAGACAACAAACACTAAAGCAACTCAAGTGGCTAACTTACCACAAACCGGTGCTAAAGCTGAAAATTGGCTAGCAGTTTTAGGGGCAATGTTAGTTGGAACATTAGGAATGTTTGGTATGGCTAAGCGTAAGCGCCAAAATTAATTAGAAATCTGAAGCATAAGGATAGGTAATATGTGGGGTAGAAAAAATATTATCTTGCTAGCCTCAGGGATCTTGATCGTGGTCTGTGTGCTGATAACTTTTCTCAGCAATGCAGGTGAAAAAAAGACCATGTTGACTTTCCGAGATGGCAGCACATATACAGGTACGACAAATGAGGGTAAACCCGTCAAAGGTACGCTCAAGTTCAAAAACGGTGATGTTTACACCGGTGGCTTCAAAGACGGGCATTTCGAAGGCCGGGGCACTTTCAAGTCACATAACGGCTGGACCTTTACGGGGATCTTCCATAAAGGTGTCGCAAATGGCGCGGGTAAATTGCAGGATAAAGACCACGTCATACAAGCCGGGAACTATGTTAAAGGAGAGTACAAAGGCAAATGAGAATCAAATGGTTTAGTTTGATCCGGATCACGGGTCTGATCTGTGTGCTCTTGTATCACTTCTTTCAAATGCGCTATACTGGTGGCTTTATCGGGGTCGATATCTTCTTTACGTTCTCAGGCTATCTGATCACCGCCTTGATCATCGATGAGTTCAGTCGCTCGCAAAAGTTTAGATTGCGTGATTTCTATTATCGGCGAGTGATGCGGATCTTGCCCCCCCTGGTCTTGATGATCTGTATCGTTTTACCGTTCACTTTATTGGTAGGTAAAGATTACATTACTGATCTGACACGCCAGATCACATCAGCGGTCGGGTTTGTGACCAACATCTTTGAGATCAACACGGGTGGAACGTATGAATCGCGCTTTATTCCGCATTTGTTCGTCCACACGTGGTCGTTAGCGATCGAAGTTCAATTCTACTTGATCTGGGGCTTTTTACTTTACTTATTGACCAAAGTCTCAACGTCGGTCAAACAATTCCGCTTGCGGGTGCTAGCTGGTTCAACTTTACTCGCAGTAGGAAGTGCGACCGCAATGTATCTAGGAGCTCAAGGCCTGAGTGAATTTTCACCGATCTACTTCTCCAGTGTGACCCACATCTTCCCATTTTTCGTCGGGAGCGTGTTAGGATCAATCGCGGGGATCCAAGATCTGATGCCAGCTTTCAGTGCAAGTGTTGAGAAACATTGGACTAAAAATAAAGCTTTAGCCTTTATGGTGATAAATTTAGCACTATTATTTATCTTGGCTTACTTCCTGCGCTTTGATCGCCGTGAGACTTATATGTTTGGCTTTATTTTAGCGAGTCTCTTTGCCGCGGGTGCGATCTTTGGGGCTAATATCTTACACCGCAAGACGCCGGATGTAAAAGAACCCCAGATCTTTGTCTACCTCGCAGATATCAGCTATAGTGTTTATCTGTTCCACTGGCCATTATTTGTCGTCTTATCGAAACAGTTCAGTAACGGGATCGCCGCGCTTTTGACGACGATCTTATCGGTCATCTTTGCGAGCTTCTCGTATTACTTCTTAGAGCCGCTTCTCCGCGGTAAGCCGGTTTCATTAGCCGGGCGTGAAGTCAATTTCAAACAGATCGTGGCTCCTTTAGGTGGTTTTATGACGCTAGCGATCGGCTTTGGAGTGTTCCTCTGCTTACAAGCCCCGACGATCTCCTCGTTGGAAGAAAACTTGATGTTAGGTGGGATCCAACAAGATGTCGGTAAGCTCGATATGGCGTATGCCAAAGCGACCGCACCTAAAACAGAGACACCAGTAACGACCGATCAAAATACAGGTATCCCGGCTGGAACGACGATCATTGGCGATAGTGTGACGCTTGGCAGTCGCAGTTATCTGTTGGAACACATGACAGACGTCGATATCGACGCAGAAGGTAACCGCACGATGAACCTAGCCTATGATGTTTTGATGAATCTACAAAATAGTGGGCAATTGCGTAAAAACGTGGTGATCTGTATCGGGACCAACTCGTTAGATGATTATCAAGAACAAACACAAAAGGTGATCGATGACTTGAAACCGGGGCATCATTTGATCTTCATCACTCCGCATGATGGTCATGCCGATTCTTCGTATAACTCATATAAGTTGGGTGTGTGGGAACGGATCTTGCCAAGTAAGTACAAGTTCATCACGATCGGCGACTGGGATCAAGTCGCGCGAGCACACCAAGAAGTCTTCGAAGGCACTGATGGGACACACTTTGGTGGACGTGAAGATGCCAGCAAGTTGTATCTCGATTGTATCCAAGATGCACTCAAACGGGCTGAAAAGACACCAGTTAAGAAATAGGATAAGGATGTTGGAATTTCCAGCATCCTTATTTTTGTATAATACTAAGAAGTTATTATTACTTAAATTAAAAAATGAATTGAAAATGATTAGAAAAAGTGCTAGTATTCATCTTGTAGCTTAGGTATTTATGTAAGAGCTTTATAGGAGAAAGAATATGAAGAAAAGAGTAGTTCTAGTACTTGTTGCGATCTTTTTAGTACTAGCTGGAATAGGAGGAACAAAGAAAGTGGTCGAAATGAGACAAGAAGCACAAAAAGAGCGCCAGATAGCTTTTTTGAAGACACATGAAAAAGAGATGACGGAATATATTAAAGATAAAAATCCTAAGAGTAAGATATCATATGTTAGATATGATTGGCAGTCTTTTAAAGTGAGTGATAGTGGAGCTTTTACGAAAAAACTATATTCTATACATGTAGATTTATACAGTAGTAATAATGAGAAAGTCAACGGAGGTAAAGTTATTATATTTCCAAATAACATAGCAAATCCAACAAAAATAAATGAACTGGCAACAAATAATTTTGATATGGATCTAGAGGTGCAGACAGATGACTGATTTGACTGGTTCTGATAATATTTATGCTACTTTATCCCAAAGTTCTTATCCTAATAGAAAAAATATTTTTGGAGAAATATATAATTTTGTGGATCTATCTGAGGAAACAAGCAATAATTTGAATGTTTACAATCATTCAGTTCCATTCACCTTTCCCCATGCCAAGGACGCGTATGGTAATGATACAAGCAAGGTCTATCTCCAACCCGACAAACTTGAGACGCTAAAAGAAAAAAGTTTGTTTGGTGAAGAAAAAACGTATCAAAAAGGTCTGCTGACCGATGAAAAGGCTGGATATAACTCTTACTACGTGACGGACACCCCAAAGTTAAATAGTGAGACTAAGCATACATATTTTGCGACTCGGGGCAGTGATGGAATGAGTCTGAATACTTTGAATGATTGGGTGAACAACAACGGATCATTTACCTTATTCAATGCTTATATCCCCCAGGCAAAGCTTGCTAATAAAGCGATGCAGGCCAAGATAAGTGAATTGCGCAAGAAAGCACCTAACGCTACAATGGCGGTCACCGGTCACTCGTTAGGAACGATGGTCTCGATCCAAGCCGTGGCTAACTTGCCTAAAGAAGATATCGCTAAATTGGATAAGATCGTGTTATTTCAAGGGCCCGATGCTCGGGAAAGCATCAATAAAATGTCTAAACAAGCACAAGCCAACATTCAAGCCTTAGAAGAGCAGGGTAAGATCGAATATTACGTCAACGCTTTTGATATCGTTTCGATGTTGAATCGGAACAAAAAAGGTATCGATGAGATCGGTAAAGTTCATTACTTGCTGCCAAAATCATTTACGACGACCTTTGATTTTGATGACAAGTATGGTTCGAGTCATGATTTTGGACAGTATCAGATCAATGCTGACGGGACGCTAAAAGAAGCTAATTTAAACGAGCACAGCTATATTTTTGCAGCTGGGATCAAAGTTTCGCACCTGATCGATAAATATTTAGATCTGATCCTCAAAAGTACGGGGGCCAATATTTCTTCGGGAAAACTATTGTCACTTTTGGTAAGTGATGGGGCTTTGTATGCCAAATTTCAACAGGAATATCGAGCGATCGTAAATGAAGCCAAACTTGCTAGTCAATGGCAAGGTAAAATAACTAGTTTACAACAAAGGCTGACGACTGCAAGTGGGAGCCAAAAGATCGCATTACAAGAAGAATTAGCACAGGCAGTAGCGATTAAAGCGCGTGATATCGGTGAAGAATATGCGACTATTTTTAAGAATACCCAACAAGAGCTTGAAGATGAGATCACAAGTATCGCCCAAGAGATCGCGCAAGGTGCTTATGCGCTCAGAAAGCATTTATCAGATGCCGAGATCGAAGAAATGATCGCGCCATATACTAAAGAACGGCTCTGGAACAGCGAACAAGCTACCCAAAATCTCAAGCAGATTCAACAATATCAGCATAAACCAGCCGATTTTAGCAAGAATTTATTGAAAGTAGCTAAAAATATCCAAGAAGATGACACTAAAGCAAGTAAGGAACTGTTTAAATATTGAACTGAGGGGAGAACTAATGAAAAGTAGTCAAGCTGAGCAATTCGAGGCGATCTTAAAAGAACAACAAAAAATTTTAGAACGCTTAGCGATCCAAGCCTTGATCACGACTAAAGTTACCAAAATAAAAACGTTAAAACAAAATTCGACCGCGGAGCTAGCTGAATTAGCAAGTGCGATGGATCATCAAACAACACAAGTTTTGCCTGAGTCTTTAGCAGGTGCATTGCAAGGAAAGACCGCGCAGGCAGCTAAAAGTTATCTAGGTGCCATCAAGTGTCCTAAATTAGTTACACCGCTTCAGGAGGTGAGTGATGAAACAAACTAAACAAGAAATGGCAGAAGAATATTTGTATAAAAAACGACAATTCAATGCACAAAGAATGGAATTATCCGACCAATTATCATGCTTTAGGCGGGAAACAGAGCAACTGGTAGCTCAAGTAATGTATTTAACGCGAAATGATATTTGGGATAGAGCACAGTTTTATCGGACAATCGAAGCAAGTGTGGCTAAAGTCGAACAGGCAGCGACCAATTACACCAGATATTTAGCAGACAAGGAACACGATGCAACTATTGAATATAAACGCCAGATCGCACACAGATACGATCTATGAAAGACGGGCATAGAAATAATGGACAAAATTGCTGGCTGAAAAACTTCCTAAAGACTCGATCGTACGTTTAGATGTTTTGGGGGTATTAACAAAAACGATGAAGTTATTGACAGATGATATATGTTCGAAACGAGCTTCTTTGTAACTTTTTCTAACATGGTATATTGCCAAATCAGTTCTTTCCGAATATAATAAGACATTTGGAGGGAATAAAATGAAAGCAACGTCTAATAACGTTATGAAAGGGATCTTTTGGTCAGCTGTTGCTTCGGCTGTCTGG
>OFFG01001883.1_pt1 | contig 11346 bp, 8 predicted proteins | sample 1521331 | NCBI WGS metagenome assembly OFFG01 (sample SAMEA3504129, study PRJEB24116) | mouse gut metagenome | biome: mouse gut; feature: mouse-associated habitat; material: faeces | place: Denmark | collected 2011 | reverse complement strand
CCTCGGCGATCTCCCAGTTGAGCTCGTTGTCCTCCGCCAGCAGGACCCGCCGTCCGGTAAAGTCCGTGGCAGTCTCCATCTTCTGGGGCCCGCCATCCTGGTCCGGGGCCAGATAGGGCTTCAGGCCGTAGAACAGGGTGGACTTGAAGAGGGGCTTGGAGATGAAGCCGGTGATCCCCGCGTCCTTGGCCTCCGCCTCAATCTCGCTCCAGTCGTAGGCGGAGATGAGCAGGATGGGCACCTCGCTGCCAAACCGGCGGCGGATCTCCCGGGCCGCCTTGATGCCGTCCATATCCGGCAGCTTCCAGTCCAGCAGGATGACCTGGTACTCCCGGGGCGTGTTGTGCCGCTCCTCCACCATCCTGAAGGCGCTCTGGGCGTCCATGGTCCACTCCGCGTGGACGCCGATAGCCTTCAGGGACTCCACCGTGCTCTCACACAGCTGCTGATCGTCGTCTACCACCAGCATATTCCAGTCCGGCAGGACCATGTCCGCCTCCTGGATCACGGCCTTGAGCAGGTCCACGCACACGTGGAACTCCGTCCCCTGGCCCAGCTCGCTCTCCACCTCAATGGAGCCGCCCATGGCGTCCACAATGTACTTGGTGATGGTCATGCCCAGTCCGGAGCCCTCGGTGCGGCGGACCCGGGCGTTGTCCTCCCGGACAAAGGATTCGAAGATTTTGGCCTTGAACTCCGGGGTCATGCCAATGCCGGAGTCCTTAATGCGAAAGTGGATGCGCACATACTCCTCGCCCTTGTCTGAGTCCTCCTCGTACATGGACACGTGGATCTCCCCCTCCTCGGGGGTGAACTTCACCGCGTTGCCCAAGATATTCAGCAGCACCTGATTGAGCCGCACGCTGTCGCAGCGCACATTCTCCGTGGAGATGTCGTGGATGCACACGTCGAAGCGCTGGCGCTTGGAGCGCACCTGGGGCTGGACAATGCTTACCAGACTGTCCATCACCTCCCGCAGGGAGACCTGATCCTCGTTGAGGGTCATCTTGCCGCTCTCGATCTTGCTCATATCCAGCACGTCGTTGATGAGCCCCAGCAGGTGCTTGCCGGACAGGGAGATCTTTTTCAGGCAGTTCTGCACCTGCTGCATATCTCCGATGTTGGCGGTGGCGATGGCCGTCATGCCCACGATGGCGTTCATGGGGGTGCGGATGTCGTGGCTCATGTTGGAGAGGAACTCGCTCTTGGCCCGGTTGGCGTGAATGGCCTCCCGCCGGGCGTTGTCCAGCTCCACCATCTGCTCCCGGGTCATCTTCATGTATCTGGCGAAGATCAGCGCCAGCGCGGTCAGGATGATGGCGCTGCCTGTCAGGGTCATGAAGATCCACTGGCTGGTAAGGGTGGATATCTCCTCGTCCAGGCTGCCGTAGGGCATGACGATGACCAGATGCCACTCCGAGTAGGCCAGCCGGGTGCAGTGGAGATGGCGGCGCTCCTTGCCGATCTCCAGTACCGTGGAGTAGTCCTCGTTATTGTCCATGCTGGCCTGGAGCTCGCGGATGTACCGCTCCCCGCCGGAGCTGCCCGCCTCCTCAAACACGGCGCGGATCTGCTCAAAGTAGGTGTCCTGGAAGCCATCCGAGGAGCGGATGACAAAGGAGCCGTCCTTGCGGATGATGTAGGAGTAGACCACGGAGTCGGTGGTGTTGAGGGAGAGGGTGTCGCTGATGTACTCCACCGGAATGCCCGCCACCAGGGCGATGGACTTCTCACCATCCTCCATGTCGTAGGCCGCAGGTACGCCCATGAGCACCAGCTTCTCCCCCGACACGCTGGTGCCCACAGCCACTTTTTTCTCCCCCTCGCGCAGGGAGGAGAGGAAGGGTGCCGGGTCTGTGATCTGGATGTCTCCGCCGTAGAGCATCTCAAAGCCGCCCTCGCCGTTGTAGTAGCCCAGGCAGTTGAAGTCCCGGACCTGGGCGCTGAAGATCAAATCGCTGGCCAGCTTCTGGCGGCTGGCCGTGCCCGGCTCATAGGTCTGCACCATGGCCTCCACCTGGCCCAGGCGCAGGTCAATGGTGGTGGCAAAGTGGAGAGAAATCTGTTCGCTCATGCCGTTCATGTAGAACTTGCCCACCTCGCCGATGGTGTTGGCGCTCCGCCGGGTCATATATACGCCCAGGAAGGTAAAGATGCACACCGTCAGGATAGACGCCAGAATCAGGCTGACGGTCAGAAACCGGGGGGTCTGGATTTTCAGCTTGCTCATCTGTCAGCACCTCCTTGGAGCCTCGGGGATCATTTTCACGCGCCCAGACCCTCCCGGAAGGCCCGGATGGCCTCCACCGTCTGTCCGTAGTCCGCGCACACCTGCTCCAGCAGGCCGGGGGCCTCGGGCGTCACGCCGTGGCGCAGGGCCTCGCTCAGGGCGCTGCTGGAGCGGTAGAGCCGGGTGAAGTCCAGGTTCTGACACATGCCCTTGATGGTGTGGGCGGCCCGGAAGGCCTCCTCCCAGTTCTCGGTCTCCATGGACTGGAGCAGCAGGTCAAAGCTGCCGTCGTCCAGAAACTTGAGTACGTACTTCTGGATGAATTTCTCGCTGGGCAGACGTCCGGAGACGCCGGCGAAGTCGCCGTCCAGAGCGGCGTAGCACTCCTGAAGGGTCATAGCAGTATACCGTCCTCTCCTTTGTATTCGTCGCCGCCCTCCGCGCCGTCAATGGGCGAGATGGCGGAAAACATCTTGCGCATACCCTCGTCATAAAAGCGGTAGCGTCCCCGTCCGGAGCGCTTGACCGCGTAGAGGGCCTGATCCGCGGCGTTGAACAGGGTCTCGTAATCCGTGCCCACCACGGCGGTGCGGGCCACGCCCATGCTGATGGAGATGGGGAACTTCTCGAAGGAGCAGGCGGACAGGGCGTTGAAGATGCGGGAGATGATGGGCCTCGCGTCCCCCCGGTACTCCAGAAACAGCAGGAACTCGTCCCCGCCCACCCGCGCGGCGATGTCCCCGCCCCGGATGCTCTCGCACAGCTTGGCGGCCAGGAACCGGAGCACGTTGTCCCCGAAGATGTGGCCGTAGGTGTCGTTGGCGGACTTGAAGTAGTCCAGGTCAATGATGGCCATGGCGAAGCGGCTGCCCGGCTCATCCTCCATGCGGGCGATGATCCGCTCCCTGGCGCTGGCGTGGTTGAGAAGGCCGGTGAGGTTGTCGTGGGAGGCCATGCGCTCCAGGGCGTCCAGCTTCATGCGGGAGTCGTGGACGTCGATGGCCTTGCCGATGGCCCCGGTGTACTGGGGGGGCTCGTCGCTGGACCAGGTGGCCCGGGCGATAATCCGGGTCCAGCGGTCCTCCTCGCCGATCCGGGTCCGGCAGTCGAACTTGACCACGGGCTGGGCGGGGCTGGTGGCCTGCAGAGCCTGGGAGAGGCTGGCCATGGTCCCGGCGTCCATGATGTGCAGGACGCTCTCGCTGTGGATGGGGTCCATGACGGTCTCCTTCAGGCCCAGCCGGTTGGCCCCCCAGGTGTTGAGGGTAATCATGGGGGGGACGACGGTGTATTCAAACTGAATCTCCTTGCTCATGGCGGCGAAGAAGCTGAACTTCATCCGCTCGTGCTCCAGGAGCTGGAGGGTCCGCTCGGAGGCGGAGAGCTCCTCATGGCGGTGGAGCTCGTCGGCCACGGATCGCATCTCCATGCGGCTGACCCGATCGCCGGTGTCGCCCCCCATCTCCTCGGGCAGCTTGGGCGCCATCTCGGTGAGGCACTCCATGAGCAGGGGGTTGAAGACGCCGCACTGGCCGTCCAGGATCATCTCCACAGCCTTGCTGTGGGGGATGGCGGGCTTGTAGACCCGGGGGCTGGTGAGGGCGTCGTACACGTCGGCCAGGGCGACGATCTGGGCGGATATGGGAATCTCGTCCCCCTTCAGGCCGTCGGGGTAGCCCCGGCCGTCCCAGCGCTCGTGGTGCCAGCGGCAGATGGATCTGGCCACCTTGACCAGGGGGTCCTGCTGGTGGCTGGGGAGGTTGTCCATCATGTCGGAGCCCACGGTGGTGTGGGTCTTCATGATCTCGAACTCCTCCTGGGTGAGGCGGCCGGGCTTGTTGATGACCGCGCCGGGGATGGAGATTTTGCCGATGTCGTGGAGGGTGGAGGCGGTGCTGATGAGACGGATGTCCGCCTGGGTGAGGGGGTAGCGGTCCGTCTTGAGCGCCAGATGCTGCAAAAACAGCTCCGTGAGGGTGCGGATATGGAGCACATGCTGGCCGCTCTCCCCGTTGCGGAACTCCACGGTGTGGCTGAGGATGTCGATCATGAGGCTGGACTGGCGCTCCTTCTCATAGATCTGATCGGCAACCATGCCCACCAGCTTCTTCTGCTTGGCGTAGAGCAGGGTGGTGTTGACCACCCTGCGGTGGACCACAATAGCGTTGAAGGGACGGTTGATGAAGTCGGTGGCTCCCAGGTTGTAGGCCCGCTCCACGTGGGCGGGAGCGGTCTCAGCGGTAATCATGATAACGGGGATGTCCTCGATCCACCCCTGCTGATTCATCAGCGTGAGCACCTCAAAGCCGTCCATCTCCGGCATGACGATGTCCAGCAGGACCAGATCGATCTCTGCGCGGTACTTCTGCAGCGCGGCCACGGCCTTCACGCCGTCCTCCGCCTCCAGGATATCGTACTCCTCCCCCAGCATGTCGGCCAGGATGGAGCGGTTCATCTCGGAGTCGTCGGCGATGAGGATCCGCTGCCTGCGGCGCTGTTCGGGACTGTTCATAGGCTTCACGTCCTTTCCTGTCAAAAGCAAAGCCTGACGTGTTGTATTGATTGGGAGGCCGGATCGTTCAACCGGCAAACAACCACCGTATAGTATAGCAGACTTTTTCCCCTGCGGCAAGAGGTTTCTCGCCCTTCTTCACAACAAACGCAGGAATACGCTCCCCCTGTTCCTCTCCGCCGCAATTTTCCCCTTTCCCACGGTTGTATTTTTCGCGGAGATTTGTTATTCTAAGAAAACAGGCATATTGAAGCGCAGGCGGGCGGCGCGGCCCGGATCGGCATTCCGCTCTCCCGCCTCCCTGTAAAGAGGTATCTTCCATGATAAGAATTTTGATCGTTGAGGACGAAAAGCCCATCGCGGATCTGCTGGACATGTCCCTCACCTCCGCCGGCTACAGCTGCGACTGTCTGGACAACGGCGCTGCGGCGGCGGACGCCGTGGAGTCCAGGCGCTATGACCTCATCCTGCTGGACGTGATGCTCCCGGGCATCGACGGCTTTGAGCTCATGGAGTACTTGGCCCCTCTGGAGATCCCCGTCATCTTCATCACCGCCCGCAGCACGGTGAAGGACCGGATCAAGGGCCTGAAGCTGGGGGCGGACGACTACATCGTCAAGCCCTTTGAGATCGCCGAGCTCCTGGCCCGGGTGGAGACCGTTCTGCGCCGCTACCACAAGACCGACACCCGCATCGTGGTGGACGACGTGGTGGTGGACACCCAGTCCCGGGTGGTCACCAAAGGCGGCGAGACCGTCCCCCTCACGGCCAAGGAGTACAGCCTGCTCATGCTCTTCCTCCAGAACAAGAACATCGCCCTCTTCCGGGAGACCATCTACGAGCGGGTGTGGGAGAACGAGTACATGGGCGACAGCCGCACCGTGGACCTCCACGTCCAGCGCCTGCGGAAAAAGCTGGGCTGGCAGGAGCGGATTGCCGCCGTCTACAAGGTGGGCTACCGGCTGGAGGTCAGGGAATGAAGTTCGCCTGGAAGGTGACCCTGGCCGCGCTGTGCATCCTCATGCTCTCCACCAGCGTGGGCAGCTACCTGCTTATCTCCCTCTCCTTCCAGTCCGCCCTGGAGCGGGAGATCGACGTGGCCCGGGAGGAGATGCAGATGCTGCGCATCACCTACGAGGCCGTCTGCTCCGCCCGGGGCATCACCCTGGAGAATCTGGACGGCAAGTCCGCCAGCCTCAGGCGCACCCTGGGGGAGGACCCCTACTTTGCGGACCGTCAGTTCCGGGTCAGCACCCAGGAGGGGATCCAGGTCCACTCCACCCTCTCCTCCTCCAGCGACCAGGAGCTGCTCAACAGCATCGACGAGCGCTCCTCAGGCTACATCCTCCGCTTTGACCAGCGCACCGGCCGCCATCTGGTCCACTGCGCCGGGGCCATATCCCTGCCCGACGGGGCCCTGTACATGGAGACCGTCCGGGACATCTCCTCCCTCTTCTCCGACCGGGAGATCCACTACCAGGTCTACCGCTGGGTGGCCCTGCTGGTGGTGGGGGTCAGCGCGGCGCTGATTTTCGCCTTCGCCTACTGGCTGACCACCCCCATCCGCGCCTTGGGCCGGGTGGCCACCCAGCTGGCCCAGGGGGACTACACCCCCAGGGCCCAGGTGTCCGGGGACGACGAGATCGGCGAGCTGGCCGCCAGCTTCAACCGCATGGCCGGCGCCATTGCCAAAAACGTCCAGGAGCTGGAGGACGCGGCCCGGCGGCAGGAGGACTTCACCGGCAGCTTTGTCCACGAGCTGAAGACCCCCCTCACCTCCATCATCGGCTACGCGGACATGCTCCGCTCCCGCACCCTGGACGAGGACCGGCGCTTCAAGGCCGCCAGCTATATCTTCTCCGAGGGCAAGCGGCTGGAGAACCTGTCCCTGGCCCTCATGAGCCTGCTGGTGGTGGGCCACACCCGGGCGGAGGTGAAGAGCGTGAACATGGGCCTTCTGTGCCAGCAGGCAGGGCGCAGCGCCCTGCCCGCCATGACGGCCCAGAACCTGCACCTGGTGGTCCAGGCGGAGGAGGCCTCCCTGCCCGGGGACCCCTCCCTGCTCCAGACCCTGCTGCAAAATCTGCTGGACAACGCCCGCAAGGCCTCCGAGCCGGACACGGTGGTGGCCCTGGACGGGCAGCGGACAGAGGCGGGCTACCGCATCACGGTGACGGACCAGGGCCGGGGCATCCCGGAGGAGGAGCTGGACAAGATCACAGAGGCCTTCTACATGGTGGACAAGTCCCGCTCCCGGGCCCAGGGAGGCGCGGGGCTGGGGCTGGCTCTGTGCAAGGAGATCGCGGCCCTCCACCGGGGGGAGCTGCGCTTTGAGAGCCAGGTGGGCCTGGGCACCAAGGTGACCGTGGAGCTGGAGGGGATCCATGTCGAGTAGTATGCGAAAATTTCTGACCGCCGCCCTCACCGCCCTGCTGACGGCGGCGGCCATCTTCCTCCCGGCCCGGCTCTCCCTGTGGAACGACCGGCTTCTGCTGGACGATCCCCATATCCTCCAGGAGGACCGGGAGGGCTTTGGCGAGAGCGTGGGCCTGACGGTGGCGGAGAAGGTGATCCTCCTCCGGACCGGCGGCCTGGACAGCCTGACCGTGGGCGGCGGGGAGAGTCCCCAGCGGGAGGACGCTCTCAGCCAGCAGGAGAAGCTGGACGCGGAGGAGCAGCGCAAGCTGGCGGAGCGGGCCGCCGCCGTGCAGGCGGAGGTGCGCTCCCTTCAGATGATCGGCGCCCTGCCGCTGATCTGGGACGGGGAGAGCCCCGCGGAGTGCGTGGAGCGCAGCCAGATCCTCTATGTGGACCGGGAGACCCAGATGAGCTTCCTGGTGTACCGGATGGCCCTCAACTGTCCGCCCTACTCCCTGGAGCTGTCCGTGGACGCCCAGTCCGGGCGGGCGCTGGCCTTCTCCCTGCTCTGGGGCAGGGACGGCTCCCTCGTCTGGAGTCCCCGGGGCGCCAGCACCTTTGGCAGCGCGTGGCGGGACTACTGGGGCATGGACAGCGTCAGCGCCAACTGGTACAATGAGTTCACCCGGAGCATCCTGGAGGACGTGGACGCCCGGATGCAGATCGGCGGGGAGTACAGCTCGGTGGGAGAGGTGAGCTTTTCCTACAGCGGCCAGCCGGTCCACATCCCCCTGCTGTGCTGGTCCTACAGCGGCGGCCGCTGCTCCCTCCACTGGAACCGGAATCCCTAGCGTCAGAAAAATCCACCTCAGCCCGTAGCGGCTGTGAATCCTTACAAGAAACGCTAAAATAAGGAGGCCCATTCCCCTATGAGCAAGAATTACCGCGGACGGCGGCGGAAGCATCCCAGTCTGACCCTGACCCTGCTGGTCCTGGCGGCCCTGGCGGCAGGCGCCGTTTTCTTCCTCCGCCGCCCCGTCAGCCCGCTGTCTCCCCCGAGCAGCACCGTCCGTCCCCTCCCCGACGAGAGGGCCGACCCACCCCTCTCCGGCGGCCGCGTGGCCACCGCCTCCGGCGTCCCCTGCTCCCGCCGGGAGCTGGGGGAGGAGGCCCTGTACACCGGGGAGCTGATCCTGGTGAACAATGAGGTTCTCTACCGCTTTCCCCAGGAGCAGAAGCTGGTGAGCATCTACGAGGAGAAGAGCGAGGGCTACTATGTCCGGGATATGGAGGTGTTCCTCTCCCCTGTGGCCATGGAGGCCCTCAACGATCTGCTGGATGCCTTCCGGGCTCAGGGGGGCAGCAAGTCCATCAACGTGGTGGCCGGATACCGGGACCGGGACTACCAGCAGCGCCTCTTTGACCAGAGCGCCCAGCGCAACGGCCAGGACCACGCGGAGAAATACGTGGCCCAGCCCGGGGGCAGCGAGCACCACACGGGGCTGGTAGTGGACTTCTCCATCCTCAACGCCAACGGGTCCAGCGGGGACTACAACGGCTCCGGGGAATACGCCTGGATCAACGAGAACTGCCAGGACTACGGCTGGGTGGTCCGCTACCAGGAGGGCAAGGAGGCGCTCACCGGCATCTGGGACGAGCCCTGGCACTTCCGGTACGTGGGCGTCCCCCACGCCACGGAGATGGCCCGGCGGGGGCTGTGCCTGGAGGAGTACATTGACCTGCTCCGCCAGTACCCCTATGACGGGGAGCACCTGACCATCGAATGCGCGGCCGGAACCTACGAGGCCTGGTACTGCCCCGGCAGCGCGGCCTATGTCCCGGACAGCGGGGAGTGGTCCGTGTCCGGCAACAACGTGGATGGACTGGTGGTCACCTGTAAGGTGTCGGCGTGAGACAGGGCGGAAATCTGTGCCGGACGCAGGGACCTGGTGGACGATATGATGAAAGGCTTTGAGCGGAAGAGCCAGCTGCTTTCTCTTTGCGGATTGAACTGCGGACTATGCCCCATGTTTTTAGGCAGTTACTGCGGCGGCTGCGGCAATGGCAATCAATCGTGCAGGATTGCGCGGTGCAGCCTTGCACACGGAGGCATAGAATACTGTTATGAATGCGGCAGCTATCCCTGCGAACAATACCGGCATATTGATGAATACGATTCCTTTATTACTCATCAGCGGCAAAAATCAGATTTAGAACGGGCGCAGCACATCGGGATTGAACGGTATCATCTGGAGCAGCGGGAAAAAATGCGCATTCTTTCTGATCTGCTCGCTCACTATAATGACGGACGCAGGAAAAACTTCTTTTGCGTGGCTGTTAATTTGCTGGAGCTTCCGGATTTACAGGAGGCCATGAAGCGGATACAGTCAGACAGTCGATTGCCCTCGCTGCCGGTGAAGGAGCAATGTCGGTATGTGGCCGCTGTATTTCAGGAAATCGCCGACAGAAGAAGCATAACGCTAAAGCTCCGGAAAAAGAAACCGTTGACAAATCATTGATTGCGGGACGCGCTGTCTGCGGGGACAGCGCATCCCTTTATCTCCGGAAAGACGAAAGCAGAAAAATCGGGAGCGCCCCGCAGGGCGCTCCCGATCCGTCTGCTTTCTTTTACCCCCACAGGGCCGACAGCATGGGGATAATCTGCTTTTTCCTGGACATAATCCGGGGCAGAAAGGCCTCGTGGTCCCGCAGCTCTGTGTTGAAGGCCTGCTGGAAGGTGTCCTCCCCGCCTACGCACAACACCTTGCTGCCCTCCAGGAGCACGTCCGTGAGCATCAGCAGCATCATGCTGTAACCGTGCTCTGCGCGGGTCTGCTCCATGAGGGCCAGGAACTGGTCCTTCCGCCGGAGCTGGCGGTCCGAGTCCACGCAGGTGATCTGGCTGACGCCAAAGTCGTGGCCCGCGATGTGGAACTCCTTGAAGTCCGTGAACAGCAGCTGGTCCACCGGCTTGTCCTCCGGCGTGGAGGCGGAGAAGATCTCACGGCCCAGCTCCTCCAGGGAGAGGTTGGCGATGTGGGCCATGCGCTCGGCCATCCTCCGGTCCCGGCTCGTGCAGGTGGGGGACTTGAACATCACCGTGTCCGACACGATGGCCGCCGCCATAAGCCCCGCCATTTTCGCCGTGGGCATCAGGCCCTTTTCCTGGTACATTTCCGCGATGATGGTGTTGGTACTGCCCACCGCCTCGTTCCGGACGTGGATGGGGTTTTTCGTCTCGATGTCCGCCAGGCGGTGGTGGTCGATGATTTCCAGAATGTCCGCCTGGTCCAGCCCCGTGACGGACTGGGATTTTTCATTGTGGTCCACCAGCACCACCCGCTTGCGCCGGGGGCGAAGGAGGTGATAGCGGGACAGCATTCCCACCACCTTCTCGTCCTCGTCCAAAATGGGGTAGGCCCGGAAGCGGCTTTCCAGCACGGCGTCCTGCACGTCGTCAATATAGTCGTCCAGGTGGAAGCAGACCAGATCCTTGCTCTTGCACACCCGGGCGATGGGCAGGGCATGGAAGATGAGCCGCAGGGCCTGATAGGCGTCGATGGGGGTGGAAATCACGCAGGTCTTTCCCGCCCGCTCCAAAAGCTCCTGGGGCACCTCCCCCTGGCAGATGATGACGCAGTTCACCTGGAGGTCCAGGGCCCGCTGGACCATGTCCGGCTGGTCGCCGCAGATGACCACGCTGTCCGGGCTGGAGAAGAGCAGATTCTCCCGGCTGGCGGGCAGGGCGATGGTCACCTCCCCGGAAACCAGGTCCGGCGCGTCCTCGCTCTCGTGGAGGAGCTTCCCTTCCAGCACGGAGATGAGGTTGAACACCGGAATATCCTCCACCCGGGGGTTGCGGACGGTGGTGATGTCGTAGTTGGCCACGTCCCCGGCGGAGAGGGTGCCGTAGAGGGTCCCGTCCTCGTTGGCCACGGGGAGGATGGAGAGGTTCCCCCCCTGCATGGCCTGCCAGCCCCGGCTGACGGTGGCGGCGGCGGAGGAGTACATAGAGGCCCAGCTGCAGAAGAAGCAGCGGGAGGCCAAGGGCAAGAAGCCGCTGTTCATCATCAAGGACGTGCGGCTGTTCCTCAACAGCGTGGACCGGGGCATGGAAACCATCCGCCGGGCCGGCGTGGACGCCCGGTTCGACCGCCAGGACAGCGAGGAGTCCATCACCATCACCATCCAGATCCCCAAGCAGCCGGCGGCGAAAGGCGGCCAGTCCTGACAGGCTACCGCCCCC
>OFFG01001871.1_pt1 | contig 11414 bp, 12 predicted proteins | sample 1521331 | NCBI WGS metagenome assembly OFFG01 (sample SAMEA3504129, study PRJEB24116) | mouse gut metagenome | biome: mouse gut; feature: mouse-associated habitat; material: faeces | place: Denmark | collected 2011 | reverse complement strand
CCGCCTGGCGGCGGAGGGCTACCGGGAGATCGTGGTCACCGGCATCGAGATCTCCTCCTGGGGCCGTGACCTGCCGGGGAGGCCGGCGCTCATCAGCCTTGTGGAGCGCCTGTGCCGGGAGGCGGGGGGCGCGCGGGTGCGCCTGGGGTCCCTGGAGCCCCGGACCATTACGGAGGACTTCTGCCGCCGGGCCGCCGCCCTGCCCAACCTGTGCCCCCACTTCCACCTGTCCCTCCAGTCGGGGTGCGATGGCACCCTGGTTCGGATGAACCGCAAATACGATACCAAACGGTATTATGAGAGCGTCCAATTACTGAGAGAATACTTCCGCAGCCCTGGAATCACCACCGACCTCATCACCGGCTTCCCCGGCGAGACGGAGGAGGAGTTCGCCCAGACCCTGGCTTTCGTGGAGCGGTGCGCTTTCACCGCCATGCACGTATTTCCCTACTCCCGGCGCCCCGGCACCCCGGCGGCGGACATGCCCGGCCAGGTGCCCAGGGAGGAGAGGGAGGGGCGGGCCCGCCGTGCCATTGCCCTGGGGGAGGCGCTGGAGCGGCGCTGGCTGGAGGGCCAGACAGGCCGCGTCCTCCCGGTGCTCTTTGAGGAGGAAAAGGGCGGGCTGTGGCAGGGCCACGCCCCCAGCTATGCCCTGGTGCGGGCACAAGGGGAAAACCTTCACAACCGGCTGCTGGACGTGAAAATCACCGGCGTGGAGGGGAACGTCCTGGTAGGGGTGGCGGTGGACGGGTGAGCCTTGCGCCCCAGGGTGAACTGTGTTAAAATGGAATCCTGACCGGGAGAAAGGAGGCGGGCTCTATGCCCTTAGCGCTGACGGCCCTTGCGCCGGATGGAGAGGCGGCGGAAAGCCTGTGGAGCAGCATCGAAAACATAACAGCCAGTAATATTTTTGGCGCAGTTTTATCCATCGTAATCAGCCTGATCCTCATCAAAGTGCTCACCAAGGTGCTGGAACGGGCTCTGGGCCGCTCCAAGCTGGACGCGTCCCTCCAGACCCTGCTGCGCAATCTGGTAAAGGGCGCGCTGTGGGCGGTGGCCGCCATCATCGTGCTGGGCTGCCTGGGCATTGAGGTCACCTCCCTGGTGGCGGTGCTGTCGGTGGTGGGGCTGGCCTTCTCCCTGGCGCTGCAAAACTTCCTGTCCAACGTGGCGGGTGGGATGCAGCTGCTGGCCTCCCACCCCTTCGCGGTGGGGGACTTTGTGGACGTGGGGGTGTGCTCGGGCACCGTGGAGGAGATCGGCATGTTCTATACCAAGGTCACTACCCCGGACAACAAGCTGGTCCAGCTGCCCAACAGCGCCATCGTCACCGCCAACATCACCAACTTCTCCGCCCAGCCCACCCGCCGGGTGGAGCTGAAGGTGTCCGCCTCCTACGACGCGCCCACCGGGCAGGTGACCGCCCTTCTGTCCAAGCTGGCGGGGGAACACCCCCTGGTGCTGGCCGACCCGGAGCCCGCCGTCCACGTGGAGGAGTACGGCGACAGCGCCATCCGCTATGTCATGCGGGTGTGGTGCGCCAACGCCGACTACTGGACGGTGTATTACGACCTGCTGGACGGCTTCAAGCCCGCCTTTGACGAAGCGGGCGTCGAGATGACCTATCCCCATGTAAACGTGCACATGGTGGAGCGCTGAAACGGGGAGGGACACCCCGGTTTTAAAAAATGAAAGGAAACGAGGCGCAGCGCCGTGGAAAAGGGAAAATTCATCGCCCTGGAGGGCATTGACGGCTCGGGCAAGAGCAGCCAGATCGGGCCGCTGGTAAAGCGGCTGGAGGGGCTGGGCGTCCCCTGCCGGGAGACCCGGGAGCCCACCGGCGGCCCGGTGGGGTCGCTGATCCGGCAGATTTTCACCGGCCGGGTCACCGCCGACAACCGGGTCATTGCGGCGCTGTACGCCGCAGACCGCGTCGACCACCTGGTCAACGAGGTAGACGGCCTGTGCGCCGCCATCGACAGCGGAATTACCGTGGTGTCCGACCGCTATTACTTCTCCTCCTACGCCTACCACAGCGTGGATGTGGACATGGACTGGGTGATCCAGGCCAACGCCCTCAGTGCCCAGCTGCTGCGGCCCACCCTCACCGTATTTCTGGACGTGCCGGTGGAGACTGCCCTGGAGCGCATCCACAAAAACCGCTTTGTGGAGGAGATCTTCGATGGCGCGGACCGGCTGCGCAAAACCAGGGAGCTGTATTTCCGGGCCTTCCGGCGGCTGTCCGGCGTGGAGAATGTGGCCGTGGTGGACGGCGCAGGGACCGAGGCTGAGGTGGCGGCGCGTATCTGGGCGGCGGTAGAGCCCTGCTTTCGGTAATCCCCGGCGTGCTTTGGCGGTTATGCACAAATTTCCATAGGAAAGATTGGTAAAAATCGAAATCTTTTTTGCTCTTTTCTGAAAACTCTTTTCATTCCCCACCAAATGTGTTAACATACTGTTAATAAGGGCGCGATCCCCGGACCAGCGGGGATCGAATGTTCTTTAAAAACCCAATTTTCTAAGAGGGAGGAATTGAGTTATGTATAAGTTTTTACAGAAACTGGGCAAATCCCTGATGCTGCCCGTAGCGGCCCTTCCCATCTGCGGTATCCTGATGGGCCTGGGGTACGCCCTGGCTCCCGGCGTTATGGGCGTGCCCGGCGCGCCCACCACCGGCGCGGCCTTTACCGTGGGCTTCCTGCTGGTCAAGGCCGGCGGCGCGCTCATCGACAACATGCACTGGCTGTTCGTCATCGGCGTGGCCGTGGGCATGGCCGACGATAAGGACGGCACCTCCGCCCTGGCCGGCCTGGTCAGCTTCCTGATGATGAAGTCCCTGCTGGCCCCCGGCGTGGTCACCACCATTATGCCCGCCATCAACGACGATCCCGTCCGTCTGCTGGCCTTCCAGAAGTTCGAGAACGTGTTCCCCGCCATCGTCGCGGGCCTGATTGGCGCCACCTGCTACAACAAGTTCAAGAACACCCAGCTGCCTGACTGGCTGGCCTTCTTCAGCGGCAAGCGCTGCGTGGCCATCGTCACCGGCGTGGTGTCCATCGGCGCCTCCGTCATCCTGCTGTTCGTGTGGCCCATCATCTTCGGCGCGCTGTATGCCGTGGGCCAGGCCATCATCGGGCTGGATGTCGTCGGCGTGGGCATCTACACCTTCCTGAACCGTTTGCTCATCCCCACCGGCCTGCACCACGCGTTGAACAACGTGTTCTGGTTTGACACCGTGGGCATCGGCGACCTGACCCACTTCTGGGCCGGCCGCGTGATGGGCGACGTGGTGGACGGCACCACCATCAACTGGAGCGTCGGCATGTATATGGCCGGCTTCTTCCCCTGCATGATGTTCGGCATCGCGGGCGCCGCCGTGGCCATGGTCCGCGCCGCCAAGAATAAGAAGGTTGCCATCGGCATCGTGCTGTCCGCCGCCGTCTGCGCGTTCCTGTGCGGCGTCACCGAGCCCTTCGAGTTCTCCTTCATGTTCCTGGCTTTCCCGCTGTACGTGGTCTACGCCCTGCTGTACGCCATCTTCGCCATGATTACCGTGGCCCTGGGCTTCCGGGCGGGCTTCTGCTTCTCCGCCGGCGCCACCGACCTGGTGTTCTCCGCCTCCCTGCCCGCGGCCCAGAACACCCTGCTGGTCATCCCCATCGGCATCGCGGCTTTCGCGGTGTTCTACCTGGTGTTCTACTTCGCCATCAAGAAGTTCAACCTGAAGACCCCGGGTAACGAGGATGAGGACGCCGAGGCCGAGGAGGCCAAGATCGTGCTGTCCAACAACGACTTCACCGCCATTGCCTCCGGCGTGCTCAAGGCCATCGGCGGCAAGGAGAACGTCTCCAACGTGGACTACTGCACCACCCGTCTGCGCTTTGAGATCAAGGATTACACCGCCATCAACGAGAAGGCCATCAAGGCCGCGGGCGCGGCCGGCGTGATCCGTCCCAGCAAGAACGCCTGCCAGGTCATCATCGGCCCGAAGGTCCAGTTCGTGTACGACGAGCTGAAGAAGATGCTGTAAACCCGGCGTTCCAAAAGATGGGAGCTGGTCCCTCCCGCACATATAAACTCTGCCGTGGGCGGGCTTTTGGCCCGCCCACGGCCCTTTTTGGAAAGGAAGGATCATTGTGGGATTTTTGGATAAACTGAAAAAGGGCCTGCTGGGCGAGGAGGACGCCCCCGCTGCCAAGGCCCTGTCCGTGGGCGCGGTGGCCAAGGGGAACGCCATCCCCATGGCGGATATCCCCGACCCGGCGTTCAGCCAGGGCTTCGTGGGCTTTTGCTGCGGCATCGAGCCGGAGGACGGCAAGGTGTTCTCCCCGGTGGACGGCGTGGTCAGCCAGGTGCCCGACACCCTCCACGCCGTGGGCATTGAGAGCCAGGGGATGGAGCTGCTGGTCCACTGCGGCGTGGACACCGTGGACATGAAGGGCCAGGGCTTCACCATGCTGGTGAAGGAGGGCCAGGAGGTCAAGACCGGCGACCCCCTGCTCACCATGGATCTGGAAGTGGTCAAGGCGGCGGGCCACCCCACCACCATCATCACCGCCGTCACCAATTCCGATGACTTCGCCGGGGTGGAGCAGGTGAAAACCGGCCCTGTCCAGCCGGGGGACGGTGTGCTGAACGTTAAAAAGTGAGCTCAGGCGCGCTTCCAAACGGGGGCGCGCCTCTCAGCCATATTCAACAGAAAGGGACGATGTAAAATGGGACGTTTAGAGGGTAAGGTCGTCATTGTCACCGGGGGCAATTCCGGCGTAGGGGCCGCCACCGCGGTGCTCTTCGCCAAGGAGGGCGCCAAGGTGGTCATCAGCGCCCGCCGCCAGGCCCAGCTGGAGGAGGTAGCCGCCAAGATCCGCGAGGCGGGCGGCGAGGTGCTCCCCGTGGTCACCGACATCTCCAAGCCGGAGGACGCCAAAAACCTGGTGGCCAGGACGGTGGAGGCCTACGGCAAGGTGGACGTGCTGGTGAACAACGCCGGCGTGCTGGAGGAGGGCTTAAAGCCCATCGACAAGGTGACCGACGAGGACATGGATCGCATCCTGGGCATCAACGCCAAGGGCACCATGTACTGCATGCGGGAGGCCCTGGCCGAGATGAAGAAGGCCAATTACGGTTCCATCGTCAACGTGGCCTCGGTGGCCGGCGTGATGGGCTGCGGCGGCGCGGCCTACGTGTCCTCCAAAGCGGCCATTGTGGGCGTCACCCGGCATACCGCCCTGCGCTTTGCGGGCACGGGCATCCGCTGCAACGCGGTGTGCCCCGGCTCCATCGCCACCCCCATGGTGGCCAACATGCGCCCCGACAATCAGGACCCGGACATGTTCGGTCAGATGGCCAAGCACTCCGACATGCGGGTGGGGGTATGCATGCCCGACGACGTGGCCAACATCATCCTGTTCTTTGCCAGCGACGAGTCCCGGGCCATCACCGGCCAGGCCATCGTCTCCGATTTCGGTAGCACCCTGTAAAATAACGCAAAAAAGGAGCGGCCCTTCTAGGACCGCTCCTTTTCGTTATACTTCCCGTTCGAAAATCAGGTCTATTTTGGTCATGGCGCCGCTGGTGACATCCAGGGGCATCCAGCTCACGAACCGCCAGCCGTCGGCGGCCTCCCGGTCGATGACCTCCCGGTAGCCCTGGAACCCGGCGAAAATCCAGCCCTCCCGCTCCACGGGGACGTATTTGTACTCGTACACGGCGCGCCCCCTCACTCCACGTTGAACAGGGTCATCCGTTTGCAGCTCCGGCAGTACCACGACTCTGTGCTCCGAAGGCTGCCGGGGTCATGGCCGCCCAGGCGGGCCCGCCCAGCTTTTTCAGCCTGCCCGCCGTGGGCAGCTCAAGCGGCTTTGTCCCCGCCGGATACCAGTAGCCCAGGCAGGTCGCCCCACCGAAGGAAGCGTAGAGCTTCCCCGGCTCCAGCTGGCCGCGGCAGTACGGGCACTCCATGGCCGTTTACTTGCTCCCCTTGGGCGGGTTGGGCTCCACGGTGTCGAACACGCTCTTGGCGCTGGCGCACAGCCCCGCCAGCCCCTGGAGCTCACTGGGGATGATGATCTTGGTGGCCCGGCCGTCGGCGGCCTTCTGGAACGCCTCCAGCGCCTTGATCTTCAGCACGCCCTCGCCGGGGGCGGCCTCGTTGATGAGCTTGATGGCGTCGGCGGTGGCCTGCTGCACCTTCAGGATAGCCTCGGACTCGGCTTCGGCGGCCAGGATCTTGGCGGTCTTTTCCGCCTCGGCCTCCATGATCTTGGCCTGCTTGGCGGCGTCGGCCCGGAGGATGGCGGACTGCTTCTCGCCCTCGGCCACCAGGATCTGGGACTGCTTCTGGCCCTCGGCCTGGAGGATGGCCTCCCGGCGTTCCCGCTCGGCCCGCATCTGCTTCTCCATGGACTCCTGGATGTCCCGGGGGGGCATGATGTTCTTCAGCTCCACCCGGTTGACCTTGATGCCCCAGGGGTCGGTGGCCTCGTCCAGGATGGCGCGCATCTGGGTGTTGATGTGGTCCCGGCTGGTGAGGGACTGGTCCAGCTCCAGATCGCCGATGATGTTGCGCAGGGTGGTGGCGGTGAGGTTCTCAATGGCGCTCATGGGGTGCTCCACGCCATAGGTATACAGCTTGGGGTCGGTGATCTGGAAGTAGAGCACGGTGTCGATCTGCATGGTCACGTTGTCCTTGGTGATGACGGGCTGGGGGGCGAAATCCACCACCTGCTCCTTCAGGGACACGGTCTTGGCCACCCGCTCGATGAAGGGGACCTTCAGGTGCAGGCCCACGCCCCACACGGCGCGGAAGGCGCCCAGCCGCTCCACCACCACGGCCTTGGACTGCTGGACCACCTTGATGTTCGAGGCGAGTATGCCCAGGACGATGACGACGATGAGCAGGACGATGACGGGCCCCACGATGCTGCCGATGTCGATGGCCCCGGCCAGTGCGAGAGTTTTCATTTGACTACCTCCTTGAAAATATGGATTATTTTTTTGTCTCGTTAAAGTAGATGATAAAGCCGCCCATGACGGCGATGGCTACCAGCAGGCCCAGATATCCGCCGCCCGTCATATTCCAGAGCAGAGACAGCGCCAGATACCCAACGGCCAGTGTGACGGCGGCGGCCAGCAGCGCTTTTTTCATACCCGCGCCCCTACCAGGTTTTGGGTTCCCCGGCGGGCACCGGGGCGGCGGTGGGCTCCACGAACACCTTGACCCCCTCGATGCGCAGCACCCGCACCATGGTCCCGGCGGCGATGGGCCCGCCGTCCTGGCTGCGGGCGGACCAGGTCATACCCCGGATGACCACCGCGCCCTTGCCGTGGATGTTGTCGATGTCCTCGGTGACCTGGGCCTGGGCCCCGATCACCCGGTCGGCGTTGGTGTGCTCCACCTTGCTGTTCAGGTGCTTTTTGGCCAGGGGACGCACGGCGGCCAGGCAAAGCAGGCTCACCGCCAGGAACAGGGTGATCTGCACCCACATGGGCCCGCCCAGCAGCGCGGCAACCAGGGCCACCAGCGCCCCGGCGGCGAACCAGATGGAGGTGAGCCCCACGGTGGCCGCCTCGCTGAAGGTGCTGGAGCGGCAAGGCTATGTGGCCCGCCGCACCGACGAGAGGGACACCCGCCGCAACCGGGTGGCCATCACCCAAAAGGGGCGGGACGTCATCGCCCAGAGCATGGACGCCTTCCGGCAGGTGGAAGAGCATATGTACCACGGCTTCCCCCCGGAGGAGCGGGCGCTGGCGGACGGCCTTCTGTCCCGGATGCTGGAAAACCTGTACCAGATCGGCGGACGGTGCGACCCGCCCCCCGACCCCCTGGGTCCGGCGCCCCCGCCGCCTGGGCCCTCCCACGACCCATTTTGAAAGGAAGTGTGATCTTTGCTAAAACGCCTTGCGTCCTATCTCAAGGGCTATCAGGGCTATGCCGCTGCCTCCCCCCTGCTGGTGGTGCTGGAGACGGCCTGCGAGCTGATCCTCCCCCTGCTCATGGCCCGGATCATCAACCAGGGCATTGAGGGAAACAACATGACGGTGATCTGGCAGTCCGGCGCACTGATGGTGGCGGTGGCCCTCATCGCCACAGTGGTGGGCGGGTACGCCGCCCGGTGCGCCGCCTTTGCCGCCCAGGGCCTGGGTGCGAACCTGCGGCGGGCGGAGTTTGAAAAAATCGCGTCTTTCTCCTTCGCGGACATCGACCGATTCTCCTCTTCCTCCCTCATCACCCGCCTCACCAACGACCTGACTAATATCCAGAATGTGGCCATTATGTGCCTGCGTGTCCTCATCCGGGGCGTCACCATGACGGTAGCCAGCGTCATCCTCACCCTGGCCATCAGCCCCAAACTGGCGCTGGTGGTGTGCGTGGTGCTGCCCTTTATGGCCGTTGCCCTGGGCCTGCTGATGAAAATCTGCTTCCCCCTGTTTGAGAAGATGCAGAAAACCCTGGACCACCTCAATGAGACAGTGCAGGAAAACCTCATCGCCGTGCGGGTGGTGAAGTCCTACGTCCGGGAGGACCATGAGCGGCGGAAATTCATGGACGCCAACGACGGCTTTACTACCGCCGGGTTGAACGCGGTGCTGCGCATGGTGGCCATCCAGCCGGTGATGATGATCTGCTTCTCGGTGGCCACGGTGCTGGTGCTCTACAACGGCGGCAATATGGTGCTGGGGGGCGAGCTGGAGATCGGCTACCTCCAGACTGTCACCGGCTACATCATGCAGATCCTCATGTCCGCCATGATGATCGGCATGGCGGTGCTCCAATACACCCGGGCCCAGGCGTCCATCCGCCGAGTATTCGAGGTGCTGGACGCCCAAAGCGCCATCACCGACGGCGGCGAAACCAGTCTGCCCGCCCCCCAGGGCAGGGTGGAATTCCGGGACGTGTCCTTCCGCTACCAGACCGAGGGGGCGGGGGAGGACGTGCTGAAGCACATCAATCTGACGGTGGAGCCAGGCGAGTTCGTGGCCATCGTGGGGGGCACTGGCACGGGCAAGTCCTCCCTGGTCAACCTGATCCCCCGGTTCTACGACGTACACAGCGGCAAGGTGCTGGTGGACGGGCTGGACGTGCGGGACTACCCCCTGGACGGCTTGCGGGGCCGGATCGGCATGGTGCTGCAAAACAACGTGCTCTTCTCCGGCACCATCCGGGAGAACCTGCTCTGGGGCAATGAAAACGCCACGGAGGAGGAGCTTATCCAGGCGGCCAAGGACGCCCAGGCCTATGACTTCATCATGTCCTTCCCCGAGGGCTTTGACACCTACCTGGAACAGGGGGGCGTGAACGTGTCCGGCGGGCAGAAGCAGCGCCTTTGCATCGCCCGGGCCATGGTGCGCAAGCCCGCCGTCCTCATACTGGACGACTCGACCTCCGCCGTGGACTCGGCTACCGAGGGACGCATCCGGGAATCCTTCCGGCAAAACCTCAAGGGCACCACCGTCATCATCATTGCCCAACGCATCAGCTCCGTGCAGTACGCCGACAAAATCGTGGTGCTGGACGAAGGCACGGTGGCCGACGTGGGCGCCCACAGCGAGCTGATGGAGCGCAGCCCCATTTACCGTGAAATCTATGATTCCCAGCAGGAAGGGGGCGGGGACAATGGCTGAGAACAGGAAACCCCACGGCGGCGGCCACGGCCCCCACGGGGGGCCCCGGGGCGGCTTTGGCAAGCCCAAGGATCTGCGCCGCACCGCCCTGCGCACCATGGGCTATATCCTCAACCGTCCCGCACTGCTTGTGGCGGCGCTGGTGTGCGTGGCGGTATCCGCCCTTTTGGGCGTGGCGGCCACCTACCTGCAAAAACCCATTATCGACAACATCACCCTGGCCTTCAAGGCGGGCCAGGCCCAGCTGCCCGGCCTGCTGGCCGCCTGCCTCCAGCTCATGGGCGTTTACCTGCTGGCCGCGGCTTGCTCCTATGTCCAGGCCAACCTTATGGCCCAGCTGGCCCAGAAGGGCTGCAACCGCCTGCGCCGGGAGCTGTTTGACAAGCTCCAGGAGCTCCCCCTGGGTTTCTTCGACGCCCACACCCACGGCGAGCTGATGAGCCGCTTCACCAACGACGCGGACAACGTGCAGATGGCTCTGGAGCAGTCGGTGGTGTCGCTCCTCTCCAGCGCCATCACCTTTGTGGGGGTGGTGGCCATGATGGTGTCCCTGTCCCCGCTGCTGTTTCTGGCCTCCCTAGTGATGCTGGGATGCGTGACGGCGGTATTCCTGGTGTTCGGCAAGCGCAGCCGGAAGTTCTACGCCCAGCAGCAGGCCGCCCTGGGGGCGGTAAACGGCAATATCCAGGAAATGATCGAGGGGATGAAGGTAGTCAAGGCCTTCAACCACGAGGAGCAGGCCAAGGCGCAGTTCAGCGGCCTCAACGAGGACTACCGCGCCGCCGCCAGTGAGGCTGGGTTCTACTCCTCCGCCATCATGCCCGTGGCCTCCAACCTGACCAATATCGGCTACGCCGTCACCGCCGTGCTGGGGGGCATCCTGGCCATGGGCGGGGGAGGGAGCGCCGGCTTCACCCTGGGCTCGCTGGTGATCTATCTGCAATACAACCGGCAGGTCACCCAGCCCGTCAACCAGATTTCCATGCAGATGACCTCCCTGCTGTCCGCCATGGCGGGGGCAGAGCGCATCTTTGCCGTCATGGACGCCCAGCCCGAGGTGGACCGGGGCAAGATCACCCTGGTTCCGGTGGAAAAAGACGCCAACGGCTCCCTGTCCAAATTCAGCGGCCAGGGCAGGCCCAAAAACTGGGCCTGGAAGGTGCCCCGCGGCTGCGCCCTCTCCCTGGTGCCCGTGTCTGTGGGGGAGGACGAGACCCTCCGGGAGCTGGGCCAGGCGGACGAGGAAAACGGCGCCCTCAAGCTGCTCCCCCCGGGACAGGACTCCAAAACCGGGCTGTGGGTGCGGCTGGAGGCGGACGGGGGCCTCACCCCCCTCACCCTGGAGGAAATGGCCTCCCACGGCTGGGCCTGGAAGTACCCCGGCCCTGACGGGGAGATGGGCCTGCACCTGATCCGGGGGGCGGTGCGCAACGTCCCCGGCGAGGAATTTTGCTACACCGAGCTTCGCGGTGCGGTGCGGCTCAGCCAGGTGGACTTCTCCTATGTGGAGGGCAAGCGGATTCTGAAGGAGGTCACCGTCTACGCCAACCCGGGGCAGAAGATCGCCTTCGTGGGCTCCACCGGGGCGGGCAAGACCACCGTCACCAACCTGATCAACCGCTTCTACGAAATTCAAGGGGGCCTGATCACCTGCGACGGCATCGACGTGCGGGACATTGAGAAGGACTCCCTCCGGCTGAGCCAGGGGGCGGTGCTCCAGGACACCCACCTGTTCACCGGCACGGTGATGGACAACATCCGCTACGGCCGGCTGGACGCCACCGACGAGG
>OFFG01001868.1_pt1 | contig 11443 bp, 7 predicted proteins | sample 1521331 | NCBI WGS metagenome assembly OFFG01 (sample SAMEA3504129, study PRJEB24116) | mouse gut metagenome | biome: mouse gut; feature: mouse-associated habitat; material: faeces | place: Denmark | collected 2011 | reverse complement strand
CGGTCTGCCGGTGTTGCAGCTGGTGGCCCGCGCTAACAGCCAGACGGTGCGGGCGCTGGGCATTGAACGTGATATGAAGCAGCTTTACGCGGATATTGCCGCGGGCAAGCTGAAAGGTCTGCTGCTGTTTGGGGTGGATATTCCGGCGGAGCAGGCGGAGAATATGGAATGTGTGCTGGAGGCGGATTCCACCTATGGCCGGGCTTATCCCTATGCCTCGGTGTTGGTGCCGCTGGCTGGTTTTGGCGCGGTTACCGGCAGCTATGTCAACTTTGAGGGCAGGCTGCAAAAGGTTGAGGCCGCAGTGCAGCCGGCCTGGAAGCAGGAAAACTGGCAGCTTTTGGCAGAGCTGATTAACAACTTGAACTCTCGCTATAAGTTTACTGATTTGCAGCAAATTCGCGACGGTTTGGCGGCGGTTGTGCCAGAATTTGCCGCGGCTTTGCAGCAGAACGCTGTTTTTGTGAGCGCAGACGGCCAGCTACCCCAAACCCCAGACGGCGTGGTTTTGCTGCACGGACGGGAAACTGCGGCCTTTGCCAAGGAATATGAGCAGGCCAGCACTTCAATGAAAAATTGGTCTAAAATGAAGCATTAGGCCGGAGATATAATATGAAAGATAATTTTGACGTTGCCGCCTATGTTGCAGCGCGGCAGCAGATGATTAACGAGGCTTTGGCGGCGGAGCTGGACAAAGCGGCGCAAGCCGCGCCGCCCGGCGAGGGTACGGAGCGACTGTTGGCGGCTATGCGTTATAGCTTGCTGGCCGGCGGTAAAAGACTGCGTCCGCTGCTGCTTTTAGCGACGGTGGAGAGCATTGGGCAGAAGCGGGAGGATGAGCTGGCGGCAAAGCAGGTTATGAAGGCGGAAAATACAAAAAAGGCGGACAAGGTCACGGTAGAGATTGAAACTGACGAGCAGAGGGCAAAGAGAATCAAGAGTGAGGCTGTCAAGCAAGGATATCCGGAGAGTGTGATTGAATTATTAGACAAGAATGTGGAGACTATAGATTTTGTCGAACATTATGGAGAGAAGAAGGATATACCCAGCGCAGAAACGATAGGGGAAGACTTGGTGGCAGGGAAGATTCCGAATCTGTACCAGTATGACGAGCGTTGGGGCTATGCGCCTTACGGGACAAGCATTATTGCTGTCAGCGGATGCGGTCCTACTTGTATGGCGATGGTTGCGTCCGGGCTTACCGGTGATGCGTCTATCACGCCGGCGAAGGTTGCGGCATACGGAACCGAGAATTATTATGTAGATGAGAATAACGACACTTACTGGGCTTTCATGAAAGAAGCCGGGGCGAATTGGAATCTGTCCTGCTATGACGTACCGCAGATGACGGAAGAACAAGTGATAGAGGAGCTGACGCAGGGTAAACCAATCATTTGCAGTATGAGTCCCGGAGATTTTACACAAAACGGGCATTTTATCGTCCTGACCGGGTATGAGGATGGAAAAGTCATAGTCAACGACCCATTCAGTAAAAAGAACAGCAGCAAGGGCTGGGTGTATGCCGATATTGCGAGCCAGATTCGGGGATTGTGGGTGTATAGTATAGAGCAATAATTATTTTCATATATAACAAATATCTATACCCAAGGGCACACCGTAATGCATGCCCCTGACGGGGCGGATGGACTTCGTCCAATAAGGTATAATTAAAACAAACAAAGGAGATTAGAATGAAATACGATTTTACCACGATTATTGACAGAAAAGGCAAAGATGCCCTTGCCGTTGATATCCTTCCGAATTCCTTTGGCATAGGGGAAGAGATAGAAGTAAGGGATGGGCTTGATTGTATCCCGATGTGGGTCGCAGACATGAACTTTGCAACGGTGCCTACAGTCACGGAGGCAATCATCGAGAGGGCAAAGCATCCGACTTATGGTTACTTTGCAACATCTCAGGAATATTACAACAAGATTATTGAGTGGCAGGAACGGCAGAATAACGTGACCGGGCTTGAAAAGGAGCATATAGGTTACGAAAACGGTGTTCTCGGCGGTGTGGCAAGCGCACTCCATACCCTTTGTTCTCAGGGAGATCCGATATTGGTACATGCGCCGACTTATATCGGATTCACCAAAACATTGAAGAATAACGGTTACAACATCGTACATAGCGCATTAAAGAAGGATGACAAAGACATCTGGAGAATGGATTTTAAGGATATGGAAGAAAAAATTGTGAAGAATAAGATACACTGTGCAATTTTCTGTTCTCCTCACAATCCTACAGGACGTGTCTGGGAAAAATGGGAAGTCGAGAAGGTAATGGAGCTTTATGCAAAGCATGACGTTTATGTGATTTCTGACGAAATCTGGTCAGATATCCTTCTCTACGGCAACAAGCATATCCCAACCCAGTCTGTATCAGAAGATGCAAGGAATCGTACTGTCGCCTTCTATGCCCCATCTAAGACGTTTAACCTGGCAGGACTGATTGGAAGCTACCATATTATATATAATGACTGGCTTAGGGAGAGAATCCGGAAAGAAGCGTCTCTTGGCCATTATAATTCTATAAACGTACTATCCATGCATGCGTTGACAGGAGCTTACAGTCCGGAAGGCAGAGAATGGGTGGAAGAACTCCGAGAAGTGATTGGAGGCAATGTAAAATATGCCTGCGATTATATCGACGAACATTTTGAAGGTGTGAGTGTGTCACGCCCTCAGGGGACGTATATGCTGTTCATCGACTGTGAGGAATGGTGCCGGAAACATGGCAAGACGATGGAAGAACTGATGAGAGCCGGATTTGAGGCAGGCGTGTTCTGGCAGAGCGGAAAGGCGTTCCATGGTGAGTGGTACATCCGAATAAACCTTGCCTCGCCCCTTTCCATGATACAGGAAGCATTTGACAGATTGGGAAAATATGTATTTTGTGAATAGAATATGTTGAGCGTAAATGCCAGAAGTCTTTGTATATTCAAGATTTCTGGCATTTTTAACTTCATGGTTTTTGTGCCTGGATTTGCTGGGATATGGGACGGTCAGGAAATGCCAGTTTGTCCTAAGTTTATAGAATATGTTAATAAATATGCATACTTTATGTAAAAAAACGATTGGAATTTTTGTCGAATATGTGTAAATATTAAACATATTAAAAAAATGAAGGAAGGAGGAAACAAATAAACTTGTGAAATATACAGGTTTGGGGCAAATGGACACAAGAGCTGCAGCATCATTGCTGCCAAATGATTAGGAGGAAAGCGAAACATGAAGAGAAGAATAGTTGCCGTATTGTGTGCGGTAAGCATGGTAGCGGCAATAACTGCCGGATGTGGGAACAAGGAAGCGCAAGATACAGGAAAGACGGAGACGACAGATGACGCCGGCTCCCAGGGGGAAGAAGATGATTCCCAGGGAGAGGAATCCGGCGGCAATCCGGGTGTATTCGTGCAGGCCGTCAACTATATGCCGACGTCCTTGCAGCCGAGTACCGCAAGCGACGATCAGACGACAGTGACTCGTCCGATTTACGACTCCTTGTTTTCTGAGACAAAGGACGGAAGAGAGTATTATCTGGCAGACAGTCTGGAAATTTCCGAGGACGGGAAGACATATACGCTGCATTTTAATGACAAAGCCACATGGAGCGATGGGGAGCCCATTGGCGCAGACGATTTCCTGTTTACCGTAGAATACAGCGCGCTTGGTTCAGGCGGGAGAAGTTCGGTAAAGACGGTAAACAACAAGGAAGTGACATTGACAAAGAAGGATGATAAGACTATGGAATTTGTCCTTCCGGAACCATTCGCAACCTATTCTATGGCTCTTGCGAGAATGACGCTGCTTCCGGCCCACGTATTCGACAACGACCCTTCCAAGGTGGACGACAGCGGATACTTCAACTCTACGGACATGGTGACGTCCGGCGCCTATACAGTCGCAGAAATCAACGAGGACAGCATTGTATATGAGGCGAGAGAAGACTATTACCGGGGGACGCCGTCGGTAAAACAGGTCATTATGAAGACGATTGGTTCAGGCAGCACCAAACAGATCGCGTTTGAGAATAACGAAATCAATTACCTGCGGATTACGACTGCAGATGAAGTTGAGAAATATAAAGAACAGTCTGACAAGTACAACATGTATACAATCTCAGAAGCACGTCTGAATTATCTTCAGGTCAACCCTTATGGCCCCACAAAACTTTCTGAGGATGCAAGAAAAGCAATTTTCCTTGCCTTGAATCAAGACGAAATCCTTGAGGCGGCTTATGGAAGCGATGAATTGGTATCACCTGCAAACAGTGTGCTGACTCCGGATCAGAGCTTGTATGACCCGGACTGCAAGGGATTTGAGTAGGATTTGGAGGAAGCAAAGAAGCTTGCAGAATCCTCCGGACTTACCGACAAGCCCTTAGTCTATATCTACAATGCAGACAGACCGAACATGGAAGAGGTTGCGGTTGTTATCCAGCAGCAGCTTGCAGCGATTGGCGTCCAGGTCAATGTAGAAGGGGTGGAATCTTCCGCATTTTTCCAGTGCTGGAAAATATTTTGCCAAATCCCTTCCACAGTCCCTTCAAATATATCCTGCCCATGCCCTTCCTGCAGAAAAACAGAAATTTTATGGAAAATCCCAGCAACAGCAAGGGCAGATTCCAGACCAGCTGCAGAAGGGGCATATTTTTTGCAATCACATAGACGCTGTTGGCCGCGGCCAGGGAGGTCTTCCACTCATTGTACCGGGAGCCGCTGGAGGCGCTGCCGTAATGGAGCACCTCCGCCGAGGGTTCATAGAGATTTCTGTAGCCGTAAAGTCTGGCCCTGTAGCCCAGATCCAGATCTTCCAGGTACGCAAAATGGGCCTCATCAAAGAGGCCGATTTCTTCCAGTATACTCCTCCTGTAGATGGCGGCGCCCCCGCAGGCGGAGAAGATTTCTGCGGGACTGTCGTAACGGGAGGCGGGCTTTCCCTTTCCCCGGGCATAGGCCCACCCCAGGGCACAGTACCTGTCCCCGGCGTCGTCGATCAGTTCCGGCCTGTCCCACATGAGCATCCTGGCGCTGACGGAGAAAACGGAGGGAGAGGAACACACTGCCTCATAGAGCCCCTTCACAAAATGTCCCCTCACCCTGGTGTCATTGTTCAGCAGAATCACATAGGGAGTGTCCGACGCCCGGATTCCCTCGTTCACCCCCCGGCAGAAGCCTGTGTTGGTATCCAGGGCCAGAAGGGATACCCCCGGGAACCGGGCGGCCACCTCCCTGCTTCCGTCCCGGGAGCCGTTGTCCACCACCAGCACCCGGAAATCCGGCGTGCCCTCCTCCTGGTCCAGCAGTGCCTCCAGGCACTCCTCCAGAAACTTAATGCCATTGTAATTGGGAATAATCACCGTTATCTCTTCCAATTTTATCCCCCTTTAAGACTCTTTCCCGGAAGAAGCCTGGGCAAAAGGCTTTTCACAGGGCAGGTAGAGTATCCGATATCCCGCCCCCCGCAGCGCCCGGCACAGCTCCAGACTCATCCGGATCGGATCGCAGCCCCGGGGAAGCCTGGAAGCGTCAAAGGTTTCCCCGTCCGAAAGAGTCCGGTACTCCACCCCCAGGGTCTGTCTGAAGATCTCCCGGCACTCCTGCCGGACCCGGATCCGGCGGATGTCCACCGCCGCCGCATCCTGGCCCAGAATGGCCCGGTGGAGAGGTCCGCTCCATCCCCTGGGCAGCCCCTTGTACATCGGTTGGCCGGCCTCGGAAAGTCTGCCGCTGAAGATCCTGCCCCGGCGGAGAATCCTTCCTCCCACAGCCCCCACGTCCTGCCTGCTGTCAAAGACACTCCCCTGGTACCGGAGGGCATAGAACCCCACATGTTCCATCTCCTCCACCTGGGCCTGCCAGCCTTTTTCTTTCACAAAATCCTCCACCGCCCTGCGCCCCGCCTCGTAGGCATAGGTCTTGCTGCGGGGATTTTCCGCCGTGGAGGCGGCATGGCACCTCCAGTGGTAGAGCACCCTGGGCACATGACAGATGGCCTCCTCCCGGCCCAGAAGCGCCCCGGCCCCCCGCAGCACCAGATCATAGTCCTGGGCCCCCTCATACTCCGGGCGAAGTCTCAGATCCTGCATCAGCTCCCGCTTCATCACCAGAAAATGACAGATATAATTGTTGGACAGAAGCAGTTCCAGATTAAAATCCTCTTTCAGGTGGGGGTCAAAAAATTCTCTGCCGTCCCCGCTGCACTTGTCCTCGTCGGAGTAAAGCAGCTCCGGCTCCACTCCCCGTTTCCTCTCCTGCTCAATCCGCAAAACCATCTCATGAAGGGCATTGTCGGTAAGTACATCGTCGTGATCCAAAAGTCCCACATAGTCCCCCCAGGCCAGTTCCAGGGCCTTGTTGGTGTTGGCAGCTATGCCCCCGTTTTCGGGAATCCGCATATAGCGGATCCGCCCGTCCCACACGCTTCTGACCACGGACTCCAGACCTGCCCCTTCCGTGGCATCTGCAAGAATAAGTTCCCAGCCCGGATAGGTCTGCCGGCACAGGGAGAGGATCATTTCCTTCAGATGTTCCTGACTGGTCCTGTAGACAGGCACCAGAATGCTGAACGTGGGCCCCAGCCCTTCCCTGTCCCAGCGCTCCCTCTGGGCCTGCAGCTCCTTCGGGGCAGGGGGCTCCCACACATAGGGAGGCTGCTTTTTCTCCCAAAGCCTCTCCCTGGCAGCATTCCAGGCCTTTATTATCCCATTTCTCTGAATATAGTATACCGTTTTCGCCAGATCCGCCCTGCTGATCCTTCCCATATCCGCCTCCTCCCTGGGCCTTGCACATACCCTGCACAGTTTGTCCTATGTTTCCCGGCTGCCGCCCTCCCAAGCCCTGTGGAAACAAAGAAATTGTCTAAGAAAAAAGTTCCCTTCCCTGTCTGCACGCCGCAGACCGGAAAGGGAACCGGACCAAAGGATTTTTACAGCACAGCCTTCAGATCCTCCGTCAGCTGGTCAAGCCTGGCCTGGGCATCCTCAAGGCTGCTGCCCTTCACGCCCATGTAGAACTTGATCTTGGGCTCCGTGCCGGAGGGACGTGCGCAGCACCATTCGTCGTCAGGAAGCTCAAAGTAGAGAACATTGGACTTGGGCAGCCCTGTCTTTCCCTCCTGGCCTGTGACCATGTCCACCACCCTGTCGGTCTCGTAATCCCTGAACTTCAGGATCTGCCTGGAGCCGAAAGCCTTGGGCGGATTCCCGCGCAGCTTATCCATGATCTCCGCAATCTGCCTGGAGCCGTCGATACCCTTTAAGGTGATGGTATACTGGGACTCCTTATAGTAACCGTACTTCTTGTAAGTCTCAAGCATCATATCCCACAGGGTCATGCCGTGTTTCTTGCAGTAGGCAGCCACCTCGCAGAGGCACATAACGGCCACAATGGCATCCTTGTCCCTGGCATGGGTTCCTGCCAGACAGCCGTAGCTCTCCTCCAGGCCGAACACATAGTTGTTGCTGCCGGTGCGCTCAAACAGCTTGATCTGCTCCCCGATGAACTTAAAGCCTGTGAGCACCTCAATGAGCCTCACATTGTAGGCCTGGGTGATGGGACGGGTCATGTTGGTGGTCACGATGGTGGTCACAAGGGCAGGATTCTGAGGCATGGTTCCAACGGCGGTGCGCTCCCTGAGTATGTACTCTGCGATAAGCATTCCGGACATATTGCCTGTGAAGGACACATACTCCCCTGTCCTGGAATCCTTGGCGTACACACCCAGACGGTCTGCATCCGGATCCGTTGCCAGCACAATGTCCGCATCCTTCTCTTTTGCCAGACGCAGAGCATAGGTGAAAGCCTTGGGATCCTCCGGGTTGGGATAGTCCAGGGTGGTGAAATTGGGATCGGGATTCTCCTGCTCGGGAACCACATACACATGCTTGAATCCAAGCTCGGAGAGAATACGCCGGGCGGGCACATTGCCGGTGCCGCAGAGGGGCGTGTACACGATCTTGATGTCGTCAGCCACTTCCGCAATCACCTCCGGGTGGATGATCTGCTTCTTCAGCTCTGCCATGTAAGCGTCGTCGATCTCTTTTCCAATCACCTGATACAGCCCCTTCTCCTGGGCCTGATCCTTGGGCATGGTCTTCACTGTATGGTAGTCCCTGATAGCCTTCACTTCCTCAATGATCTGCCTGTCATAGGGAGCCGTCACCTGGGCGCCGTCCTCCCAGTACACCTTGTAGCCGTTATACTCGGGTGGATTGTGGCTTGCCGTGACCACAATTCCCGCCGTGCAGCCCAGGGTGCGCAGGGCAAAGGAAAGCTCGGGCGTAGGGCGCAGCGCGTCGAACACATAGGCCTTGATGCCGTTGGCAGCCAGGCACAGAGCCGCCACATCCGCGAACTCCGGGGACATGCGCCTGGAGTCATAGGCGATGGCCACGCCCTTGTCCTGGGTTCCCTGTCCAAGGATAAAGTTGGCAAGACCCTGGGTGGCCTTGCGGACCGTGTAGATGTTCATCCTGTTGGTTCCCGCGCCGATAATGCCGCGCAGTCCTCCGGTGCCGAACTCCAGCTCCTTGTAGAACCTCTCCTCGATCTCCCCCTGGTTGTCCCGGATGGCCTCAAGCTCCTTCTTGGTGTCCTGGTCAAAATAGTCGTCCTTCAGCCAGAAATCATACTCTTCCATATAACTCATTTCCCATGTCCTCTTTTCTGCGCGGGATCTGTGTCTAACCGCCGGGCCCCTGCCCCCCGCGCCGGTGCAGGCTCCGCAATTAACCATATTTTAGCATAGTCCCAGGAAAAAAGCCACACAATTCCTGAATTTTTAGTAAAGTTGTTTGCCTTCCGGCGCAAAAAGTGTTATGATGTTTTTACAAGCCTAACATGCCGGAACCCATTTACCTTATCTGGAAGTTCGGAGGATGAATCTTTGAAGACTAAAATCGACCACGATGCACTGGAAGCTCTGCTATATTTGATTAACCATCCCAATCAGGCCGACTGCCTGATGGATCCTGCCGCGCAGCTGAATACCGCTGACGCGGAAGACATAGAGCGCCTGCGGACTGCCCTTACCTTAAAGCAGCTTATGGACCAGATGCCGGGGGGATTTTTTATTTACCGGGCGGAGGGCGCCCAGGAAATTCTATATGCCAACACGGCTCTGGTCCGTATCTTTCACTGCGCCTCCCTGAAGGAATTTCAGAAGCTCACCGGCAATTCCTTCCGGGGAATGGTTCACCCCGATGATCTGGACGCAGTACAAAAAAGCATTCAAGCGCAGATCTCTTCCAGCCAGTACCACCTGGATTATGTGGAATACCGCATTATCACAAAGAACGGAGAGGTGCGCTGGCTTGACGATTACGGACATTTTATCCACAGCGACTCGGCGGGGAATGTGTTCTATGTGTTCGTGGGGGATTCCACGGAGAAAAGGATGAGGCTTTGGAACGAGAAAAGCCATGAGCGGCCGGGATACTCCAGAAGGGAAAAGCAGATGCGCACTCTGATGGACGAGTACGATCAGGGCATGGAGGTGATCCACCAGGAATACCTGCGCCATCTGGAACTGATTGAAGGGCTGAGCATAGACTATGAATCCATTTTCTATGCTGATCTGGACGCCAACCAGATCAAGGCCTACCGGGTGAGCTGCCGCTTTAAGAAACAGTTCCCTGTGGAGCACCATGTGTGCAGTTTTGAAGGATTTGACGCGGATTATCTTGAAAACTGGGTCTACCCTGACGACAGGCCCCTTCTGTACGGTGTCACCTCCCGGGAGAACATTCAGGAAAAACTGTCCACAGACAATTCTTTCCATGTGAATTACCGGGTGTACAGGGACAATTCCATCGGCTATATCCAGCTGCGGGTGGTGAATGTGGGCAGCGGAGAGCACATCTCTCAGGTGGTTCTGGGATACCGGAATATAGACAAGGAGATCGTACAGGAGATGCAGCAGAAGCTGCTGCTGTCGGAGGCTCTGGAGTCTGCCAACATGGCCAACAATGCCAAGAACCTGTTCCTCTCCAATATGTCCCATGATATACGCACCCCCATGAATGCCATTATGGGCTTTGTGTCCCTTGCCAAAAAGCGGATGAACGACAAGTTAAAACTCTCCAGTTACCTGGACAGCATCACCACCTCCAGTGAACAGCTCTTGTCGCTGATCAATGACGTGCTTGAGATCTCAAAGTCCGAGGCGGAAAAAATTCATGCGGACATTGACGAGTGCAGTCTGGTGGATGCCATGCAGCAGATACAGCAGTCCACTTTTCCCCACGCCAGCACCAGCTGCATTATTCTCTCCCTGGACATCTCCGGCCTGAAGCATGACATGGTCTACACCGACCTGCAGAAGCTGGTTCAGATTCTGGAGTACCTGATCGACAACGCCCTGAAGTTCACGGAGCCCGGGGGCAGCGTTGCTGTGTCGGTGGAAGAGAAAGACGTAAAGGACAACCATACCCTGTACCAGTTTGTGGTGAAGGACAGCGGCATCGGCATCAGCAAGGAATTTCTGGAACATATTTTTGAGCCCTTTGAGCGGGAGAAGAACACCACCTTAAGCGGCATACACGGCACGGGCCTGGGCCTGACCATCGCCAAAAAACTGGCCGACGCCATCGGAGCCCATATCCATGTCTCCAGCACTCTCGGCAAGGGCAGCACCTTCACCGTCTCCCTTCCCCTGCAGCGGCTGGAGGAGTCTTCTCTGGAGCGGAAAAAGCTGGAGAACGCCGTCTCCAAAGAACCTCCCGCCCCCAGGCAGAAAAGAATTCTTCTGGTGGATGACAATGAGATCAACCTGGAGATTGAAAACGAAGTGCTCACGGACGCAGGCTTCCTGGTGGACACCGTGATAGACGGCAGCCTGGCGGTGGACAAGATGCGCGATACCGAACCTGGGTATTACGACCTGATCCTGATGGACATTCAGATGCCGGTTATGGACGGGTACTGCGCTACCAGGGCCATCCGAAAGATGCCGGATCCGGCGGTATCCGGTATCCCCATCATCGCCGTTTCCGCCAACACCTTTGAGGAGGACAAGAAGAAGGCGCTGGAGAGCGGTATGAACGCCCACCTGCCCAAGCCGCTGGACACCTGCAGGCTGTTGGAGCTGATGCAGACTTTTCTGTGAAACTTATCCGGCACGCCAGGGGGAATGGGAATGTTCTCGCCCGCTGTCCATTCGTCATTTCAGCGGCATATTTCCTCTGCAGCAGTGTGAGTATAAAGAAAGGAGGCCTGAGTCAGTTGTTGACTCAGGCCTCCTTTCTTTATAGGAAACTGTCGAAAATGAAATCGTTTGTGAGCCTTCTGGGAAATGCCCCCTTCTCAGCGGAACAGTCCCAGTACCATTGCGCCCTGGTTCATCTTCTCCCGCAGCATCATGGTCTTGTACTGTCCCAGGAGCTCCTCTTTCTTCTGCTCGGAGATGGCCTTGGGCATATCCAGGTCTTCAATACGGCTTCT
>OFFG01001867.1_pt1 | contig 11447 bp, 7 predicted proteins | sample 1521331 | NCBI WGS metagenome assembly OFFG01 (sample SAMEA3504129, study PRJEB24116) | mouse gut metagenome | biome: mouse gut; feature: mouse-associated habitat; material: faeces | place: Denmark | collected 2011 | reverse complement strand
CAGATTCTCTTAAAATGCTCTCTGCGGTACTGCCCGGGCGTCACGCCGGCATAGCGCCGGAATGTTTTTGAAAAATGACTCTGGGAGCAGAATCCCAGATACTCTGCGATTTCCATCAGAGAATACTCAGAATACCGCAGAAGACTTTCTGCCTCCCGCACCCGGCTCTGCTGAATAAACGTACTGACCGTCTCCCCTGTCTCCTTTTTAAAAAGGGCACTGAAATACGTTTCACTCAGGCCCGCATGATCCGCGATCTCTTTCAGTGAAATCTCATAGTGCAGATGCCGCAGAATGTAATCCACCGCAGCCTCCACCGGTTCCGTGAACCCTGCGCCCTGCTGCCGGACCGCGCGCACCTGCCTGGCAAAATCTGCCGCCATGCGCACATACAGCCTCCAGAGCTGCTCCGGCATTGTGCACGCGTCCGCCTCCCGGATATAAATATCACTGCGCGTGTAAGCCTCCTGCTCATTCATGCCGCCGTCCATGGCGGCCCTTGTCGCGAGCGCTATTCCCACGATCACGGCGTAGAGCTGTTGACGGAATGAGTTTCTCGACATCTTCCCCACTTTCGTGTCCTGCACGCCCGCAAGAATCTCTTCCAGCTTCTCCGCCTCTCCGGACGCAATCAGTGCCGCAATCCTTTTTTCCTGCGCGTACCTGCTGTGGGAGGCGAGTTCCTCCCGGTTCGAAAAAAGCTCTCTGGTGATCTCCTTTTCTTTTTCGTTTTCCTCGTTATTCTCCTGCCGTACGTCTCCCATCTGCCACCTGTCACTCCCCCGGAATCAGCGCCGCCGAGCGCTCCAGCGCTTCCTTTGCCCTGTTCAGCTCTGCAGCCTGTTCCTCCGTCACATTCCCCGGCTTCGTGCGGGCGACAAGTTTTTTTAAATAGGATAAATCCGATCTGATCTGTTTTTTCAGCGGACGTTCCAGATTCTTTTTTTCCTTTGCGAGCGCGGCTTCCGTCCTGCGTATGAGCGCATCCGCCCCGCTGCGCGCTTCAATACAGGCGCGCCTTTTCCCATCATCCGCTTCATACTCCGCCGCCTCCCGGATAGCGCGCTCAATCTCATCCTCCGGCATATTCGTGCCGGAAGTAATGGTGATCTGCTGCTGCTTTCCGGTCCCGAGATCCTTCGCAGATACCTGCACGATTCCGTTCACATCAATGTCAAATGTAACCTCAATCTGCGGCACGCCCGCCATAGCCCCCCGGATACCCTTCAGACGGAAATTGCCGAGCAGTTTATTATCCTTCGCAAACTGCCGCTCTCCCTGAAGAACTTTAATATCCACCATGGTCTGAAAATTTGCCGCTGTGGAAAACACCCGGCTGTACCGCGTCGGAACAGGGGTATTGCGCTCAATCAGCCGTGTCGCCACACCGCCCAGCGTCTCGATCGAGAGCGACAGCGGCGTGACATCCATCAGAATCAGCTCCGCCGCGGCGGAGCCGGCGACAGTCTCTCCGCCAAGCTTTCCCCCCTGCACCGCCGCTCCAAGCGCAACACACTCGTCCGGGTTTAAATTCCGCGACGGCTCCTTTCCGGTCAGACGCTTTACTTTTTCTGCCACCGCAGGCATGCGGGTCGAGCCGCCGACCAGCAGTACCATGCCAAGCTCCCCCACCGGTACCTGCGCGTCATTCAGCGCCTGACTGACCGGCCCCATGGTGCGCTCTGTCAGATCTGCCGTCAGCTCCTCAAACAGGGCTCTCGTCAGACTCATCTCAAGATGTTTTGCCTCCCCGCGCACTGTCGTGATAAAAGGAAGATTTATATTTGTAGACGTCACGGAGGAAAGGGCAATTTTAGCCTTTTCCGCCTCCTCCCTGACCCGCTGCATCGCCGCCGCGTCGCGTGAAAGGTCTGTCTTTTCCCGCTTTTTGTATTCCGAGACAATATAATCCACCAGCCGGCTGTCAAAATCATCGCCGCCGAGATGGTTGTCCCCCGCCGTCGCGAGCACTTCGATCAGGTTATCGCCGATCTCAATCACCGACACGTCGAACGTCCCTCCGCCCAGATCATATACCAGTATTTTCTGCGGCCCGCCGTGATCCAGACCGTACGCCAGCGCCGCAGACGTCGGCTCATTGATGATCCGAAGCACGGATAGTCCTGCGATCCGCCCCGCGTCCCTGGTCGCCTGGCGCTGTGCATCGTTAAAATAAGCGGGCACCGTGATCACGGCCTCCGTCACCGGCCCGCCAAGGTAACTCTCCGCGTCTTTTTTCAGCTTCCGCAGAATCATCGCGGAAAGCTCCTGCGGCGTAAAGCTTCTCCCTTCCTCTTTCACCCGGAACGTGCTTCCCATCTCCCTTTTTATGGAAAAATAGGTGCTCTCCGCATTCACTGCCGCCTGCCGCCTGGCGATATCCCCGACCAGCCGCTCTCCATTTCCCGTAAATGCCACCACGGAGGGCGTCGTGCGCGCACCCTCCGCATTCGGTATCACCACTGGGCTGCCGTTCTCCAGCACTGCCACGCAGCTGTTCGTTGTCCCCAGATCAATTCCGATTACCCTGCCCATAGACTCCCTCCGTTTCCCCGGCTCCCTTATCATGTTATCTCTCAACTTTATGCCCCGCAAAATGGAAAGTCAAGGCACCGGGCACGAATTTCACAGATTATTTAGAATTGACAGCCTTATCTCATCACCTTCCGCACAACCGCATCCTTCCATTTCCGGTAAGGATGATATCGCACCGGAAGATCCGGCCACCCGTATTTTTTCACAATACTTTTCCGGTGGCTGAATGTCTCAAACCCCGTTTTTCCGTGGTAGCTTCCCATTCCGCTGCTGCCGACGCCTCCAAAGCCCATTCTGGACGTCGCCAGGTGCACAATCGTATCATTGATACAGCCTCCTCCGAACGATAGATGGCGAAGCATCCAGCGTTCCAGCTCCCTGTCTTTCGTAAAAAGATAACAGGCCAGCGGCCTGCCATACCGGCGCAGCACCGCCATAAGCTCCTCCCTTGTCCGGTACGCAAGAACCGGCAGAACCGGCCCGAAAATCTCTTCCTGCATCACTGGGGACTCCGTGGAGACATTTTCCAGAATTGCCGGCGCAATCTGAAGCGTATCGGGATTTCCATAGCCGCCCGTGACCACTGACCCGCCTTTCAGCAGATTCATCACCCGCAGATAATGCTTCCGGTTCACCATACGCGGGTACTCCTCCGCCTCAAGCGGTTCCCTTCCCAGCATTCTGACCAGCTCCCGTTTCATCGACGCAACCAGTCTGTCCCTCACCTCCCCGTGCACCAGAATGTAATCCGGCGCTACGCATGTCTGCCCGCAGTTTAACAGCTTTCCAAACACAATCCGCCTCGCCGCCAGCCGGATATCCGCCGTTTTATCCACAATACAGGGACTCTTTCCGCCCAGTTCCAGCGTCACAGGCGTTAAAAAGCGGGCTGCCTTCTCCAGCACCACCTTCCCCACCTCCACGCTTCCCGTAAAAAAGATATAATCAAACCGCTGCTCCAGAAGCGCCTCATTTTCCTCCCTGCCCCCTTCGACAACGGCCACATATTTTCGCGGAAAAATATCTGTAATCATCCTGCGGATCACTCCTGAAACCGCGGGCGCATAAGCCGACGGCTTTAAAATCACACAGTTGCCCGCCGCGACGGCATTGACGAGCGGCGAGAGACACAGCAGCACCGGATAATTCCACGGCGCCATAATCAGGACTGTCCCGTACGGCTCCGCAACCGTAAAGCTGCGCGCAGGGAAGTTCGCCAGCCCGGTCCTCACATCCGCGGGTTTCATCCAGCTTTTCAGATGCTTCCTGCAATAAGAGATCTCCGCCCTGACCATCGCTATCTCCGCCATATAGCTCTCCGAGGGCGCTTTGTGCAGGTCAAGAAACAGCGCCTCCTTAAGCGCTTCCTCATACTTCTCCAGCGCACACATAAGTTTATCCAGCGCGCGCACCCGCGCCGGATAAGGGCCGGTCGCGCCCGTCAGAAAATATTCCCTCTGCTTTTCTACCAGTTTTTCAATATTCATATCTGTCCCCCCGCTTTCCCTGCTCCGTTCTGTTCTCCCATCCCCCGTCCGTTACCCACGGTTTTCAAAGTCATTATACACTATTTTTCCGGAAGTTAGTAGTGACACTGTGCGTACACACCATTTTCATTCAAAGCCGCTGAGGTTGAAAATTTACAGGATTCATGATAAAATAATGTCCATAAAAAAGGCTGGAGCCAGTCCCCGGAAAGGAGTCCTTCCATGAACAAAACCGTTCTCATAACCGGCGCCTCACGCGGAATCGGCCGCTCTGTCGCCACAGCATTTGCCAGGGAAGGCTGCCGCCTGATCATCACGTGCTTTCACTCCGAAGCAGCGCTGCTCTCCTTAAAACACTCTCTGGAGGAATCCTTCCACACGGACATTCTGGTGAGTATCGGCGATATCGCGGATTACACTTATGTCACCGGCCTGTTCGGCATGATTACGGCCCGTTTCGGCGGCGTCGACATTCTTGTGAACAACGCCGGCATCTCCCATATCGGCCTGCTGCAGGACATGAGCATTGTGGAATGGAACCGTCTTGTGAATACCAATCTGACTTCCGTCTTTTCCACCTGCAGGCTGGCACTCCCCCACATGATTCATCAGAAAAGCGGAAAAATCATTAATATCTCTTCCGTCTGGGGCTCTGCCGGAGCTTCCTGTGAAGCCGCCTATTCTGCCTGCAAGGGCGGTGTCAACGCGCTGACAAAAGCGCTTGCAAAAGAGGTTGCGCCATCCGGCATCCAGGTCAACGCCATCGCCTGCGGCCTGATTGACACACAGATGAACGCCTGCTTTTCCGCGGAAGAGCGGCAGGCTCTGATCGATGAGATCCCGGCCGGGCGCCCCGGCGCGCCGGAGGAAGTGGCCGCGCTGGCACTGCAGCTTGCCACGGCACCCTCCTATCTGACCGGACAGATTATCGCCCTGGACGGCGGATGGATCTGATCACACTGCACACGAAGAAAGGGCAACCCTCCAATGCATCCCGGAATACGAATTCAGATGCTCCTGGCTGAAAAGGGTATCACCCAGCGAAAAGCGGCCGAGGAGCTGCACATCAATCCAAATACGCTCAACGGATATATCCGTGAACGGCGCGTCCCCGACTGTACCACTCTGGCACTGATTGCGGATTATCTCGGGACGAATGTGGACTATCTGCTCGGCAACACACACATCCGGACCTATCCGGCATGTCCCGTAAGCGAGGAAGAAGGTCTTCTGCTCAGCAATTACCGCGCCATGGACGTCCGGCGGCGGCAGATCCTTCTGCAGATTGCCGCTTCTCTCCATGTGCACAGTCTGTCTGATCAGACAGAGGCGGCTCCGCCAGACGGACCCCCGCAGATAAAATCTTAAAAGGATTGCCGCCCCGCACGCAGCAATCCTTTTTGTATATCTCTTTTTCCTCCGGACGCTTTCTATTCGCCCTGTGTATTTCCTTCGCTGCGGGGATGATTCCTCCTTCTCCCTGCACCGGCTCTGCCGCTTTTTCTTCCTCATCCTCATGGTGCACAGCCCGTTCCGCCACCAGCACCACAACCGTGCGCGGCGGTATCCGGATCGCGCGCTTGTAGGAGAACTCGGTGAGAGCCTCCACATCCATGCCATCCTCATATTCCAGGAAAGTATTGACACAGATCTTCCACTGCAGAGCTCCCGGAAGCTCCGGCAGCTGCATGGTGAGCACCTCCCAGTATGCGTTCATTCCATAGAATACTATATCATCCGCCGTATCCTCCTCATTTCTGCCCGCATACATCACGCCGATCAGCCTGCTGTTGTGGTCTGTCCCTGCATTCCACGGATAACCGTTGTGAATGCTGACCTCGGGAAGCCCGCAGTGCGATGCCTTCGTCGGTCTGCGGACACTGGTGTGCTTTTTGCGGAACGCAATCATATAGCGGAAAAATGCGTGAATCTCCTGATATTCCTCAAGGCGCGCCCAGTCCAGCCAGGAAATACGGTTATCCTGACAGTATGCATTGTTATTTCCATACTGGGTATTGCAGAACTCATCCCCTGCATAAAACATTGCAGGGCCCCGGCTGCACATCAGTGTCGCAAACGCATTCTTTACCATGCGCCGGCGCAGCCCTTCAATCTGAGGATCATCCGTGTCGCCCTCCACTCCGCAGTTCCAGCTGTTTCCATTATTATCCCCGTCCGTGTTATTCCAGCCATTTTTCTCATTATGCTTGTTATTATATGAATACAGATCATACAGGGTAAAACCGTCGTGACAGGTCAGGAAATTGACGGATCCGTTCATCCCCCGCTTTTTCGGATCGTAGATATCCTTCGAACCGGTGATCCTGCTGATCGCCGTGCCCGCCATTCCGCCGTCCCCTTTTAAAAACCTGCGCATATCATCGCGGTATCTCCCGTTCCACTCCGACCACCGGTGAAACGCCGGGAAATTTCCGACCTGATAAAGTCCCGCCGCGTCCCACGCCTCCGCGATCAGCTTCACCTTTCCCAGAATGGCATCACAGGCGATACACTGCAGAATCGGCGGTTCCGCCATCGGCGCGCCGTTCTGGTCACGTGTTAAAATGGATGCCAGATCAAAACGGAATCCGTCCACGCGGTACTCCGTCACCCAGTAGCGCAGACAGTCAATAATAAACCGCTGTGTCATCGGATGGTTACAGTTTAACACATTTCCACAGCCGCTGAAATTGTAATAATATCCGTCCGGCGTCAGAATATAATAAATATTGTTATCTATCCCCTTGAAAGAAAAACACGGACCGTTCTCATTGCCCTCCGCCGTGTGATTAAACACGACATCGAGAATCACCTCAATCCCATTCTCCTTCAGCTCGTATATCAGCTGTTTCAGCTCATCTCCCTCATGATTATGTTCCACCACCGACGAGTAGCTCGTGTTTGGCGCAAAAAAGCAGACCGTATTATAACCCCAGTAATTGTAGAGCTGTTCCCCGTCCACAACCCTGGCGCTCTCCATCTCGTCAAATTCAAAGATCGGCATCAGCTCCACAGCATTGATCCCGAGGTCTTTCAGATACGGGATCTTCTGACGGAGTCCCTCATAAGTCCCCTTCGCCGTCACACCGGACGACTCGTCCCTGGTAAAGCCCCGCACATGCATCTCATAGATGACCAGATCCTCCAGCGGGAGCTCAAGCTGCTTCATATTTCCCCAGTCAAAATTATTCTCCACAACCCTCGCATGATAGACAAACCCCTCGTCATCCTCCGGCCGCTCGCCCCAGTTCCTCTGCCCCGTCACCGCCTTCGCGTACGGGTCCAGCAGGACATGATTCTTATCAAACAACAGCCCCTTCTCCCGGTCGTACGGGCCGTCCAGCTGAAAAGCATACTCAAATTCCTCGATTTTCAGACCAAACACCAGCATTGAATACGTGTTTCCGATGTGGTACGACTCCGGAAACTGCAGTTTCGCGTACGGTTCTTTCTCCTGCGGATAAAAAAGTAAAAGTGTACAGCTTGTCGCCCCCATTGAATGAATCGTAAAACTGACCCCGTTTGATGCCGCCGTGGCGCCATCCCTGTTATAAAAACCCGGTCTGACCTCAAATCCTTCTATCACATCCAGCGGCTGCAGCTTTACTCCCCGCTGCGGTTTATGCTGAACAAATGCCATTTCGTCTACCTCCTGCTGCCCCTGTTCTGTCCGGTTCTCCTGATCCTCCGGAGGGGCCGGCTCCTCCGGAGCTTTCGGAATGCCCTCTTCCGCCAGGGCCCCCGGTTCCTCCGGTACTTCCGGAATATCCGGCTCCTCCGGGGCTTCCGATACATCCGCTCTCTCCGGGGCTTCCGGCTCCTCCGGGGTTTCCGGAACATCCGCTCTCTCCGGGGTTTCCGGTTCCTCCGGGGTTTCCGGTTCCTCCGGCACTTCCGGAATGTCCGCTTCCTCCGGGGCTTCCGATACTTCTTTTTGTCTGTCTGCCGGCGCTACATCTTTATCGAAGGTGTTTCCCCTGTTTTTGTCAACGATGGAGCCAAGCCTCTCCCACAGTTTTTTCATTGTAATCATGCGTGTGCCTCATCCTCTGTGCCCTGTTTTTTCTGGTGTCTTTTCTGATTCTAACACAGAATCCGGAAATTTAAAAGCTTTTCACACTTTTAAAATAGCCGATCAGAATTTCCTTAATATACTGGTATCTTCTCGCATAGGAATTTTCGATCCGGATCAGCTCAAATCCGTGGCTCCTGCAGATCTCCCGCTTTTTTCTGTCCCGCTCACAGACAATATCATCGTCAAAATGCTCTTTTCCCTCCAGCTCGATCGCCAGGAGCGGCACTTCCGACCTCCGGTACCCCTGTTCATACACCACAAAATCAAAATGTCCACTGTAAAACAGCTCCTGATACTGCGCGCCGTCCTCAAAAACCTGCCGGATACCGACTTCCTTTCTGACCGTGCACTTCTGTCCTGTATAGAGAACATTGCCCAGCGCATGGTTCAGATTCGTAAAAAATGCCTCTTCCGTGGCTGAACTATACGGTTTGATGCCAAGCGCCCTCGACGCGCCCGCCCGCGCAGTAATCTGCGCCGTGCCTTTTGTCCCGACATACTTCATCAGCTCATACATGTCATCGTCCCCCTCTCTGTGGAGGCGCTCAACTTCCCTGCTGCTTGCGACCAGTATCAGCTGCTCCTTCGCGCGGGAAGTCGCGACATTGATCAGCTCTTTATTGTTTTTCAGCCACTCATAAGTCCCCGGTCCCGTCTTATCCGTCAGCGCCAGGGAAAACAGCACAATATCCTTCTCATCGCCCTGAAAAGCGTGTACCGTCCCGCAGGAGACATTCTCCACGCCGTTCTGTTTCAGTGTGCTGCGGATACATTCTCTCTGATTTGCAAAAGGCGTTATGACACCGATGCTTTTATCCGGATGATTCTTTGCAAAAACCGCGATTTCCTCCGCCTCCTGCGGCGCAGTGTTCCGGAACTGCGTCGTGTTCTCCGGAATATCCATAAAAACGAGGGGCCGCGGTTCCATACTCCTGCTGTCGATAATCAGCTTATTATTGTAATATTTCTGATTGTTAAACTCAATAATTTTCCGGTTGCAGCGGTAATGATGGCTTAAAAGGATTTCACCGCTGATCGCATCGCAGGCCAGAAATGTCTTGTAAATGGAATTCTTCAAATAATCGTACTCGTCCGGAATACCATAGGCCTTTCGCAGTTTTGCATTGTCCTTCGGATCCAGAAGAATCACGGGGTTCAGCTGCTGCGGATCTCCCACCAGCATCAGATTTTTTCCGCGCAGCACCGGCACAAGGGAGACGGCAATATTTCCCTGACTGGCCTCGTCCATAATTGTCATATCAAAATACGGCTCTGGTTTCCCGATTTTGTGGGAGGAGATGGATGTTGTCGCGACAATCGGAAAAATCCGCAGAAACTTTTTTACATTCTCCGGCTTACCGAGATATTCGTTAAAATATTTCACCCGCTCTTCCCGGTTTCCATGGCAGATTATTTTCAGCAGATCCTCATTTTTCGGCTCTCCCAGGCGCCTGATATACTTCGCGGAAGTATAATACAGATATTTCTGAAATTCTTCCTCGTCGGCGAGCACCAGTTTTTTTGCCTCCTCATCGGTAATCTCACCGATCTGCGCCAGCCTGCGGTCAATCTCTTCCCTCTGCACGCCGGCAAGCTGTGTCTGAAAATTCAGATACTGGCGGTTCTCCTCCCAGAGTTTTTCCAGCGCCTCTCTCCGCTCCAGCAGATCAAGCTTCTCCTCGTGGCGCTTTAACAGCGCGGTCAGTTTCCTGGTGCGGTCGATCCGCTCCCCTTTATTGCGCTCCAGCGTCCGGTCAAAAATCCGGAGTTCCAGGGTCTTTTCATACAGCCGCCGCATCTCATCAAGCGCCAGATCTGTCCTTCCATTGTCCCCCAGGCGGATCACCGGAAACGGGATGCATTTCTCCTGATAAAATATCTGCTGCAGTTTCCGGCATACCCCGTCGATCGGGTGATTATTGTAGGACGCAAAAAGAACCGTTTTTTCGTTAAAAAAAGCGGTTATAATCGTGTTCACAATCGTATTGGTTTTTCCGGTCCCCGGCGGCCCCTGAATATAGGCGAGCGGGTATTTCACGGCATTGTGGATGGCAAGCAGCTGGTCCAGATTAATCTGGCGGTTCAGCAGCGCGATCGGATAATCTTTTCTCCGGCCCGGCACACGCAGCAACTCTCCGAAAAAGGCCCGCACCGGAACCGTGACCCGGTCCTCCTCAAACATTTTTACAATCCCCGCATACTCGCTCTGCAGATCCAGAATCACATCGCGCCCGATGGCGATCAGGTATGGCATATCATCCACACCGTCCTCCCTGCACCCCGCCTGCGTAATCCGGTCTTTAATCTGCTCCAGATTTGCCTCCGGATCATCCAGCAGCGCATAATCATCCGCGTCAAGAAAGCGCCGGATACTCTGGCGGTTCCCCTTGATCGTGAATTCCGTGCAGATCGTGATATCGTCATCCTGCAGAAGCATCCTGTTTTTTACATCCAGTTTTAATTTCCTGTATGCGAGCACATATAATCCCTGACTCGTGTGAATACTTATGACATTGATCGCGAGCTGGCGGATTTTTTTCCCCAGCAGGCGGCTTTTGCTCTGAAACTGGAACTGCGAGACGATCTCCCGGAACTGTTCCGGCGAAAGCGCCATGGCACCGTTTCTCATGGCGTCCCCGTCCAGTTTTTCTATCAGCGCATAGTCCGTTTTGTACGGCGTGGTATCCAGCCGGTTGCAGTCAGCCAGATAATTGAGAATTTTCAGATTCGCGGCATTGTGAAACAGAGACCTGTACCGGCCGGGATTGCGGCGCAGATCTTCCTTAAGATCAGCCGGCACCGCAAAACAGGATCCCTCCACGACGGAAGAAGACTGAATGGAAGCAATAAATATCTTCAGTTCCTGTGTCACATACCTGGCAAGATGGAGCCCCTCCACCAGCATGGATTCGTCCTCCATGCAGATTTCCCGGATCCCGATCCAGTATCTGGTCTGCTCGCCGTTCTGATTGTTATACTCTATACTCAGCCATTTCCCCTCGTGAACCGCCCGGAAAATGTCCCTGCAAATACTCGTATGCAACACTTTCGTCCTCGCTTACACACTTCGTTATTCTGTAATCTTCATTCTACACGAATATAGAGAAATTAGCCATACTTTTGATGAATGAATCCGCGATTCCGCGATTAATTCGCTTGTCTCTTCTTCTGGTAGCAGTCAAAACCAACCGCGAGTACCAGTACGATACCCAATACAATATTCTGGATCCAACTGTTCAGATTGATCAATACCATTCCGTTATTCAGCGCGCTGATGATAAACGTACCGGCTATAACTCCGGACATCCTTCCTGAACCGCCGGCTACAGACACTCCGCCTCATACGACAC
>OFFG01001860.1_pt1 | contig 11471 bp, 8 predicted proteins | sample 1521331 | NCBI WGS metagenome assembly OFFG01 (sample SAMEA3504129, study PRJEB24116) | mouse gut metagenome | biome: mouse gut; feature: mouse-associated habitat; material: faeces | place: Denmark | collected 2011 | reverse complement strand
TCCAGGAAATCCACAAAATCCACAGAGTTATCCACATCTACACATCTGTCATTTTACCATAAACCAGGTGTCATTTCCATATTTTCCTAAATTTTTTCCTGATTTTATGTTTACTTACAGCCATTCACAGCCACTCATCCCAGAAACGTTCCACCCTTTTTGCAACCGTATTGACCAATACAGTCTCAAAATTATCCCACTCCCTGGGGAAAAGCCTGCGGTAGGAATACTGTAGGAAGCGCTCGTCCAACAGCGCAATAATACCCACATCCTCCATGGTACGTATCACACGTCCGGCAGCCTGAAGGACCTTATTCATCCCCGGGTAGCGGAAAGCGTAGTCAAAACCATCCTCCCCGTTGCCGTCAAAATAGCCCTTTAGAATTTCCTTTTCCCCGCTGACTTGAGGCAAACCGGTCCCCACAATGATAACGCCTATCAAACTGTCATTCTTCAAATCGATTCCTTCACTGAAAATTCCCCCAAGTACACAGAAGCCGATCAATATCCGGTCCTCCGTCCACAGGTCCGCAGCCGGGTCCTGCCCCAACGCCTGCCCTGTATCCTGCTGCAGACGTACTTTCGCCCCTGTACCACAGGGATTTTGAAAATGTCCCAGGAATTCCTCCCGCTCAGACTCACTCATGGACTCCCCCTGAACAATGCACACCCGATCCTCTCCTCCAAAGTTATCCACATATCTTTCATAAATAATCTTCATAAACGCATGGGACGGGCAGAAAACCATATAATTACCGTGGCGGTTTTTGACAATCTCTTCTATATAACAGGCTATTTTACGGTATTCATCCTCGGACCGCCTGGTATACCTGCTGGTCACATCCTGCGCAATCAGAAGCGCACGCCTGGCAGGTTGAAAAACGGATTGTGCATAAACCTCATAATCTTCCTCATCTCCCCCCAACAGCTTCTTATAATATTGTATGGGAAGAAATGTAGCCGAAAACAAAATGGTGCTGCGCCCCCGGAGCATACAGTTTTTCAGATTCTCTCCGGGATTCACACAGAACAGTTTCACCAGAAAGCTTCCGTCATCTCCTGTCTGGGAATATTTAACATAATTTTCGTCCAGCAGCTCATATATTAATAGGAAGTGACAGATTTCAAAGTAGAAATCCAAAAGCATTTCTCCCACTTCAAGCCGGGTTTCCTCCTGTTCTGCCAGGTAATCTTCCATGACAGTGTGGAGCCTGGTCAGATTCTGCACAAAAGCCTCGATACTTTCCACAATACGGTATTCTTCGCACTCCCGTTTCAGAGCCAGTAATTCCTTATTGCATCTATTCAGATGGGCAATCATCTTTTCCGCATATCCGCGCCTCACAAGCACGCTCCTGCCAACATGCCCTTTCCGTACCGGTTCCATGTCATCTTCGCTGTCTGTATCAGGGTTCTGGTTTCCCTCTGACTGCCCTTCGCCGGCTTCCTCCGTCTCCTTTTGCTGTTCTGCATCAGGTTTTCCTTTTCCCCTTTGCTGCCCTTCGCCGGCTTCCTCTATTTCCTTTTGCTGTTCTGCATCAGAGGCTTCCGATCCATTTTCTCCATATACCTCCGAATTTACTACGGCATTCCATTCTCTAATATTATAATATTCCGTTTGACCCGTTTCCGCCTCGGTTTTCCCGTCATTTTCTGACATATATGTCAAACATTGTGTCATATCATGTGTCATTTTTAGAGTCATCTGCCCTGAAATTCCAGTATTTATGCGGCTTTTCTTCATTTCTGACGCAATTGTCTTTTTTGTTTCTGACATAATTGTCTTTTTTAGTTCCCGACGGAGTTCCACAAACCGTTCTTTCATCAAAACAGCACTGTACATCTCCCTTCCTCGCTCCAGGAGGTTATGTGCCTCATCTACCAGAAAGATATAATTCCCCTTTGTGCCTTCCGTAAAGAAACGTTTTAGATACACATGAGGATCAAACAGATAATTGTAATCACAGATTACCGCATCCGCAAACAGGCTTACATCCAGACACATCTCAAACGGACAAACCTGGTATTTCAGGGCATATTCCTCTATACGCTCTCTGTCAAAGCTCTCCTGAGAAGTAATCAGGTCAAAAACGGCATCGTTCACACGGTCATAATGGCCCTGCGCATAAGGACAGTATACCGGATTGCACTCTGTCTCATCCATAAAACATATTTTTTCCTTCGCTGTCAAAATGACACTTTTCATCCGCAGCCCTTTTTCGCGGAGAAGGTTCAGCGTATCATCAGCCACCGTCCTGGTAATTGTCTTTGCTGTCAGATAAAATACTTTATCCCCCAGCTCTTTTCCCATGGCCTGAACTGCCGGATACAGAGTTGATATTGTTTTACCTACTCCCGTAGGCGCTTCCAGAAACAGTTTCTTCTTATGGTAAATGGTCCTGTATACATTGCCCGCCAGTTCCCGCTGTCCGTCGCGGTAAGGAAACGGAAATTGCAGCCCTTTTATAGATTCCTGCCTGATTTCACGCCATTTCCATGTATAGTCTGTCCATTTTCTATAAGCACCGAGCAATTCCTGAAACCAGGCCTCCAGTTCCCTGATCGTATAATTCTCATAGAAATATTTCACTTCCTCCGTGTGTATATTGCAGTAAGTCATCTGCACCTGTACATTCTCCAGTTTCTGCTGAATCCCGTACATATATGCATAACACTTCGCCTGTGCAATATGCAGCCTTGCCGGCGCAGTCATCCTTGCCAGTTCCCGGTAAGTCCCTTTGATTTCATCTATGGTTACGGATTCTTCATGACGGATAATGCCGTCGGCGCGCCCTTCCACCACCAGAATATAAGCTTCTGCAGCATAAGCATATTTCAATGGAACCTCCGCCTGATATTCCGTCCCCATCCTCCGCTGAATCATCCGGTGAATACGGCTTCCCTCCTGCATGGCGTTCTCAGGAGGTCCCCCCTTATGGCGATTGTCGATATCTCCGTGCCGTAAAATAAACTCTACCAGTTCTCTGACGGCAATATGAATTTCCCGGGTCTCTATTCCCTCGTTACGCTTTTCTGTATTCATAATGGTTCACCCCACCCTCCAATATGCAAGCTCCCAAAACCGGTCACGTCAGTTCAGGCAAAAAGGCATGTATCTATCCTTCGAAAACCACACAGTTCGAATAAACTCATTGCATGCTGTGAAACATAAAACGCAAAACTCCCCATGCAGACAGAATACCTCTATCTTACATAGGGAGCATGTTTTCAACTTTTGGGTCCTGCGGCTGTTTCGTCTCTTCCAAACAGCTGTACCGGCCCGTTCCTCCCACCGCTTAGCTCGCGGCGGCAAGGCTCTGCAGCAAATTCTCGAATTCACTGTTATATCCATCGTAGGATACCTTCAGCGGTCTGCGAAGATCCAGTCCGTACACTCCTAAAAAAGATTTTGCATCCACAATATATCTGTTATAGGAAATATCAATGTCAAAATCACACTTAGAAGTTACGTTAACAAAATGCTGCACTTCACCCGGAGTTAAATGAATTGTCTTAACCATTGCCGACCTTCCTTTCAAATGGTATCAGCTGTCTCTAACGATTTACGTTTTCCACTTACATTATCGACAAAATAAGTAAAAAGTAAAGGTTTTGACAAAAAATTCTACTGAAACTCAACCATGTACTCTCGGAAACGAAGCGGCAGCATACTGTTCTGAAGCTTTCTGTTCTTACGCTCTTCAATGGTTATGGTATGGCAAAACTGTCTGAAAAGTTCCTGGTACTTCATTTCTTCCTCCGAGTACTCTGGCTGCAGCGGGCCGTCCGCTTCCTCCCCACGAAGCAGATACCACTGTCTTCTCGCCGGATGTATTCCAAACAGATTCCTTTTCTCATCATAGATCAGAAAATGTTCAATGGGAAGCCTGTCCGCAAAGTGCGGCATCAGAAAAGCCAGCACATCATTCTTGGGTCCGATTTTAGAATAAAGCACGCCATTGTCCAATTCCTGGAAGCGCAAAAACTGCACCTGATGTCCCAACTCTGTGGACACCCCTCTTCCCAGTGCAAATGCCTTATGAATTTCATTGTCGGCCAGATTATCAAACAAATGCCCCGGTCTGCATTTCACGCGCAGCCCTTCCACAATCGTCCTGTATACCGCCTGCGCTTTCCCCCCATCTTCGGAAGCCAGCGCCATCGCCAAATGCCGGCTGTCCTCCGCCCCAAATCTTCTGCGCAAAGTATTCATTACCTTACCGGCCTTCTCTCTGTCCGCTTTTACTTCCACATCCTCCCCAAACAGAATGGGATCGTCCGTTAGGCACAGCATCGTGTCTCTGTGATTCCTCTTTTCCTCATATGCCTGATAAACTGCAGTGAAGATACTCTCCGCACTGTCCTCACATCTGTATACAATCATTATGCACCGCCTGCTATCCTATTATCAGTCCGCAGCAAATTCTTTCTTCCGCTTAAAAAAATCGTTGTTCCTCGCCCCGCAGCCCCTCCGCTGATCCGCATACCAGTCCGATTTACAGCTGCCCCACCGCGGCCTGCTGCTGTTCTATCACTGTAACGGGACGGGTAAAATTCGCGTCGTCAAACAGCGACATCTGACGATACCCCATGCCATCACTTCCAAACTGCACGCGCTCCTTCTCGCTGGTGAGGTTCCGCACAATGTAGTCCTCATCTAATTTTATCGGATACATCATTTTTCCGCTGCATGTGATAAAATACAGCGCCCGCTTCAGTACAACTCCGATCTTTTTCAGGTCCTGAAATGTCAGGCTGCCGCTTCTGCGCGCCGCCACAATCCTCCCGGCGCTCTTAACCCCTACCCCTGGAACTCTGAGCAGTCTTTCCATGGGCGCTCGGTTGATTTCCACCGGAAACTGTTCCAGATGGCGCACTGCCCAGTCCTCCTTGGGATCCAGCATAACATTGAAGAACGGACGCCTCTCATCCAACAGCTCATCCGCCCGGAATCCATAAAAGCGCAGCAGCCAGTCGGCCTGATACAGTCTGTGTTCTCGTAGAAGCGGCGGTCCTCCGGGCAAAGCCGGCAGACTTTTGTCTCCTGTTACGTTTACAAATGCGGAATAAAACACCCGCTTCAAACCAAATTTCTGATATAGTCCCTCCGCCACATTGATAATCTGAAAATCATTTTCGGGTGTAGCGCCGATAATCATCTGTGTAGACTGCCCGCCAGCCACAAATTTCGGTGCATTCCGGTACAGCACCAGGTCATTTCGATTTGTAATGATACCGTTCTGTATCTGCCTCATAGGCGTCAGAATGCTCTTTCGATGCTTATTGGGCGCCAACGTGCGCAGCCCCTCCGCCGTAGGCAGCTCCAGATTTACGCTCATCCTGTCTGCCAGAAATCCCGTCCGCTGGATTAGTTCCTGACTTGCGCCGGGTATGGCCTTCACATGGATATACCCTTGAAAATGGTGTTCCCGCCTTAGACGGTAAAGCGTGGCATAGAGCAATTCCATCGTATAATCCGGGCTGTGCAGGATGCCGGAGCTTAAAAACAATCCTTCAATATAATTCCTGCGGTAGAATTCCATTGTGAGCGTACAGACTTCCTCCGGCGTAAAGGTTGCCCTGGGAATGTCGTTAGAATGGCGATTACGGCAATATTTGCAGTCATAAATGCATTCGTTTGTCAACAATATCTTCAAAAGGGAAATGCATCTCCCGTCGCCGGAAAAGCTATGACAGATACCGGCAGCAACACAGTTGCCTATGCTATTGCCGTTTCCTTTCCTGTCCACACCGCTGGACGTACAGGCCACATCGTATTTCGCAGCGTCTGTCAGTACCTGCAGTTTCTCCCCCAGCGGCATATCCTGGCTGGTTATCAGATATTCCATCTTAGATATACCTCCGACTATCCGAAGTATCGGCTGTTTCCGTTATTTCAGAACATTTGTTCTTTTCCTATAATAGCACATATGTTCACCAAATGCAACCGCTTTTTCCCGTTTTCCTCGATAACCTTTTCCTCCACAAAACCTCCGCAAACCCTTGCCATCCTCTTTGGGATATGCTATCTTAGAATTCAAAATATATTACTTCTTAAAAAATACTTTACGTTTTTAACGAAATTTTTGGAGGTGCGTAGAATGGACAGCAGTCATATCGCAATTCCTTCCATATTAAAGGTGGGAAAGGGTACTCTGAGAAATCTGGGAAACGATATCAAATCAGGAGGCATGGACAAGGCCGTACTTTACTTCGGAAACGGCCTGATTGACATGTTCGGCAGCGATGTCATGGGTTCCTTAAAAGATGCCGGCGTTACGGTTCTGGAATACAGGGAATTGGATTCCATCAAAATAGAAGATATCGTGGAACTGGCTTTTTCCATAGATAATAAAGCCCAGGTCATCGTGGGGCTGGGCGGCGGCAAAGTCATAGATGCGGCGAAATACGCTTCCTATCTCAGAAAATTGCCGTTTTTAAGCGTCCCCACCTCTTCATCCAGCGACGGCTTTTCCAGTGCCAGCGCCTCTCTGACAGTAAACGGCAGAAGGGCTTCCGTGCCGGCGCACATGGCATATGGCATCATTGCGGATACCGACGTCATCAGAAGCGCTCCCGAGAAATTCCTGTATTCCGGCATAGGCGATATGGTATCCAAGATAACGGCGCTATACGACTGGGCCTACGAGGCGGAAAACGGCTATACCGCAATAAACGATTTTGCGGTAATGATTGCCAAAAAAGCAGTGAACAGCTTTGTGCGTACACCATTTCAGGATATACATGAGGACCTGTTTTTAAGAGAACTTCTGGACTCTCTTGCCATGAACGGGATAGCCAATGAAATTGCCGGAAGCAGCGCCCCAACCAGCGGCAGCGAACATCTGATTTCCCATGCATTGGACAAAATGCTGGAGAAGCCCCAGCTTCATGGCATACAGGTAGGTATTGCAACCTACCTGATGAGCAAGGTACAGAATCATCGCTACGAAAGGGTGAATACCATTCTCTCGGATACCGGATTTTGGTCACATGTGCGCACCCTTGGACTGAACCGCAATGATTACGAACAGGCTATTGACATGGCGCCCTCCATAAAGCCCTTCCGCCACACCTATCTGCATGAGGAAAAATACCGCATACTGGCAAAGCAGATATTGCGGGAAGACGCTGTACTGCAGGACGTTTTTCTATAAATCGAAATGCACTGTCCCTCCGTTTCCGGAAACACAATGCGCCTGCGCAATGTGCCGCAGCGCGGGTATTTCCGGAATACGGAGAACGCCGCTCCGAATCCTGTCCCCCATATCAGAGCCGAAATTCATTCTTCACGTAAACCCGAGATCGGCAATTTCCCGCCGAAGGTTTCGGTGTACATCATAGATAAGCAGATCCTGGTTATATTTAAAATAAGAATCACATCCCCACATTTCCAGAAAAAGCATGCTCTCTTCATTTGCAGTCAATTCTGCCATAAACAGCACCATTTCCTGATTCTTTCCCCATGTGCGCTCCAGGAAAGCAAATACATTTTCCAACGCCTGTTTTGTCTCCCCCACCCGGTTCCGGTGGCTTTTTACTTTGACATCAAACGCTTTTTTAATCCGCTGAAACGGTTTGTCCGGCTTATTTTCATCTATACACGCTTTCATATACCTCTCCAAAATTGCCAGCGTATCTCGATATTCTGTTTTCATTTTCATGCTCAGGCTGTTGGCAGCTTCTTTCTGCCTTCGCTCCTCACATATTTTCTCACACTGACTCCCCAACAAGTGATACCATATGATGCCCGTTTCCGCGCCTGCTGTCTCGGACTCTGCTGTTTTTGCAGCGGAAGCGATTCCCGGTCCTGCGGCTTCTCCCGATTGTACCTTACCGCCGGATCCGATCTGCTTTTTTATCTGCCGCAGTATCCTGGCCACATGTTCCAGCACCGTTTCCTCATTCACATCCCTGGCAAAACATAGATTCAGCTTCTCCAACAGCAGTCCCAAAAGAGAAACTCTCTCGTCAAATTCGGCTGCGGCTGCACGTTCCGCAAGCGTGTCGCCCGCCGTTCCTCTCAGAATATCCTCCACCTGATACGCCTCCTGATACTTCCGAAACAAATCATAGTATATCCCAAATTTCCCGGAAACCTCCGTATCGGTGATATATTGTCCGATCAACCTTCCATCCACCCGGAAATTCTTCTTTTCATAGACAGTAATCGCCCTGGCCAAGTCTTCCCAGCCCCTGGCTGTCGCATACTGTGTACCGTCTACGGTTGTCCGTATAGAATAAAACCATTCCGGATTAATCTCTAAAAACGCAGTCACCGCCGCATGAATGCCATTGCGATAAGCGTATGATTTCCACACGCCAAAATCTTCTTCCACGGTAAAGCATTTCATCCTGTCCAATGTAGCCACATCAAATTCCTTTACCGACTTATTGTACTGGGGCGGATTGCCTGCGGTGACGATCACCCACCCCTCCGGCAAGCGCCTGTTGCCGAAAGTCTTATACTGGAGAAACAAAAGCATGGCCGGAGCCAGCGTCTCCGATACACAGTTAATCTCATCCAGAAACAGGATACCCTCCCGCTTTCCGGACTCGTCCATCATTCTGTGTACGGCGGCCAGAATCTCACTCATGGTATATTCAGACACCATGACCTTATCCCCATCAAATTCCTTCTCTTCAATATATGGCAGTCCCAGGGCGCTCTGTCTGGTATGATGGGTCATGGAATACGAAACCAATGCGATATCCAGTTCAGAAGCTATCTGTTCCATAATCGCCGTCTTCCCGATTCCCGGGGCTCCTACCATGAAAATCGGGCGCTGCTTCATATAGGGAATATTGTATTCCCCGAATTCGTTTTTATCCAGATAAATTTCTACAGAACGCGTGATTTCTTCTTTTGCTTCTCTTATATTCATCCTATCATCTCCTTGTACGTTTCAGCGCACATACCAGCCAATCCCCCGCTGCAATCAATGGGGCGTCAAGCTTGCAGCGCTGCAAAGCTAAAAGTATCCTTCAGGCACTTTGGTATGTGATCCTCGCGGCATTCACCCAATGAATGCTGGCACCCGCTTAGCTCTTTGCCCGCAGGAATCAATATTTGACCCGTCCAGTCATCAGCCAAGTATCGTATACCCCCCGCAATTCCCGTGCCAAATACGGATCGGGTAATTACTGCGTACATCATTGAGAATCCAAATACACTTTCATTGCCCAGGACGGCACCCTTACTTCCTCCGCTTTGTCCAGAAATACAAAAGCCGTCTTATATACCGGCGGTCTGGTCGGAAAGACTCCGTATCCGTCCGTAAAATATAACAGTCCGTCCAGGTGTCTGATTTCACCGTTTTCCAACATCCGGTCCGCATACTCGAAGACGGGTGTGAAGTCTGTCCCGCCAAAACCTTTCAGGGTCATATGTGCAATGTATTTTTCCAGTTCTTTCTGTGACTCTATCCTAGCATCTTCCTGAATACTGGCATCGCACTGCACGATATGTATGTTCATGTTGGAAGCAAATGTCTGTGTCTGTCTCAGGATATTGTAAGTCTTTATCAGAAAGCCTTCCACCGCTTCCCCACTACAGGAACCCGATGTGTCGATTGCAATGATAAACTCCCGGATCAGCTTCACTTCCTTATATTCCAGAGGCTCTATCAGCGGAATCCTTCCGAACAGCTTCAGTCCGTAGGTGTAGAATGCATAATCAAATTCCGCTTCATCGATCTGCATCCGCTCTTCCCTGTGCGCGGCAAACTTCATTAAAAACGCCGAGTAGTCATAATTTTCTCTTGTCAGTTTTTTCAAATGCTGCAGCAAATTGCCGGCAATTTTACCTCTGCCCGCATTTGTATAGGCCTGTACTTCCACCGCTATCTTTTCTGCCACGTTTTTCCACATCCGCTGCAGTTCATCCCTCCCGGTATCTCCCCACCGTCCCCTTCGCCCATGCGTTTCCGGTTGTTCCTCCTGCCTGTACGCTTCCTCCTGTTCCTCTCGCCTGCGCGTTTCCGGCTGTTCCTTTCGGCCATCCTCTTCTTTTTCTGCTGTCAGCGGCGTTATACGCGCCGTCTCCTCCCCCTCGCTTCCCGTATTCCCGGATTCCTCTCTGCCGTCTTTCACCGCATTTCTGCCTGTATACCACAATGCATGCTCGTCCCTTTTAAACAACTCTCCGAGAGCCTGAATATCCATTCCGAAAATGGTCCCGTCATGTTCCTGAACGCTCCTCTTATGCAGATATGCAAATATTTTCTGTGCAGACATAAACCCGGTTTCGTCCTTCATTTGCCGAAGTATTCCGCTCCGACGCCCCAGGTCATCACTCGAAACTCCATCTTCCTCCATCTCCTCCAAAACGCATTCCACAGCCATATCCGCCGCCAGATTCCAGTACGCTTCATCTTTTTTCATAGAATCCCGAGGGCAGAAAAAGGGATGCTGATACAGACAGTGCATAACGGTATGAAGATAATCCACAGACATCTGTTCTGCCTCGCGAATATATCGTTTTATAATATATTTACAATTGTAATAAAGGTATTTTCCGTCACTCCCAAAGTAAATATCGTTTGCTTCCTTCCACTCCAGTCGAAACAACGCCTGTTCCAGAAAACGCTGCCGAAAAAATAACTGGTTACGGCAGGCTTCCAATATACGCACCGCAAGGCGGCTTTCCGCTTCGTCCCTATCAGGCTCAACCGCTCCACCTCTTCCCCGGTTAGTTTCAACTGCTTCTCCTCTTCCCCGGTTAGTCTCAACTGCTTCTCCCCTTCCCCGGTTAGTTTCAACTGCCTCTCCTCTTCCCCGGTTAGTTTCAACTGCCTCTCCTCTTCCCCGGTGAACCTCAACCGTTTCTCCTCTTCCGGCCTTATTCCCGCCTGCATCTTCTCTGACGCTTCCGCACCTCACCGTTCCGCCTCCTCCGCATTTGTCATTGCTCATATGCCTTCTGCTCCACGGGTTTCATGTCCTTGTTTCATGTCCGGATTCCGCTTCCTGCACATATCCCATTTTCTCCTTCTTTTGGGATTTCCTGCCCAATCACACCTTCCTCCCATGACTTCCCCCTCATCGCTGCCGAGCCTATAGTACAAGGCTTTTCTTCTTTTGAATCCCTCTGGCATTCTGATATTTCAAAATATAGGCGCTGCAGGCTGTGAGCCGCTTCTGATTGGTCATTTTCAGCAGCTTTGACAGCGCCGGATCGGACAGATATCCCCTCTGCAGAAACGCCAGAAATTCTATCTCCCGTCCTTCCTCGACCAGGTGTGTGGCTATCTTCAACGCGGAACGCCTCATGTACGCCGTATAGACAGATTCCTCTTCCACCCCTGCCCGCAGAATTCCCAACTCCGCAAATTCCATCTTTTCACGGGAATCCCGGATGGACTCAAAGCACGCATCATACTCCTCATAGTCAATCTCATCCCCGTTCCATGCCATGTCCAGATGATACGCCGCATTGCGCTTCAGACTCCCCGGAATCAGAAATTTTTCCG
>OFFG01001858.1_pt1 | contig 11478 bp, 9 predicted proteins | sample 1521331 | NCBI WGS metagenome assembly OFFG01 (sample SAMEA3504129, study PRJEB24116) | mouse gut metagenome | biome: mouse gut; feature: mouse-associated habitat; material: faeces | place: Denmark | collected 2011 | reverse complement strand
CCGGTCGCTGACTGAGCGGGTGGTCTCTTTGGTGGCGGGGACATGGAGGGAGACGTAGTCGCTCTCCTTGAAGATAATGTCCCGGTCCTCCACCAGCTGGATATACTCGGGGACCTCCCGGGCGAAGGGGTCGTAGGCCAGTACCTTCATGTCGAAGCCATAGGCCGCCTTTTTTGCCACCAGCTTGCCGATGTTGCCGGTCCCGATCAGGCCCAGGGTCTTGCCCTCCAGTTCGGTCTTTTGAATGCCCATCTTGGCGTAGCGGTAGTCCTCCTTGCAGTGGGCCATGACGGCCTTGAAGCGGCGGGAGCAGTAGAGCATGTAGAAGACAGCCAGTTCGGCCACCGAGATGGCGTTGGCCCCGCCGGCGGTGGTGACCAGAACCTTGTTCCGCCGGGCCCCCTCCAGGTCCACGCCGTCGTAACCGGCGCCGTGGCGGGCGATGATTTTCAGCTTGGGGGCGGCGTCCAGGATTTTTCCCGTGATCTTGGCGGTGCGGACGATCATGGCGTCGCAGTCCGGGATATCGGCCAGAATGTCTTCTTCGGTAAAGCCCCGGCCGTCCGCGACCTCATAGCCGTGATCCCGGAGGTAGGCGTAGCCCTCGGGCAGGATGGGCTGGGGGAGAAGCACTTTGCGGCTCATATCATACACTCCAGTCATTGAATCAAATATTGAGGATTTATGGACATCATTTTAAAGAGTTCCTCTGAGGAAAAGCCCTGTTTCAGCAGCATGTCCATATATTGCGCCATGCCCTCGTCGGAATAGGGCGCTTTGGGCTGCCCAAAATCTGTAGTCAAAATCACATGACCGCAGCCTACCGCCCGGATCTGGGCCGCAATTTCCTCAATGGGTGTGCGATTGAAATAGGTTGTAAAGAAGCAATGCTCCACAAAAGCTCCCTGGCGTACGGCCTCTTTCTGCTGCTCCACGGTATACTGATCTGCGGGGTTGTCCGCATGGGTCAGCACAATCTGACAGCCGACCCGGGCCGCTTCCGCTACCAATGCCATTCCCTCCCGGGCGGAGAGATGGCCGGTGCCCGCCGTCATACCGCACCGGGCGGAAATCTCAAGTACCTCCACTGCCTGGGGAATCAGCATTCCGTCCTCATCCAGCACAGTCAGCAGATGGGACAAATCAGGCGTTGGGTTTTCCCGGTACTGAAATGCCTGGAATGAGCGGGACTCCACCGTAGGGAACCAGACCATTTTGCCGCCCGCCTGAGCGCAGCGCTCCACTGCCTCCGGATTGACGCCGCCCACGGAACGGTTCAGGACTACGCCGCCCACAATACGCAGCTGTGGAAACTGTTCCTGAAGCAGGCCGGCCCGGGCAGCGGTGTCAAAGTAGTGGCTCTTGAGCGCACAGCCCGCCATCCCGGCGGCAGCCAGCCGCCGTCCCAGCTCGATGTCGCTGCATTTGCGGGGCACAACATCGGGACTGGTGTGAACGTGGAGGTCGTAGACGCCCTTTATCATGTCGTTCATAGGCTTTCCTTCCGCTTATCCGCTTAGTAGGGCAGGAAGATGGGGACCAGAGCCACCACCACCACATATGTAATCAGCAGCATGGGCAGGCCGATTTTGATGAAGTCCACAAATCTGTAGCGGGTCCAGCCCACTGTCATCATGTTCTGGGGGGCGGCGAAGGGGGTGGCGTAGGAGGCGGCGCCGGCCAGGGTGATGGTCATGGCGATGGGGTAAGGACTGACGCCGATCTGCTCCGCGATGGAAATTCCGATGGGCATAAAGAGCATGATGGTGGGGATGTTGGACATGATCTGGGTCAGCAGGGCGGCGGCGAAGAAGATCAGGGTGGTAATCATGAAGGTGCTGGGGTTTTCTCCCAGAACATCCAGAATGGCGTTGGCCGCAGCGGTACCCAGGCCGCTGTTCTTTACGCCGTTGGAGATCGCGGTGAGGGAGCCAACCAGAAGCATACAGTTCCAGTCAATGGCCTTGATGGCGTCCTGAACGCTCATGCACTTGGTTCCCACGATGACCAGAGCGCCTACTACGGCGGCCACATGCATGGGGATGTTCTTGGGGCTGACCGCAATGACAACCAGTACGCACAGCAGAGTGGCTACCGCAATAAAAGCCTTCCGTTTGTCCAGAGGTTTCTTGTCGGTCTTGGCAAATTCGGGGACATAGCCGGTATCCGGGATCAGCTTCCGGCCAATAAAGGTGAAATACAGAGTGCCCAGAATACACACGCCGATGCCGAAGGGGGTGATGCTGAAAAAGCCGAAGGGTTCAATTCCCTGTTCGGCCATCACGCTGTTGGCGGTGGCGTTGGAGCCTACGCCCACCAGGGTGACGAAGCCGCCGAACTGAGCGCCGAAGAGCAGGGCCAGCAGCGCCTTGGAGGGACCAATCCCCGCCGTCAGACACATGGCGGTGACCAGGGGAGCCATTGCCGTCATCACGCCGATGTTGCTGCATACGGAGCTCAGCACGCAGGAGACAACCAGGGTGGCCAGGATGATATTGCGCTCGCTTTTGCCGGTGACCTTGACCATTTTTTCACCGATCATATCGGTAATCCCGGCGTGGAACAGAGAGGAACCAACTACCATCATGCCAGCCAGCAGAACAATGGTGGTACTGTTGTAGCCAGTGAAAATGTCGCCCACTTCGATCAGTCCGGTATAGGCAAAGGCAATGGAAGCGCCAATGGCAGTGACGATAATGGGGATCGGTTCCAGAATAAATAAAACCACGGTGATGGCCAGAATAATCAGGGCAATGGCGATTTGGCTCATAGATATCTCTCCTTCCAGTATGTATTGCAACAATCAGGGGCGATACACATCGTCGATGATCTCGTATCCCTTTTCCTCCAGGGCCTTTTCCACCCAGGCTCGGTTGGCGGTGCCGGCCTTGGCGGCCTCCAGTTTTTTTTCGTCGGCGGCCTGGAACTTTTTGGCCTCCTCCAGGATGACAGCGGCGTCCTGCCGGGGGATGACGATGATGCCGTCCGGGTCGGCCAGGATGATGTCACCGGGGTTGACACTGATACCGCCGCAGGAGATGGGGACATTGATCTCACCCGGGCCCTCCTTGTAGGGGCCGCCGGGGGTGGTGCCGGTGCAGTAGACGGGGAAGTCCCACTTGCCGATCTCGTCAATGTCGCGGATGGGGCCGTCCAGGACGATGCCGGCGATCTTCTTGGTGTACCGCAGGTAGGCCATCATCACCTCGCCCATGAGGGCCCGGGTGGTGTCCTCCTCGTTGGAGACCACCAGCACGTCCCCCTCCTGGCACAGATTCAGAGCGGCGTGGAGGGTCAGGTTGTCGCCGGCCCGGCCCTTGACGGTATAAGCAGGCCCCACCATCATCTGGTCCTTGGGCTGGCTCACCAGACGGATGCGGGGATTCATGGCGCAGCTGCGGTTCATCACGTCGGCGGTATTAGAGGCGGGAATGGTCTTGAACTGGGCCATGATCTCCGGATCAGGCATCTCACGCTTCAGATAGATTCTCTTTCCCACAGACATTTGGAACTCCTCCTCAAATTATGTTTCTTTTGGCTGAAAGCCCTTGTATTTCCTGTGCTTTCATAGTAATATAAAGCGAGCCAAAAGTAAAACAGCGAATATTTAAGTTTTCAACAAAATAATTTTGTGGAGGTGCTTTGATGGACCTCATCAGCCTGTACTATTTCTCTGAACTGGCCAAGGACCTGCACATGACCCGCACGGCCAACCGGCTGTTTATCTCCCAGCAGACCCTGAGCAACCACATCCAACGGCTGGAGGACTACTATGGTACCAAGCTGCTCCACCGCAAGCCCGCTCTCTCCCTCACCACCGCCGGGGAGTTTGTGCTGGGTTTTGCCGATGTGGTGAATAAGGAACAGGTCAATTTAAAAGATATCCTGTCCGACATTTCTCAACAGGAGCGGGGCATACTCCGCTTCGGGGCCAGCAATCTGCGGCTGAACATGTGCCTGCCCGCCATTCTGCCCCAATTCTCCGCCCGATACCCCAATGTGGATATCCGGATCACAGATGCCGTTACCGCCCGCCTGGAACCGTTGGTGCTGGACGGCTCTCTGGATTTCGCGGTTACCCTCAACGGAGAGGAGCACCCCAGGCTGGTCAGCCACCAGCTGATGGACGACCAGGTCTACCTCTGCATGTCAGACTCCCTGCTTCAAAATTGTTATGGAGAAACGGCCCAGGCCCTGAAGGAGAACGCGATCCGCGGGGCAGATGTAAAGGATTTCGCCAAGCTGCCCTTCTGCATTTTCAACAACCGCATGGGGCGGCAGATTAATCAGTGCTTCGAGGCGGTCAACATCGTTCCCAGAGCTTATATCACCAGTACCTACACCCAAGTTGGGACCACCGTTTGCTTCCAGCGGCTGGCAGCCTGCTTTATCTCCCAGATGAGCCTGGTCAGCCAGAAGAAAGAAATCCCGGAGGATATCAATATCTTTCCCCTGAATTACAAAGGACAGCCTCTGGCTCAGAGGCTGTCCCTGATTCGTATGAAAGACCGTTACCTGTCCCACTACTCAAAATTCTTTCTGGATCTGTTATTCCAATATTTCAGTGGTGTGGAACAAGTCCACATGGAGCGAATGGTTTAAAAGTTAATGGATATGTATGGCACCAGAAAGCACCGCACCGGGATTACGGCACAACATAAGTATTGAACTCATCGATGGAAAAGCCATGCTCTCTCAACTTTCTTTTCTTGGCATCTCTTGCTATTTGCGCAAAAATTTCTGATTCACAATATGCACCGGTTCTCTGCCCGCTGTGAAGTCCTGAATATCCCGGACTAGCATGGGGATAATCATATCTCCGATATCCGCCGTCCCGCCGCCGATGTGGGGGGTGATGATGATATTGGACTCGGTGAGCAGCGGGTCGCCGACAGGAAGGGGCTCCCGCTCCACGCCGTCCAGGCCGGCCCCCGCCAGCTTGCCGGAGCGCACCGCCCGGACCAGGGCCTCGTCGTCCACCAGACCGCCCCGGGCGGTGTTGATGATGACGGCCCCATCCTTCATCCGCCTCATCTCCTCCCCGCCCAGCATGTGGCGGGTGGAGTCCAGCAGGGGCACGTGGAGGCTGATAATATCGGAGGTTTCAATCAGGGTCTCCAGGGGAACATAGGTCATACGACACTGTTCCTCCAGCTCAGCGGGAAGACGGCAGGGGTCGTAGTACTGCACCCGGGCGCCGAAGGCCTGGACCTTGGTTGCCACCTGACGGCCGATATTGCCGCCGCCCACGATGCCCACCAGCTTGTTGTTCAGGCAGAAGGAGCTGTTCAGATAGGTGTTTTTGCTCCACTCCCCCCTATCCAGGCTCCGGGTGTGGCATAGGAGCTTGCGTCCCACCGCCAGCATCAGCATCACCGCCAGCTCGGACACCGCACCGGCGTTGGCCCCAGGGGTGTTGGTCACCAGGATGCCCCGCTCCCCGGCAGCCTGAATATCCACAGAGTCGTAGCCCGCCCCCCAGCGCAGGATCATCTTCAGCTTGGGGTTGCGCAGAATCACTTCCTTCGGAGCCTTGAAAATGCGCAGGATCATGATCTCCGCATCGGTCATGGCACTGTAGGCCTCCTGGGTATCCACCACTGTCAGGGTGAACTGCTCCTCGGGCAGCATAGCTCGGAGCTTCTCACAGGTCCCGGCGGGATATTGGCCCGCCAATACGACGTTTATCATTTGATCTCCCTCCCTCATCTCAGTGCGGCGGCGGTCTGAGCAATCAACTCATCCGATGGTGCCTTCCGGTTGATGGCAGAAACTTCGGTAATCAGCTGGTAGAGGTTCACCTGATGCTCCTCCGCAGCTGCCTTAAACTTTTTCACAAAGCTGGAGTGGCAGCCGGACAAACCCAGAATCAGGTCCAGAGGTGTCACAGGGTTGTGATAATTGTGAGCATCCATAGCGGGCTGGAGACGGCTGTCGATGAACTCCAGCATCCCATACAGATCGATGTCCTGCATCTGCCCGTACCGGTGCATGATGGCCACGCACATCTCTGTGGCCAGATTTCCTGCGCTGCGGGCCATGCCCATCAGGCCACAGTCCAGGATAGCGGCGCCGTTCTCATAGGCGGCCACTGCATTGGCGGCGGAGAGGCCCAGATTGTTGTGGCAGTGGAAGGCCACCGGGATAGAGACCGCCCGGGTCAGCTTTTGGGTGTACTCCGCTACCTGGCCAGGAAGCATGGTTCCAGCGGAGTCCATGATGGTGATTTGATCCAGCCCAGCCTGCTCCAGCTTTTTGCCCTCCTCGGCTAACTCATCCGGGGTAAGCAGATAGGCTTTCATAGCGGAGTAGAAGGCTTTCAGGCCCGCCTTTTTGATGTTGCGGATGGCCGGGATGGAGATATCCGCATCTCCGGCGTCCGCCCCCACCCGCAGGAAGGACAGGCTGCTCTCCTTGGCCAGGGCCACATTTTTCTCCCGATACCGCTTGGCATTCAGGAACATACCCAACTGGGAGCCCCGGTCCAGATACTTCTGGGCGATATTCAGGTAGGTCTGGTCGGTCTCGGCGTTAGTGAAGCCGGCCACCTCGTAAGCGCCGATGCCTCCGGCGTTGCCAAACTCAATGATAGGTACATGGCAGGCCGTCAGTCCGTCCAGCACCATATCCGTAATCTCGGCGGAAAAGCCCTTACCCACAACATTTGCCCCGTCACGCAGGGTACAATCCATCAGGATAACACTCATTTTTTACGCTCCTTTTCCGTTTTATGGTGGATGCTGATTCAGTTTTTACGACGTTTCCGGTCAAAGAAGATAAATCCGAAGATAAAGAATCCAACCATCAGCGCAATACCAACCCCCATGGTCAGTCCCACGCCGCTCAGAATCCAGACCGGGGTCAACCCGACGAAAGCATCCTTCCAGCAGGTGAGGGTAGTATAGACGCCGTGGGTGTCGCCGGCGGAGCTCTGAGAGTCTGGGTCCACGGCACGAACCAGAGCCAACCCTGTGGAGGTATTTCCGGTGGCGGCTCCGAAAGCCATCATGGCCTTTTCAAACCACTCGTTCTTGCAGAAACGGTAGGCGCTGAACAGGATGATGGGCACCGTCAGCACAACAATTACCAGAGTATAGACTAGGATGGGAACGATGTATGTAGAGACAAATTCCACATCCAGGGTAGCCATTGCGGTAAAGACTACGATCTCCAGCAGGAAACCGCTGATCAGCTTGATGGTCTTCAGGTCCACATATTTGTCCAGCTTGGTCATTTTCAACAGCTGCCACAGCACCGCGCCGCCAAACACGCCCCGCAGGACACTGGGCAGCTCCCCGATGGCGGGGGCGGCCAGGCTGACCACATCAAACAGCTTGCGGCCCAGGAACAGGGCGGCCAGCAGCCACGCACCCTGGAGGGCCAGATGGTTGATGCTGATGCCGGTGGTCACGGTGTGACCGGTGGCAGTACGCTTCTCCTCCGGCAGGACGCCGCCATAGAAGTGCGCAGGCTGTGCTTTGGGCTCCTTTACATAGGTGGCCCAGCCCCGGCGGACGCCGAAATTCACCAGCGCCATACCTACCAGCATAGCCACAATCAGTCCAAAGGTGGACAGAACCATGCCTACGGCCATATTGCCGTCGATGCCCAGCTTTTCGAAGGTGGCAGCCGCAGCAGCCGCGGGGCCGTGGCCGCCGTGGAAGGAGAAAACACCCATCACGCCCCAGCCTTCGGGCAGGCCGGGCCAGAGCTTGGTCAGCAGGAAGCCAAGAAGCGCACCCACCGCCATCTGCATTCCGTAGGCTGTCATGGGAACGCAGGTGTAGTCCAGATAGGAGGCAATCTTCTCCCGGTTAAAGCTGACACCAAACACCAGAGAGGCCATGACCACATCAATTAGTGCGCTGGGAAGTCCGGAAAAGCTCTCTGGAACCGCAATGACATTGACCAGCTGGGGGCCAAGGATCAGCAGGATCAACCCACCGATGAGGGATGAGGGGAGAAACAGCTTTTGCAGGGGTTTGACCTTTTCACGGACAAAGAATCCGATGAGCATAAAGACCGACAGCAGGAGCATATCGCTCAAAAATGTCTTAACTGTCATGAAAACCTCTCCTTTATTTTCTGTTTTGTTTCGGTTAGCCGGCTTCCTTAATTTCATCATAGCATTGGAATGCCACAATTGTCCAACAGCAATTTTTTCTGTTTTTAACAACACAAATCTTGTAATATAGGCCGGACTGCATTAAAATGAGACAAAGCAAATAGAGGAGAGACAACATGAACTTAAAGAGCATCGAGTATTTCCTAATCACTGCTGAGGAGATGAATTTCACCCGGGCAGCAGAGCGGCTCTATATCAGTCAGCAGGCCCTGAGCAGCCACATCAAGCGTCTGGAGGAGGAGTACCATGTGCAGCTGTTCCAGCGTAAGCCGGCTCTCCATCTTACCCTTGAGGGAGAGCAGATGGTTTTTTATGGGAAACAGATCCTGGACTCCGAAAAAAAGATGCTGGCAGCCTTTTCCGATATCTCCACCAACTGCCGTGGGGCTTTGAAGGTGGGGATATCCAGACTGCGCAGCAACGTATTCTTTCCGGATATGTGGAAATATTATCACCCCTCTCACCCCAATATTGCAATTGAATTGGTGGATGGGAACAGCTCCTATCTTGATGAACTTTTGCAGGCGGGGAATCTGGACCTGTATCTAGGAATTAACATCCCAACCAATCCAAACCAGCACCGGATTGAACTGGCCCGGGAGGTTATGTACTGCTGTTTTTCCAAGGAACTGTTGGTCCAGTACTATCCTGATACCTGGCAGCGTCTCTTAGCGGACTTCCAGCAGGAGGGCGCAGACTTTGACCGTATCGCTGAATTGCCTTTTGGCACCGTCCGCCAAGGCAATAAGCTGCGGGATGAATTGGATACCTTCTTTGCCCACTACCGAAAACCCAAGCTGGTATTCGAATCGGATCAGCAAGGATTGATTTATCAATTTTCAAAAAACGGTGAGGGGGCCGGTCTCCTGTCGCCCGTGATTTTCTATCAATACCGCAAAGAATTGGACGAGCTGGATGGAAAGTTTTTTATCTTCCCCCTGCGGAATAATATGCAGGAGAGCACTTTCAGTCTGGTCTATCGGAAGGACTACCCCTTACCCCGTTACGCCGCGGACTTTGTGCAGGTAGCTTGCATGGTTATCCGCAATTACTCGAAGTTTATTTATACAAGATAACCTCATCGTATAAAAAATCTGGAACGAAATCTCGCTCCAGATCTTATCAAGATTCTTGCCGCCACTGGTCAAACTCTTCCAAGGTAGCAGGCAGTCATTTTTCATGCTCTCATAGTATTGAAAGTCGGCAGCAGAATGGTGGTACCCAAGGAAAAATTTATTCAGTGGGTGGAGGAACACACCCAAGGAGGAACGCAGTGAGCAAGGCAAGCAAAAACTATTTTCCCACACCCAACGAAATTTTTTCTCTGGGATTATCGCCTGGAGAGTTCGCAGTGTACTCTTACCTGCTCCGCTGTGCAAATCGGCGTACCCACCAGTGCTGGCCCAGCTACAGAACCATCGGTGCAGCGACACAGATGAGTGTCAACACAGTGCGCAAACACGTATGCTCTCTCGCTGACAAAGGACTCATCAGCACAGAGGACACCACAGTTTTTACCAAGACCGGTCTCAAGCACAACGGAAGTCTGCTCTACATCATCCGTCCATTCCAAAAGGTACTGGATGCTCACCAGCGGAATGAGCTGCGCCGACTGGAGATGGAAAAAGCAAGATGGGAGTACGCAAAAACTGTGTCGCTGTAAACAAGGAAAGGCTCTCGTCACAGCCTGTGCGCCGCTGTGTGGCCTCGTGGGCGTCCGGAAGGTAACAACGCCGGCCCTCATCGCAGACGTAGCCGTGTCAAAAGCGTGTGGCCGATGTACGCCATCCAGCGAAATCAGCACAACCGAAAGTGGCAGGTGAACCGAGGGGTCGAAAAATGTGCAGGATAAAGGCCGGGGGTCGCTTACGCGTCCCCCAGCCAGCCACACCGCCCCGCAGAGCGGGTCGGAGCTTTTCCATAGGTGGTCGGAATTTTTACTTTTTGCTGTGGCAGGTGGCCGGTATCAGGAAATCCAGAGAGAAAACCGCAGTGTTTTGCCATTCCGCAAGGTGGCCGTGCAGGTGGTTTTCATAGATTTTGCGAGGATCAGCGCGGGGGTCAGTTTTTCCGCTGCTCTTACAACCACCACGATACTGCCGGTTCCAGGCGGGGATATGCGCAGAATTTGATGTGCAGAAAACAAAGAAGAAGTTCTACCATGAAATGCACCAGCGCCTCCAATGAGAAAGCCGTCTGCAACAGTTCGGATTTTCTCCTCTGCCTACGCAACACACCTGGAAAGACACCACCGTCGAGAGACATACAAAAAAGTAGTAGCTATTCCTGTAAAGGTGTGGTATGGTGTGTGGCTACAAGGAGGTGACAACCCATGGCAAAAAAGAGAGCCAACGGCGAGGACAACATCCGCAAGCGGAAAGATGGCCGCTGGGAGGGCCGGTACACCGCTGGCTACGATCCCGAAACCGGCAAACGAATCATCAGAAATGTGTTGGGCAAGACCCAGGCAGAGGTCAAAGAGAAGCTGGCCCAGGCACAGCAGGAGACTGCCGGTCTGGACATGGGACGCAGCGAGGACTACACGGTGGCCACCTGGCTCCGCAGCTGGTACGAACTCTACGCCAAGCCTAACGTCAGACCAGCGACGGCAGACCGCTACCAACTGATTATCGAGACCTACACCATCCCCCGCATCGGAAAAATCAAGCTCAAGAGGCTGACCCCCCGTGATCTTCAGAAGCTCTACAAAGACCTGATGGAGAAGGGCAGAGTTCAGAAACGAAATGGCAAAGGCAACCCTGGGCTGAGCAGCACCACGGTACGCAACGTCCATCTCACCCTCCACTGTGCATTCGAGAGAGCGGTAAAGGAGCGGCTCATTCCCCGCAATCCTACCGATGACTGCATTGCGCCAAAAGTGCAGAAGGTGGAAATGAAGACGCTCCTGCCAGAGCATCTGAAATCCTATCTGGATGCAGCTAACGCCAGAGACGTCCTGCCCATGTTCTACCTAGAGCTGGTCAGCGGGCTGAGGAAGGGCAAACTGGTGGCGCTCCTTTGGAGTGACCTGGATGCAGAACACAGGACGATCTCCGTCAGCAAACAGTACGTCCGCAACCCCAGCGGAGAGGTTATGCTCTCCAGGCCCAAGACAGAAACCTCGGTACGGCAGGTATCAATCCCACAGGACGCGGTGGACCTACTAATCCAGGAACACAGCAAGCACCCTGATAACCAGTACATGTTCCCCTCGCCGGTCACTGGAGAGATGTATCACCCGGACTCGGTGGTGAAACTCCACGAAAAGATTTTGAAAGACGCAGGGCTGGAACACATTCGCTTCCATGACCTCAGACACACATTCGCGACCTTGGCACTCCAGAATGGTGTAG
>OFFG01001854.1_pt1 | contig 11504 bp, 7 predicted proteins | sample 1521331 | NCBI WGS metagenome assembly OFFG01 (sample SAMEA3504129, study PRJEB24116) | mouse gut metagenome | biome: mouse gut; feature: mouse-associated habitat; material: faeces | place: Denmark | collected 2011 | reverse complement strand
CCATACCGGCGGGACGATAGACAAGCTGGAATGCTTTCCAGGGTTTACGGCGGAGATTTCCGGGGAGACATTTATCAGAAATGTCAATGAGACCGGGATTGCGATTGCAGGGCAGACAGGTAATCTGGCTCCGGCTGACAGAAAGCTCTACGCGCTGCGGGACGTCACAGGTACGGTCGACTCGCTTCCCCTGATTGCCAGTTCGATTATGAGCAAAAAGCTTGCCTCCGGCAGCGACGCGATTGTGCTGGACGTAAAGACCGGAAACGGCGCGTTTATGAAGGAACTGAAAGATTCCAGGGCGCTGGCCGGGGCCATGGTTTCGATCGGTACACTCGCGGGAAAGAAAACTGCCGCGGTCATTACGGATATGGATCAGCCGCTCGGGTATGCCGTCGGGAATTCTCTGGAGGTGATTGAGGCAATTGAGACGTTACAGGGCAGAGGGCCGGAGGACTTCCGGCAGGTGGTGTTTGCCCTCGGCTCACTGATGCTTCAGCTCGGAGGCCGCGCTGCGGATGAAAAAGAGGCCGTTGCGCAGATGGAGAGTGTGATTGCGGACGGGCGTGCGCTTGAGAAATTTGCGCAGTTTATTGCGGCGCAGGGCGGCGATCCGGCGTATGTCCACGATCCCGGGCGCCTTCCCCTGGCCTCCCGCGTGATCCCGGTGACTGCCACGGAGAGTGGTTATGTGCACAGAATTCTGGCGGAAGAGATTGGCGTTGCGTGCATGATGGCAGGCGGAGGACGGGAGACAAAGGAGAGCGCGATCGACCTCTCAGTCGGCATTGTATTAAAGAAGAAAAACGGGGATCCGGTGCGCGCCGGGGAGACGCTTGCCCTTCTCTACAGCAATAATGCCGCGAAGGAGGAAGAAATCTGCAGGAAAATCCGCATGGCCTATGAGACCGGACCGGAAAAAAAGGAGAAAACGCCGGTCATCCACGGATATATCCTTTGAAAAAGAGGTCACGGCGTGCAGAGTTTTCGCTGTGGTTTGTGAAGCGCCGGTGTGGAAGCGAAAGGCAGTGACCGCTGGGAATATGGGAACTGTGATGAATAAGATTCTGCCGGATTTCATATAGTTATATATGAAAAGAAATCAGACAATCGAAACCTCATTTCGTGAAAAAGTGATAAACAGCCTGGAGCTCCCCAAAGATCTGATGCTCGGGGCCGCTATCCTGACGGTGACGGGACGGCGGGAGGCCCTGATCGCAAATTATAAAGGAATCCTTGAGTATGAGGATTCCTTTATCCGGGTTCAGACAAAAAACTGCAGGATACTGGTTTCCGGCGCGCATCTTGCAATCGAATATTATACCAATGAGGAGATGAAGATCACGGGATTTATCGAAACGATTCAGTATGAGAGCTGAATAAATGCTTTTGTCCGCGATCAAATATGTCAGGGGATACGTTTACGTCCAGCTCACTGGATATGCGCCGGAACGATTCCTGAACCTTTGCGGCAGCCGCGATATTCTGATCTGGAATCTGACACCGTGCGGGGAAGAGGGTTACCGTTTCTGTATCAGTGTCGAAGGTTTCCGCAGTTTAAAGCCGATTCTGAAGAAGACAAAGACAAAAATAAAAATACTGAAACGCTGCGGGATGCCGTTTGAAGCTCACCGCTACCGGAAACGCAATGTGTTTGGGGCGGGGATTTTTCTGTGCGGGGCGCTTTTGTACTATCTGTCGGGTTTTGTCTGGAATATCGAGGTCAACGGTAATTCCTACCTGTCCGAGGAAGTGATTCTGGATTTCCTGAAAGAGGAAAAGAGCGCTTTCGGTGCAAAAAAGGCGGATATCAGCTGCGCGGAACTGGAGGAAACGCTGCGTAGCCGTTACAGCGAAGTGATCTGGACCTCGATCAAAATATACGGCACAAAAATGACTGTGGACGTCCAGGAAAATCTGCTGCCGGAGGAGAATTATCAGAAGGCAGACGACACGGTCTGCGATATTGTTGCGGCGAAGGACGGTGTGGTGTCGGAAATCGTGACGAGATCCGGAACGCCGCTTGTGACAGCCGGAACGGAGGTAAAGCAGGGGGAACTGCTCGTCGGCGGGCGCCTGGAGATCTTAAATGACAGCGGGGAGGTGGCACGTTATCTCTATAACAGCGCGGACGCCGATATCCTGGCGGATGTCGTCTACCCCTATGAGGATGTGATTGAGGCGGAATATACCGATGAGGTGCCGACCGGAAATGAAAAAACAGATTACAGTCTCCGGTTTTTCGGGCATACCATTGAAAATCCGTTTTTCAGGCAGGAATTTGAAACGTATTCGGTCGTGTCGGACACAGGACAGCTGCATCTGACGGATAATTTTTATCTTCCCGTTTCCCTGACCAGGAAGACTTATCAGGAGTACCGGAATGTCAGAAAAACACACAGTGAAAAGGAGATACGGCAGATTGCAACAAAGAATCTTTCGAATTATCTTGCAGATTTGGAAGAAAAAGGTATTCAAATTACGGCAAAAGATGTTATTATAGAGAGAAAGGGCAGGAAATATATTGTAAAAGGGACAATCGGTGCGCGTGAATCCATTGTTTCTTACCAGCCCACCGAAGTCGTGAATATCACAGGGGAAGAAGGACAGGAAACGAATGAGTCTGACTGAAGTTTCATTAAATATACCGGCGGAGCATATCGCGAATATATTCGGCCAGTTTGACGCCCATATCAGAAAGATAGAGCGCGCGCTTAAGGTGACGCTCGTCGTGCGCGGGGAGAGCGTAAAGCTGCTCGGCGACGAGCGGGGAGTAAAAAATGCGTCGGGCGTATTTTCACAGCTGCTCGAACTCGCAAAACGGGGGAATATGATCACGGAGCAGAATGTGGATTACGCGCTGGCGCTGGTGGCGGAGGAGAAGGAGTCCGCCCTCAGCGTGATCGACAGCGACTACATCGGTGGAATGGTGGAAAGACTGCCGGATACTTTTTCTTGAGATGTACGATGGAAAGGGTGTTTTCACCAGACCATTACATTGACTGGCAGCTCATTTGCGGCGAATGGCACAGGCTGGAGGGACAGTGACCGGCCAGCAGGGGAACCGAAGCGGGAGCGTCTGGGGATGACCCGGGCGCTCTGTTCTCTTTGTCGGCCCTCTGCGAAGAGCGCACTTACTCACCACCCGCAAGCTGGTGGTGGTATGGCCTGCGGCCATCGTGCGCCCTCCGGGGGAACGGGGCCGGGACGGCTCCGCCATCAGCTTCCCCCTGCTGGTATATACAGTTGAATATTGCCTGCATCAGTGCTATACTCTGATCGTCTCAGCTCGACAGATAGAGAATCTGCCGATACAATGAGCGGCAATTCATGCGAAAACCGTTCATTCGCAAAAACGTATTTGGGAGGTGTTTCTATGAAAAGAATATTGCTGGCACTGCTGTTAATCGCTTTTCTGCTGTCTGGTTGTGGCGCGAAGGATAACCATTCTTCCCTGCCCACCGGAACAAATCAACCAAGCGGAAATGCGTCAAATTCGCTGCAGACGGAGGGACCAAATCAAGCGGAGGAGCAGGAGCAGACGGCGAAACCGGACCAGCCAGAACAACCGGAGGAGCCAAAGCAGGCGGAGAAAGCAGATGTCTCCGGTATATATACTGATAAACAAGGTACACCTAATGTCTATAACGATCTGACACTTACTCTGCAGGCGGATGGAACCTACGCGGCGGAAATCGGCATTTACCGCATCGCTGGATTGAAGGGTACAGCAGCCTGGGATGGAGACGTTCTCCGCTTTATCAGCGAGGACCCCCATGTGCTGGCAGACATCTCCATTGATGACGGCAAGGCGGAAGTGGCCATTATCGCAGGAGCTGCTGGAATTTTGACCGGCGATGTCTATTCTTTCCCTGACGGCGCGCCGGACGAATCGGAGGAGGGATATGCCGCATTCCAGCCGAGCCTTTCCGATGAAATCGCCGTGGAGATTTCCTATACCGAGGAACAGGAGAAGGTGGTGGAGAAGAAGAAGCAGGAAGCTGACACGCAACCGGAGATGAATGAAACCGCTAAAGAAATGTATCAGCTGTGGGACGATACCCTCAACGCTGTGTGGAAACTGCTGGAAGCGAACCTGAGCGAATCGGACATGGAGGTTTTGCGGAAAGAGGAAAACGAGTGGATTGTGTCCAAGGAAGCGGAAGTGCAGGCAGCCGGGCAAGAGAATGAGGGCGGAAGCCTGCAGCCGCTATTGGAAGCAGCAACAGCGGCAGAATTAACAAAAGCAAGGGTGTATGAGCTGGCAAAGTACGCAGAGGGGAAGTGAGCAGCACATGGCGGAGTGTCAGAAACAGGAAATCAGTTAGAAGGATTCCGGTTTATCGGGGGGGGAGGGGGATTTCGCCTTTTGATGAAATCCCCTTTGACGCGTTCTCGGGACCGCCGCGGTTCCAAGCTTTCCGCACAGCGGTGCTGCCGCGCGGTTCGCCGGGGAGGAGCAGAAAAAGAAACAAAGCGGACGGCTCACACACGGGCCGTCCGCCTTGTCTTATCCCTTTTTTGCGGAAACCAGCAGCATCATGGGCCGGCGCAGCTCATCCCGCATTCCGGGAAGCGCCAGCATGTCCTCCGGCGGCTGGGGTTCCACCACCCGTTGAAGGTCAAACCCGTTTTGCAGCAGGGTATCCAGATAGGTGGTCAGCGTGCGGTGATACTTGGTGACATGCTCTCCCAGGAAGAGGGCGTCCCGCGTTCCCTCCAGATAGTAATTGTCCACCGGGAAGTGGAGAATTTCCCCATTCGCGCCGTAGTACCAATCCTGGCTGCCATAAGCGGTGAACACCGGGTGCTCCACGGAGAAGACCAACACGCCCGAGGGGCTCAGCCAGCCGGAAATGCGCTCCGCCAGCAGGCCGAAATCCCGCACATAGTGGAAAGCCAGAGAGCTGAGCACAACGTCAAAGGATTCTGCCGGAAACTCCAGTTCCTCCATGGCAGCCCGGCGGTACTCCACGGCAGGACCGCTGTTCCGGCGTTCTGCCTGCTCCAGCATTTTTTCGGAGAGGTCCGTTCCCACCACCAGGGAAGCCCCGTGGTCCGAGGCGTATTTACAGTGCCACCCGTAGCCGCATCCCAGATCCAGAACCCGGCGGCCGGAAAAGTCCGGCAGAAGCTTTTGCAGCTCCGGCCACTCGCCCGCCCCGGCCAATCCCTCCTGGGAGCGGTGCATCTCGCCGTATTTACGGAAAAAGACTTCGTCGTCGTACTTGTTTTCTTTCATGTCATGGTTCTCCTCTCCGCCGCCGGGAAAGCGCGCGGCGCTCCGCTTACTGCGGCGCGGTCTGCCCCAGCTCCGGCATCTTGTCCTCCCACCTTCTGCGGAAGGCGGCGCGGTCGGATTTATAGAGCTTCTCCAGTTCGTCGTCATATCCCAGCACCACGCCGGGGAGGGAGGTCTGTATGGCTGAGAGCAGGGACTGAACCTGCTGCTCCTTCATGCCCAGTGTATAGGTTTTGCCGTCCATCGTGCGCAGTATGGCGGAATAGGTCTTCCCGGTGGGGATGCCGTTGGTACGGTGCTGGGTGGTGCTCTGGTATGCCCAGGCCAGATCCCAGGGGCGCAGCAGAACGCTCTCCGCGCCATTCTGGAAGAACACATAGTTCCGGTCCATTTTCACGCCGCTGACCTCCTGGGCGCTGTCATAGAACCGCTCGGCCTTCTCCGCCTCCATTTCCAGAGGACCGGATTCCTCCAGCTTGGAGCGGACCTGCTTCTGGAAGCCGCCGCAGAAGGCCTTGATTATGGGCACGATTCCCAGCCCCAGAAGAAGGAACGCAGCCGCCAGGAAGGCGATGCTGCCCCAGATGGGGAGGTTGTTGATGTAATCCACCTCCAGGTAGTAGGGCAGGAGAAGCTCCGCCCACTCCTCGTCTCCCTCAGCGATCTCCATATAGTATCCCAGATCGTCCTCGTCCATGGCCCGGATGCGGCCCCGGACATGAAGAATGGGCACGTCCTCCTCGGAGGCGTCACCGTACATGTAATCCTCACAGATGGACATCATTTCTTCCGCCTCCTCCAGCCTGCCGGAGCGGACGTAGAGTCCCATGTAGTAAACATCGTCAAAATCTGTCAGATACTGCATAGCCGTCGTGCGGGGCTGCTGGCCGCTTTTATAGCGCTGAATTTCCAGATAGGGGGTATAAAGGAAATAAATATCGTCCTCCACAAAGGCTCCATCCATGGTTTCCGGCGTCAGCTCCGCCAGAGTTTTGGGTGAGAGCATGCCGGCCACGCCGTAGCATTTGGTAAAAAACAACAGCGCCGCCGCCAGGGCGACAAAAAGAATCAGACCGGGAATGGATTTTTTCACACTGGCCATTTTCAGCCGTTTCAGCCACTCCATAAATGTTTCCTCCTGAACACAAATATTTTTGTCTGCCGCCTTCAAATCATATCCTTTTTCAGCGGCGGTGTCAAGAGGTACGGCCCCGCGCTCGGAATGTTTCCGCCATTGAAAAGATAATCATTGACAGAACGCCGGAAAGCTCGTATGATCGTGGTGACAGCGGTCCCAACCAGGCGCCGGATGGGACCGGCAGCTTCTGAAGGGCGGATCATGCCGCCCAATCGCAAATCGGAGGAATATCTGAAATGAGCATCTTTTATAACCAGCAGCAGCGGGTTTTCCGGATGGATACCCCTGGCTCCACGTATTTGATCAGCATTGTGGACGAGGAAGGCTTCCTGTGCCACACCTACTATGGACGGCGGATTCCGGATGACAACATGCAGTATCTGCTGCGGATCAATCCAATAAGTATTCCCTTCCGGGACAGCGGTCATCAGACCAATCTTCTGGACGAACTGCCCGTGGAGTATCCCGGCCATGGGCTGGGAGATTTCCGGGAGAGCTGCCTGGCGGTGAGGACGGAGGAGGGCCGCCGGGCCTGCGGCCTGACCTACCTCTCTCACAAAATTTACGGCGGCAAACCTGCCCTGCCGGGACTGCCCGCTGCCTTTGGCGGAGAGGAGGACTGCACAACTCTGGAGCTCCGCTGTCAGGACCGGTTTCTGGGGATAGAGGTCTGCCTGCTTTACACCGCGTTTGAAAAGCTGGATGTGATCTGCCGCAGTGCGCGGATTGAGAATCACGGGGAAAAGTCCGTCACCCTCACCGCCGCCCTCTCCGCCTGCCTGGACATGGACAACCGGGACTTTGATCTCATTACTCTCCACGGCAGCTGGGCTTACGAGCGCATGGTGAACCGCCGCCCCGTCAGCTGGGGCAAACAGGGGGTCGCCTCTCTGCGGGGAATCTCCTCCCATCAGGAGCAGCCCTTCCTGGCTCTGGCGGAGCACACCGCAACTCAGGATCAGGGGCAGGTCTACGCCATGCATCTGGTTTATTCCGGCAATTTCCTGGCCCAGGTGGAGATGACCCAGCAGGAGCTGCTCCGGGCAGTCATCGGCATCCATCCCCAGGACTTTGGCTGGCGTCTGGACCCCGGGGAGAGCTTCCAGACCCCGGAAGCGGTGCTGGCCTACTCCCATACGGGATTGGACGGCATGACCCATGCGCTGCATGACCTGTACCGAAATCATCTGATCCGGAGTCCCTGGCGGGACAAACCCCGGCCGTCTCTGGTGAACAACTGGGAGGCCACCTATTTTGATTTCAATACGGAAAAGCTTCTGGACATCGCCCGCACCGCCGCCAAGGGCGGCATTGAGATGCTGGTGCTGGACGACGGCTGGTTCGGCTGCCGGGATACCGACGACAACAGCCTGGGAGACTGGTTCGTCAATGAGAAGAAGCTCCCCGGCGGACTGCCCTGTCTGGTGTCCGAGGTCAACAAGCTGGGCATGAAATTCGGACTGTGGGTGGAGCCGGAGATGGTGTCTCCGAATTCGGAGCTGTACCGGGCCCATCCAGACTATGCGCTCCAGATTCCCGGCCGCCCGCCCATGCTCTCCCGGACCCAGCTGGTGCTGGATTTCTCCCGGAAGGAGGTCCGGGACTGCGTCTATGACCAGCTCTACAAGGTCCTCTCCTCCGCGAACATCGAGTATGTAAAGTGGGACATGAACCGGGCATTGACGGATGTCTCCAGCTTCTGCCTGGAATCCGGCCGGCAGGGGGAGCTGCTCCACCGGTATGTACTGGGCGTGTACGACCTTCAGGAGCGGCTGACGCGGGATTTCCCCAACCTGCTGCTGGAAAACTGCGCCAGCGGCGGCGGACGGTTCGACCCGGGCATGCTGTACTACAGTCCCCAGATCTGGACCTCCGACAACACCGACGCCGTAGACCGCCTGCGGATTCAGGAGGGCACAGCGCTGCTCTATCCCCTCTCCACCATGGGAGCCCATGTGGCCGCCTGCCCCAGCCATACCAACGGGCGGAATACACCTTTTGAGACCAGAGGATTGGTTTCCCTGCCGGGATGCTTCGGCTACGAGCTGGATCTGACCCTGCTGACGGAGGAGGAGCTGGCCATGATTCCCGGACAGCTGGAAAACTACCGGAAGTACGGCCCCATATTCCACGGCGGCGACTACTACCGTCTGGCCTCCTACGGCGACAACCGGGAGTATGATGCGCTGATGGCCGTGAGCAAGGACAAGAAGACCGCCGTGATTGACTATGTTCATGTCATGAGCCGCCAGCAGCGGCGGGACGTGCTGCTGCCCCTGCGGGGCCTGGACGGGGAAAAGCGCTACCGCTCCAGCGAGACCGGCGAGGTCCGTTCCGGCGCGGGGTGGATGTACGGAGGCATGCTGCTGCCTAAGATGAAGGGCGACTTCTTAGGAAAACTGATCGTATTGGAGGCCGTATGAGAGAGTTTGACTATGCGCTGACCAAATCCCCGGAGTTCTTTCAGGACCGCCGGGAAGCGCCCCATTCCGACCATATATACGCTCTTCCGGACGGACCCGCCCGGTTCTCTCTCAACGGGGACTGGTTCTTTCACTACGCAGAAAACTACCAGGGAGCGGTCCCCGGCTTCTTCTCCCTGGAATCAGACTGCCGGGGCTGGGATACCATCCCTGTGCCCTCCCACATTCAGCTCCAGGGATACGGCCGTCCCCAATATGTGAATACCCAGTATCCCTGGGACGGCTGCGAGGATGTAAAGCCGGGAGAGGTACCCGAGAAATTCAACCCGGTGGGAAGCTATGTGAAGTACTTCACCTTGCCGGAGCGCTTCACGGGGATGCGGATTTTCATCTCCTTCCAGGGGGCGGAGAGCGGCCTTGCAGTATGGTGCAACGGGCATTACGCAGGCTATGGGGAGGACGGATTCACTCCCTCGGAGTTTGAGCTGACGGACTATCTGGTTCCCGGAGAAAACAAGCTGGCCGCCCAGGTGTTCCAGTACACCAACGCCAGTTGGATGGAGGATCAGGACTTTTTCCGCTTCTCCGGCATCTTCCGGGAGGTATACCTGTACGCCCTTCCGGCGGTGCATATCCGGGATATGAAGATTACCACGCCCCTCAGCGATGATTTCACCTCCGGCGAGGTCCGCGTTTTCATGGAGGCCATAGGCGAGGGCTATGCCGCGTGCAGTCTGTACGACGGAGAGCGGCAGATTGCAGGCGCTGAAGTCTCCCTCCCGGCAATGAAGGAGGCAGTTCTGCCGGTGGACTGCCCCAGGCTCTGGAGCGCGGAAAAGCCCAGCCTGTACGAACTGATGATTGAAGTGTTCGACCGGGACGGCATATTGACGGAGACAATACGGGAACCGGTGGGCCTGCGCCGGTTCGAGATCAAGGACGGCCTGATGCTGCTCAACGGCAGGCGCATCCTCTTCCGGGGGGTGAACCGCCACGAGTTCTCCTCCGCCCGGGGACGCTGTGTCACCGAGGAGGAAACCGAGCTGGATATTGTGACCATGAAGCGGAACAACATCAACGCCGTCCGCACCAGCCACTACCCCAACCAGAGCTTTTTCTACCGCCTGTGCGACAGGTACGGCATCTACGTCATTGACGAGATGAATCTGGAATCCCATGGCGCTTGGGAGATGGTCATGGCCGGCCGCCTGCCCCTGGCAGAACACATTCCCGGCAGCGCCCCCAAATGGCGGGAGGCGGTGCTCTCCCGGGCGGAAGCCATGCTCCGCCGGGACCGGAACCGGCCCAGTGTGCTCGTCTGGTCCTGCGGCAACGAGTCGTACAGCGGCGAAAATCTCCTGGCGGCATCCAACTATTTCCGGGAGATGGACAACCGGCCGGTTCACTATGAAAGCGTGGTCCACGATCCGGCTTTCGCCGGAACCAGCGATATTTTCAGCAACATGTACTGGTCCGCCGAAAGCATCCGGGCGGCTTTGGAGAAGGACTCTTCCCGGCCCGCCATCTCCTGCGAATACGGGCACGCCATGGGCAGCTCCTTTGGCGGACAGGATGTGTATATCCGGCTGGCGGACGAGGTTCCGGCCTATCAGGGGGGCTTTATCTGGGACTATATCGATCAGGCCATCACCTGGAAAGACCGGTACGGTCTGAAGTTCCAGGGGTACGGCGGCGACTTCGACGACCGGCCCCACGACGGGGACTTCAGCGGCAACGGCATTGTGGACAGCCTCCGCCGCTGTCCCACTCCCAAGATGCAGGAGGTCAAGTACCTCTATCAGAATTTGCAGATTCATATCGCAGAGGGCCGCGCGGAAATCGTCAACCGCAGTCTCTTCACCGGAAGCGGCGCTTTTGACTGCGTGGTCCGGCTGTACCGGGAGGGCGTACCACTGGAGGAGAAGCCCTTGGAGACCGCTGTGCCGCCGGGAGAAAGCCGGACCTACGCCCTGCCTCTGTGGCCGGAAAAGCTGGACACGGAGTACGCAGTCACCGTCTCCTTCCGGCTGAAGCGGGAGGAACCCTGGGCGGAAAAGGGCCACGAGGTCGCCTTCGGCCAGTGGCATGGCGGCATGGTTCCGAAGCCGGAGCATCCGGACCTGCCTCTGGAAATCATAGACGGGCATTGGAATCTGGGCGTCCGGGGAAAGAATTTCCACGTGCTGTTTTCCAAATCCGGCGGCGGTCTGGTCTCCTACCGCCAGGGCGGCCGGGAGCTGCTGAAAACCATGCCGCAGCCCAGCTTCTGGCGGGCCCCCACCGCCAATGACCGGGGCTGCAAGGCTCCGGCCCGGTACGCTCAGTGGAAGATTGCCAGTCTGTATCCCATTCAGCAGAATCCCGACGGCCTGAAGCCCGGAGAACAGGCCTGGGAGGTGAAGAAGGGAGAGAACTGGGTGGAGATGGCCTATACCTGTCATATGCCCACCACCCCCCGGAGTACCTGCGTCCTCGCCTACCGGGTGTTCCCCGACGGCGCGGTGGAGACCACCCTGTCCTCCGACGCGCCCAAAGTTCTGGGCCCCGCGCCGGAATTCGGCGTGACGCTGCAAATGGACGCGGATTTCCACCGCCTGCGCTGGTATGGCCCTGGACCGGAAGCCACCTACTGCGACCGGAAGCTGGGCGGAAAGCTGGGGATTTGGGAGTCCACCGCCGCAGACAGTCTGGCGCCCAATCT
>OFFG01001852.1_pt1 | contig 11511 bp, 7 predicted proteins | sample 1521331 | NCBI WGS metagenome assembly OFFG01 (sample SAMEA3504129, study PRJEB24116) | mouse gut metagenome | biome: mouse gut; feature: mouse-associated habitat; material: faeces | place: Denmark | collected 2011 | reverse complement strand
CGGTGCCTCCGTTCCGGCTGGCGGATTCTGCGCGGCAACAGTCTCCAGCTCCTTAAGGGCATTCGGGATTGTCGCCGTAATCATGGTGGAAAGATTCGCATCCGCCGCCACTGCCGTATTATAGCGCTCCTGTACTTCCTTCTGGAGAGCAATCACATCCTGCTCATTTTCAAACTTCTGAATCAGACTCTGCACACTTGTGTCAAGCGCATTCTCCTGATTTTTCAGATTATACTGACTGTAAAGATTGTCAATATACAGACCGCCCTCCCCGTTTGTGCGGATATAGAAAAAATCCAGGCCCGGGGCTACCGTATCCACCCCTGCGAACTTGATCTCCAGGGCGACGGAAACCAGATAGGAATTGTCGTCAAGCCCCTTTTTGGTATAGCACTTAATATTCTGATACCCTTCCACATACTGTGAAAAAAGTGTGATATAGCTCTGCTCATTTTCCGACAGCGGCATCGCCAGACAGGACACCGCGCCGAGATCCCCCGTCGCGTAGGCATTGTAATACTGCGTCACCAGCGCGTTCACCGCCGGATATGCATCCACCTGATAGGGAACCTCCGTCTCCTCCTGCTGCTGCGCATCCGCAGCCTCCGTCTGCTGATCATTTTCCACCGGGGTCCCTCTGCCCGGCCCTGCAAACTTTACAAGCACCAGAACCAGAATTATAAACAGTACACCTGCGGAAAAATACCGTACATTCTTCCGTATAAAGCCAAGTACTCCCTCAAAACCATCTTTGTTCGGCTCCTCATTCATCTTCCGGGATTCCATCTATCTGTCCACCGTACCTTTCTCATCTCACCGTCCGGACACCGGTCCGGAATCTGTCACTCTGCAGCCATATTCTCCTGAAATTCAGGTATAAAAAAACAGCCATACCTGCCATTAGCAGATACGCTATTCTGTCAGTCTTATGCCGCGCGGAGGCATAAATTCCGCGCGCCTTTCCAGTAAAATGCACCCGGCGGGAATCGAACCCGCATTGCCGGAGTCGGAGTCCGGTGTTCTATCCGTTAGACTACGGTTGCCTGTGCCGTTCCTCTGCTATCAGAAACAGCTTAATCATAATAACAGAAAAAGAAAAAAATTTCAAGTCATTCAGAAAAATTTAAGAAAAAAATTTGTGACAGGCCGGACGGCCCGGACGAATCTGCACAGGAAACATAAAACGCTGTTTCCGGAATACATATTTAAAGATACCAGAAAGGAGCCAGTTACAGTTATGGCAATCGGTTACCTGCTCATGGAAGCGCGGACCGCTCACGACGCGGTCCCGTTAAGCGGCATACAGATCCGGATTCTCAGCCTGTCCGGGAACACGGTCTACACGCTGACGACAGATGAAAACGGGGAGGCCGGACCCGTCCCTCTCGAGACACTTGACAAAAGCTTCTCACAGAACCCGTATTTTACCGGAACCCCGTATTACAGTTACAATGTACTCGCACAGGCGTCCGGATTCCACCCTCTCTACATCACGGATATTCCCATTTTTGAGGGAGAAACAGCGGTCCTGCCGCTCGCCCCCGTGCCTGCGGACGCGCTGGACCGCAATCCCCGCGCGACGGAAATTACCATCGGAAAACCGGCCGTCGCAATGCAGGAACCGCGGAATCAGGAAGGCGCCGCGCAGAGCACCTATGTGCTCCGCCAGGTCGCGATCCCGAATCCCATCACGGTACACCTCGGCACTCCCTCCCAGAATGCAGGGAACGTGCAGGTGTCTTTTCCCGATTATGTGAAAAACGTGGCCAGCAGCGAGATCTACCCCACCTGGCCCGATGCCGCTCTGAGGGCAAATATCTACGCGATCATCACATTTGCTCTCAACCGCGTCTACACCGAATGGTACAGAAGCCGCGGCTACAGCTTCGACATCACAAACAGCACCGCCTATGACCAGTATTTCGTATACGGCCGCCCGGTCTATGATTCAGTCAGCCGGATAGTAAATGAAATTTTCAACGAATACGTGCGCAGGCAGGGGCAGAACGCGCCGTATTTTACCTCCTTCTGCAACGGAACCACCGCAACCTGTGAGGGCCTTTCCCAGTGGGGAACCGTCACGCTTGCCGAACAGGGACGCAGCCCTCTTCAGATTCTGCGCTCCTACTATCCGCGCGATATCGAGATCGTCAGCACGGACATCGTCACCGGCGTCCTGTCCTCCTATCCCGGAACCCCCTTAAAAACCGGCAGCTCGGGACTCGATGTGGAAACCCTCCAGACATGGCTGACAAGAATCCGGCGGAATTACCCGGCAATTCCCGCCATCACCGACGAAAAAGGTGTGTTCGGAAACAGTACAAAGGCGGCGGTGACAAAATTTCAGAATATTTTCAATCTCACGCCGGACGGCATCGCCGGCAGAGCCACCTGGTACAAAATGTCCAGCCTCTATACCGCGGTGACAAGGCTGGCAGAGCTGGACAGCGAAGGCACCACTTTAGGGATCGGAACCGTCCCGCCAGGCCAGGTACTGCGGCAGGGCTCAAAGGGGCAGGACGTCATCACACTCCAGTACCTCTTAAATGTGATGTCAGAATACTATCCCTCCATCCCGGCCCCGGCACAGGACGGCATTTTCGGCAACGGAACCAGACAGGCGGTGATCGCATTCCAGCAGGCGGTCCAGCTGGAACCGGACGGCATGGTGGGCCCTCTCACCTGGAAGAAGCTATATGATATCTACCACGGAATCGGACAGATCGTTCCTTCTCCGGGAACTATTGAATACACCGTGCGTCCCGGAGACAGTCTCTGGCTGATCGCACAGCGCTACGGCACCACCGTCGATGATATCCGGCGGTTAAACGGCCTGACCAGCGACGTTCTGCGCATCGGGCAGGTATTAAAGATCCCCTCCGCCTGAATCACGGCCGATACAGAAAATGCCCGCGTTTGATGCGGAATTTTTACAAAAGCGGCGCGATAACTTTCAGCAGACTGCCGAAAATCCGGGTTCTGAGCTTTTCATTCCGGATGGTTTCGGCAGTCACCTGCCTGCACCTGGCCAGCGTGTCGGTAAAATCCCGCTCAATCTCAGGGATACAGCCGGTCTCATACAGAAATGTCGCGCACTCGAAATGGTGGTACAGACTCCGGTAATCCAGATTAATCGTTCCGACTACCGCTTTATTATCATCGCTGACAAACACTTTCGCGTGAACAAATCCGGGGATATATTCATAGATACCGACCCCGGATTTCAGCAGGGATGCATAATGAGTCTTTGCCAGCGCATACGGCGCCTTTTTGTCCGGAATGCCCGGCAGAATGATTTTCACATCAACTCCCCGCTCAGCCGCATATTTTAACGCTGTCTCCAGCTCCCCGTCCAGAATCAGATATGGCGTCATGATATGTACATAGCGGTCCGCACGGTTTAAAATATCCATGTAAACGCGCTCGCCCACCTTATCGCCGTCAAGCGGACAGTCGCCGTACGGGATCACATATCCTCTCTCATCTTTCGCGGACGGCGCGCTGCACAAATACTGTCTGAATTCCGGAGTCTGCTCGTCAATATTCCACATCTGCAGAAACATCAGGGTAAAACTTTTTACCGCCCCGCCCTCAAGCATCACCGCCGTATCCTTCCAGTGCCCGAAGCGCTCCACCTGATTAATATATTCATCTGCGAGATTAACCCCGCCGTTAAACGCCGTGTGTCCGTCGATCACCAGAATCTTGCGGTGATCGCGGTAATTATAGTGCGTGGAAGCAAACGGGATCACCGGCGCAAACATTTTACATGCAATGCCGAGCGCCCGCAGACGCTCCGGATAATCATGCGATAACGTGGAAAATTCACACATACCGTCATACATTACCCGGACTTCCACGCCAAGTTTCGCCTTTCTCGCAAGGATTTCGAGGATTTTCCCCCACATCAGCCCTTCTTCGATAATAAAATACTCCAGAAAAATAAAATGCTCCGCCCGCTCCAGCTGTATAAGCATTTCTGCAAACTTATCCTCACCCGATGAAAAATACGTCACACGCGTATTATCAAAAACCGGATAACAGCCGGTGTGGCGGATATACGCCGCCATTGACGCAACCCCCGGATTTTCCTTTTCAAGCGACGCGACCGTCTGTTCCTCCTGCTCAATATAGCCGTCCGTCTCCTCTATCAGCTGCGCGACCCGCATTTTTACGGCACGGTGCCCGATTTCCGTCTGCGTGTAGAGCAGAAGCAGCGCACCGAATACCGGAAACAGAATAATCAGAATCAGCCATGTAATTTTTGCGGTTGGATTGATCCCGCTGTTGAGCAGATACAGCACCATGATAATATTGAACAGAATCGTTCCGCCCAGAACATGGGGAAGCAGTCCCGCAAACCACTGAAACAGCCCCAGAACCACTGAAAACTGCAGTATGAGCAGCAGCAGAATCAGACCCAGACGGCTGAAAACAGTGTAAATCAGACCCTTCCGCCCTTTTTTCAGTAAACGGATTCCTTTTTTGTCATTTGTGTTCATTTTCCTCTCCTCCCCGGCGGCCATTCTGTGCGCAGGTCCGTCCCGGGCGCCCTGACCGGCCGCCGACGTGCGATCCGTCCTGCGCCCTGAACCGTAACAACCGTAACACACATTTCCCGGAAAAACAATCCCTCTTCCCTTCCCCGCACACAGTCGCAATATCTGTCAGGAACTCCCGCGCGTCTTTTTCCAGCCCCACAGAATCTTGCAGAAATGTAAGAAACCGGGGAAAAATGTAAGCCGGATCGATGGAATGTGCCCCGGGCTTTCTGATATGATAATGGCATCATAAAACAGAACGGGAGGCATCTTACAATGAAAGAAAAAAATACAAATCAGTTATGGCGCAGAATCATGCTGGTGGCATTTGCTGTCTTTGTCCTCAGGCTCTTCTTTTCACGCAGAAAATCCGTCGATCCTGTCTGTATGCGGGATTACAGGGACACCGGCTGGTAAAAAGATGATTCACCTGTAAATAAAGAATCCGGCCAGAGCCGGATTCTTTGTGAGCTTTTTATTTCTTTTCTTCCTCCATGGATTCGAGTATCGCGTCTGCAAGAGCGTCCAGCTCGCCTGCCTTCTCCGCCTGCAGGGAGGATGCAAGGGAAAGTCTGCTTCCAAGAACTGTCATGCCTTTCAGCTCTTCCTGAATAAACTTTTCCATCAGATCGCCGGACCTGCAGGCCCAGGAACCATTCTCCACAATCGCAAATGTCCTCTTCTGAAGATTGAGCGCCTTCATATCCATCAGATAATTGTGCATCACAGGATAGATGCCGAGATTGTAGGTCACGCTCGCCAGAACCACATGGCTCAGGCGGAATGTCTCGGAAATCAGGTAGGATACATGCGTGTTCGAGACATCATATACCGCAACATTGGTCATACCCTTCTCACAGAGCTTCGAAGCCAGCGCGTTCGCGGCAGCCTCTGTATTGCCGTACATGGAGGCGTAGGCGATCATAACTCCTTTCTCCTCCGGCTCATAGGTGCTCCAGTGCTGGTATTTGTCGATCAGATACCCGAAATCGCTGCGCCACACCGGACCGTGAAGCGGGCAGATATATTTGATTTTATCGACAATCGCGCCGGCTTTTTTCAGAAGCAGCTGCACATGCGGGCCGTACTTGCCGACGATATTTGTGTAATAGCGTCTCGCGTCGTCAATCCAGTCGCGGTCAAAATTTACCTCGTCATTGAACAGTCTGCCATCCAGCGCGCCGAAGGAACCGAACGCATCCGCTGCAAACAGAACACCGTTTGTCACATCAAACGTCACCATCGCCTCCGGCCAGTGCACCATCGGAGCCGCGACAAACGTCACCGTGTGCTTTCCGAAACACCTGGTATCCCCCTCTTTTACTTCATCCAGGGGATGCCCGTCGATATGGAATCCAAACTGGCGCATCAGCATAAACGCTTTCGCTGTGCTGATCACCGTCACATCCGGATAGCGGAGCAGCACTTCTTCCAGGGACGCCCCGTGATCGGGCTCCATATGGTTGATCACCATATAGTCAAGGCTGCGACCGGCAAGGACATGCTCCAGATTCTCGAGGAACTGGCGGCACGCTGACCAGTCCGCCGTGTCAAAGAGAACGGTTTTTTCGTCGGTCAGAACATAGGCATTATAGGAAACTCCCCTTGGAATGGGATGAATATTCTCAAACAGCGCCAGACGCCGGTCATTCGCACCAATCCAGTACAGGTCATCCGTTACATTTCTCACACAATACATGGCTCATCCTCCTCTACGCTTCTTCAATAAACTGCTCTTTCTCTTCCCCGCACTCCGGGCAGACCCACTCGTCCGGAAGCTTCTCAAACAGGGTTCCGGGCATTACCTCCCCGTCCTCATCTCCGAGATCCGGATCGTACACATAACCGCAGCCGCTGCACACATAACTTTTGCCGACCGGTTCCGGCTTCGGCGGCGCCGGACGCTTCATCTTAATCATCGGTACAGGCGCGGGGCTCTTCGGCTCTCCGGTGTCGAGCGCGGCCGCGAGCAGCGGGAGTATCTCCATCACATCGCCGACGATACCGTAATCACAGTTTTTGAAAATGGGCGCATTGGCGTTTTTATTGATCGCCACAATCGTGGCCGCGTCCCTGATTCCCTTCAGATGCTGGCTTGCACCTGAAATCCCGCAGGCTATGTAGAGATTTCCCGTGAACTTCTGACCGGACATTCCGACATAGCGGTTCATCGGAACATATTTTAAGGTCTCCGCCACAGGGCGTGAAGACCCGACCGCAGCTCCTGCCGCCGCCGCGAGCTTCTCAATCAGCGCCATGTTCTCCTTCGCACCGATTCCCTTTCCGGCACTGACCACACGCTCCGCCTGTGCGATCGGTGTGTCGATGTCAATTCCGACCGTAAAATCGTATCCATCCTTCCGAAGGCTCTCCACAAGGGAATCCACTCGCTCCTGCGCGCTTCCTCCTTTGAATATCATCTTTTTGCGGAGTCCCGTCACGGCAGGCTTCTTCTGCCCCGCGGCTTTTGACGCGGATGGGGACTTCGGCATTTTCCCGATCAGATTCGCCGCGATCACCACACGCTGGATCTCATTTGTTCCCTCATAGATCGTCGTAATCTTCGCATCCCTGTAGGCGCGCTCCACCTCCATGCCTTTTAAGTAGCCGCTTCCGCCAAAGATCTGAAGCGCGTCGTTTGTCACTTCAAGCGCGATATCCGAAGCGTACTGTTTGGCCATTGCCGCCTCCATCGCGTACGGCTCGTGGTGTTCTTTCAGTTCCGCCGCACTGTACACCAGCATCCTCGCGCAGCGCAGTTTCGTCGCCATATCCGCAAGTTTGAACGAGACAATCTGCTGACGGCAGATCGGTCTGCCAAACTGAACTCTTTCTTTGGAATATTCCAGTGCATTTTCAAACGCGCCCTGTGCAATCCCCAGCGCCTGGGAAGCGATACCGATACGCCCGCCGTCGAGCGTCGCCATGGCAATCTTAAATCCCTCCCCCTCTTTGCCGAGCAGATTCTCCTTCGGAACCTTTACATCGTTAAATATCAGCTCTGCCGTGGATGAGGAGCGGATTCCCATCTTATCATAGTGGTCACCGAACTCAAATCCCTCGTATCCTTTTTCCACGATAAAGGCAGAGATTCCCTTTGTGCCGATATCCGGGGTTGTCACCGCAAACACCACATATGTATCCGCTTTCGGCGCGTTCGTGATAAAGATCTTGCCGCCGTTCAGCAGATAATAATCTCCTTTTAAGACCGCCGTCGTCTCCGTTCCGCCCGCATCTGAACCTGCATTCGGCTCCGTGAGCCCGAACGCGCCGATTTTCTCTCCCCTGGCAAGTGGAACAAGGTATTTCTGTTTCTGCTCCTCTGTGCCGTACTGGAAAATCGGCCAGCTTCCAAGCGATACATGTGCGGAAAGGATAACGCCCGTTCCACCGTCCACTCTCGCCAGCTCTTCCACCGCAATCGCATAGCTCATCACATCGAGCCCGGCTCCGCCGTACTCTTTCGGATACGGGATTCCCATCAGGTTCATCTCAGCCATTTTCTTTACGGCTTCCGCTGGAAACTCATTATTCTGGTCCATCATAAATGCCTGCGGCTTTACCTCTGCCTCGGCAAATCTGCGGATCTGTTTCCGGAACGCTTCATGGGCGTCTGTTGTCTTAAAATACATCGCACTTCCTCCTTCTCTGACTGGTTTCAGCATTTTAACCATTTCCCATCTATTTGTATGAATTCATTTTATCAATATGACTGTTTTCTGTCAATTTATTTTCATACTTTTTATACTTTTTTTACAAAAAAGGATCGCATTCCCGCTCCGTTTATCGGGCAGTAAGCCTTCCAAAAAACCGGATTGCAAAAACATCCCCGGAATGCTATGATAATTCAAAATATTACATTCTACGGAGAACATCATGAAACGAAAAATCAGTCTGTGGTTTCCGGTCTTTCTTGCGGCCGGCTTTTTATCAGGATGTCAGAAACAGCAGCCGGCCTCCCCGGAATCCGGAACAGAAACAAAAGAAATGCCTCTCCCGGAGTCAGTCAGTCTGACCGTCTGGGGGGCGGCCGAGGACGAAGCGCTTCTCTGTCAGATCTTTGACAGCTTTCAGGAACAGTATCGCGGAGAGGCGGATTTTCAGATCACTTTCCACCCCGAGAGCGAGAGCCACTGTGCAGACGCCCTGCTGGCGGATCTGGAACAGGGTGCAGATGTATTCGCTTTTGCGGACGACCAGCTGAACACGCTGGTGGCCGCCGGCGCGCTGGAACCGGTGGAAAACGCCGAATCGGTGCGCGAAAACAACCTGCCGGAATCTGTCCTTGCGGCGTCCGTAAACGACACGCTCTACGCTCTTCCGCTGACCGCGGATAACGGCTATTTTCTCTATTATAATAAGGATTATTTTTCAGAAGAGGATATCTTATCCCTGGACCGGATGCTGTCCGTCGCCGCGGAACGCGGCAGGAAAGTCTCGATGGAATGGTCTTCCGGCTGGTATGTATATTCGCTGTTCGGTGGAACCGGACTCACCGTCGGGCTGAATGATGACGGGATTACCAATTACTGCACCTGGAATAGCACAGACGGGGCCATAAAGGGAACCGATGTCGCGAAAGCCATGCTGGATATCGCAAAGCATCCGGGCTTTCTCTCCACCGACGACGCCGGCTTTCTGGAGGGCGTCAGGAACGGCACGGTTATAGCGGGCATCAACGGCGTTTGGAATGCGGTTGCCGTCGGGGAAGTCTGGGGCGATGGCTTTGGTGCGGCAAAACTGCCCTCCTATACCTGCGCCGGAAAACAGGTGCAGATGACCTCCTTCTCCGGTTACAAGCTGATCGGTGTAAACGCCTACTCAAAGGAGCGGAAATGGGCCGCCAGACTGGCCGAATGGATTACATCCGGGGAAAACCAGATGCTCCGCTTTGGCATGCGCGGTCAGGGGCCTTCCGCGATAAACGCCGCTGCCTCGGAGGAAGTCCGCAGCTCTCCCGCAATCGCCGCGCTGCTGGAGCAGTCGCAATACTCTTCGCTGCAGCGCATCGGAAACAATTTCTGGGAACCGGTCACCACGTTTACCTCGGACATTCTGAATGGAAATCTCTCAGAAGAGACCCTGCAGGAACAGCTCGACATAATGGTCGAAGGAATCACCGCCCCCTAGAATCCGGATTCGTATAACAGACTAAAAAGGAGTGACAGCCCCAATGAAAAACATTCGTTTAAAATACCGTCTGATTCTGCCCATTGCCCTTCTCGGGATTGTGGCGCTTCTGTCAAATATGCTCTCCATTTTCAGCATCCGGAATGTAAATGCAGGCGCTTCCGCCATCACTGACAATTATATGGACGGAAAAAGCCGGCTGGCAGATATCTGCCAGTCTTCCATGGAGCTCCATAAAATGGCGCTGAGCCACATTGTCGCCACCGACTATAGCACCATGATCACACTCGTAAATCAGATCAAAGAGGAGGAAACGCGGCTTTACGATATGCTTGCCGGCTACAAAGCCTACGTGACACCGGAAGACCAGGAACAGTATGAAGCCCTTCTGGCGGATTATGATTCTTTCCGGCACGCGCTTGTCCGCCTGGTCTGTGCCAGCGCCGCCCACAAAACCACAGATGCCTACGCCCTCGCCAACGGTGACGTGGCTTCCTTCGCCAGCGCCCTGGACGCGGATATAGACGCCCTGGACGCTTCCATCAGCGCACAGACCGGGGCGGCGAAGGAACACCTCCTTGCCGTATACCGGATCTCCCTTGCCGTGGGCATCACGGCAATTATCACCTGCGCCCTGCTGGTGTTCGCCGATCTGAAGCTGATCACCTGTTATGTTGTGACTCCTGTCAGCAGTATCTTAAAAACAATCCGGGAAAGTTCCGGCCACATCAACAGTATGACAGGAGAAGTGCTGAAAAGAACCAGAGCCTCCAGGGGAAGCGCAGCCGGCCTTTCTTCCCTTGCCGGTCAGCTATCCGAAACAATTCAGGAAGTGGCCGGCAGCGTATCCGTCATCAGCGACAACGCGGAAAATGTCCGCCTCGACGTCCATAAAATCGCAGAAGAATGCAACGCCATCACGATCTGCACAGCCCGCATGAACGAACGCGCAGACACCATGCAGCAGACTGCCAGAAACAGCGCGGAAATGACCCGTGCGAAAGCGGAGGAGATCCTGCGCTCCTTAAACGATGCCATCGAAAAAAGCAAAAGTGTGGATCAGATCCGGAATCTGACAGAAGAAATCCTCGCGATCTCCCGCCAGACCCGGCTGATCTCCCTGAATGCCTCGGTGGAAGCCGCCAATGCCGGCGACTCAGGCAAAGGTTTCGCGGTCGTCGCGGAGGAGGTGCGTGATCTCGCCAGCTCCAGCCAGGAAACCGCCAGCCGTATTCAGGAGATCAACGACGTGGTCACTGCCGCCGTGTACAATCTCTCCGGGCAGGCGCAGCAGCTTGTGGATTATATGAATCAGTCTGTGCTCACAGAATTTCAGGCATTCGTGCAGTCCGGCAGCCAGTACAGGGAAGATGCAGCCTATATCCGCCACGCCATGGATGAATTTCAGGAACAGACAGGGCACTTAAAGTCTTCCATGTCTGAGATTGCAGATTCCATCGGCAGAATCACAAAAGTGATCGGGGAAGGGGCCAGCGGCATCGCCGGCGTCGCCGGCAATACCAGAAGCCTGGCCGATGACATGGAAGATATCACTCAGCGCATGGGAATCAGCCAGGAAGTGGTAAAAGGACTTGAAAAAGAAACGGTCGTGTTTGAGAATCTATAGAATCTGTCCACCCTGTTCCTGTGTCAGCGCCCGTGCGATGGCCCCCCGGCCCCGTCGCACCGCTCCCCCCTGCAGACCGTACAAAAACGCTCAGACAGCTGTCCGTCCTGCACCTCGTCAGGACCGTCCGACCGGTTGACAAAATGAATCGCTCCCTGTCACATGACGGGAAAAAACGGCATCCCCGGACAGGCGCGCAGGATATACACATCG
>OFFG01001851.1_pt1 | contig 11519 bp, 7 predicted proteins | sample 1521331 | NCBI WGS metagenome assembly OFFG01 (sample SAMEA3504129, study PRJEB24116) | mouse gut metagenome | biome: mouse gut; feature: mouse-associated habitat; material: faeces | place: Denmark | collected 2011 | reverse complement strand
GTGGTAACAAAAATATGGGTGGCGCTGTGATCATGTCTGCTAGCGCTGCAGTCCATGCCGGCGCTGGTCTTGTCACCTGTGCTACAGATAGTTCAAATTTTTTTGCACTTCATGCGCGCTTACCTGAAGCAATGGTCGTCGATCATAGCGACTTTGAGGCTTTGACCCAAGCTATCAAGCAAGCTGATACGATCGTCATTGGACCTGGCCTAGGTCTAGATAAACTTGCAAAACAGATATTAAAAATAACTTTAACAGCAGTCGATCCAACTACGACCCTGATCATCGATGGGTCCGCGATCACGCTCCTTGCACAACAAAACGAGCCCTTACGTCCGACATGTCAGGTGATCTACACCCCACACCAAGTCGAATGGGCTCGTTTATCTGGACTAGCGCTTACAGAGCAACTACCTCAAGCCAATCAAAGCGCCCAACAAAAACTAGCTGCTCATATTGTTTTAAAAAAGTATCACACTGAGATCTATCATCTTAATAATACGCTCAGTCGCTTGCCTATTGGTGGTCCCTACATGGCAACTGGTGGTATGGGCGATACTTTGACTGGGATCATCGCTGCTTTTATGGGACAATTCAAAACATTAGCTCCAGCTGATGTTTTAGATGCCGCCGTTTATTTGCACAGCGCCGTTGCAAGTGACCTCTCCCAAAGTAAATATGTTGTTTTACCGACCGATATCATTGAACATTTACAAACTTTCATGGCGCAATTTAGCTAATTCCTGCTTGCTTAAGGGACGGTAATCTCCTCGTTTTAGCTTGGGATCAAGTTTTAAACTCCCCATTTGAAGACGTTTTAGTTCTAAAACTTTCATCCCTACCGCAGCAAACATCCGCTTCACTTGATGATATTTGCCTTCTGTGATCGTGATCTCGATCACAGATCGCTCATGTGCTTCATCAACCGTCAAGATCTTCAACTTGGCGGGTTTAGTTTTTTCGCCATTTTTTAACGTCATCGAACTAGCAAAAATCTCACAAGTTGTTGGCGTCACTATTCCCGCGATCTGGGCGACATAAGTTTTTGCCACGTGTTTTTTGGGGCTCAACAATTCATGACTCAAGGCCCCATCATTTGTCAAAAGCAACAAGCCCGTCGTATCTTTGTCTAAACGCCCCACTGGGAAAAGTTTTTGGTTACTTGCAGGTTCGACCAACAGATCTAAAACTGTTCTCTCGACCTTATCTGTTGTCGCTGAAACTACCCCTTTAGGTTTGTTTAGCATATAGTAATAATAATTTTGATATATCAGTACTTTTTGTCCCACCATAACCTGGGAAATAGCCGGATCAAGTTGAAATTTTCCGTCAGTGATGACTTCACCGTCAACACTGACGCTTTTTTTACGTAACAATTTTTTTACCTCTGAGCGTGTTCCCAAGCCCACAGTCGCTAAATACTTATCTAATCTCATCTTATTTCCACCTAAATATCTTTTGTAATTTACTTGTCACTTTTATGCCTAAGATCCGTTGTAATAGGCCGAGTTTAAAACAAGCCAATAAATACAGATAACCCCCGATCCCAGCGGCTAAGCTCAGCCCGACCAAAGCCGACAAGCGACTATTCCCGGGAAATACCATATAATAACCACTGACAAACAGTAAAGTCACGCCAAACATCAGTAATGCTACTATGAACATCTTATTGACATTAACTTGTAACTGGCCTGTTGGCAAATTATACTTCAAATATAAAAAGCGCAACATTAAATAACTGGCCCAACTCATCGCGATCCCGGTCGCTAAAAGTGGTCCAAAAACACCTAGCCAAAGAGTCAACGGATATTGAAGGACTAATTTCACACCTAGTCCCAAGGTAGTATATTTGATAGCTTGTTTATTTTCATAGATCCCTTGCAATAGTGAGCCTAAAACGTTAAATAGTCCCATTGCTAACGCTACATACGCCGAGATCGCTAAAACAAAGATCCCCGTTGCTTCATAACCGTAAAATACTAAGTAAAGCGGGCGACTGACTGCAGCCATCCCAAAGACGGCTGGTAACATTACAAAGAATAACAACTCTAAGGATTCTAATAGTTGCTTTTTCATCAAAGCACTATCGCGTCTAGCAACAGCTTCACTTAAAAGTGGGATCGCGGTCGTTGCCATCGCGGTCGATAATGCCACCACGATCATGATCAACTTATTGGCATTTCCCGCAAATAAAGCGTATAAGGCATTGATCTGAGTCATACTATACGCACCTGCTTGTTGCATGATCACAGGGAAGGTAAACTGGTCGACCAAATTAAACATCGACATCGCACAGGCAATAAAGATAAAAGGTAAAGCTTGATATAAGACCTCTTTTAATAAAGTCTTATTTGTTATTTCGAGCTGATCGTTACTCTGAGATACTAGTTCATCCAATCTTTTTTTATGCTTGAGATAATATCCCACTAACAATAAAGTCCCACCTACAGCACCGATAAAAGCCGCAAAAGTCGACTGCCAAACTCCAACTTCAAATGGCAGCCCCATAACTTTGATCGTGATATAGGTCGCTAATAACATATAGATTATTCGTAAAAATTGTTCGATCAATTGCGATAAAGCCGACGGTGCCATATCCTGAAAGCCCTGAAAATATCCGCGCAAAAGGCTCATTGCTGGAATGACCAATAAAGCTAAGGCTAAGGAACGATAGATCGAGACCATTCTTGGGTCGCCTTGCGAGATAAAAGGAGCGATCAGCCAAAAAACAAGGGTACAAACTGCCCCTAAAATAAACAAAGCCATTAAACTGGTTTTGAACAATCTTTTTGAAACGCCATATTCATTTTTAGAATTATAATGTGCAACTTGTTTAGCAACAGCTGAAGGGATACCCGATATCGCGATCATCAAAAAAATACTATAAACAGTATACCCCTTTGTATATAAAGCATTGGCCTGTAACTTGTCACTTCCAAACCAGCTATACCAAGGAATGATGTAGAGCGCACCTAAGATGCGGGAAATGATACTCCCAGCTGTCATCCACGCCGAACCACGAAGCATTTTTTCTTTCATCGTTTGTTCTTTCATAGCATATATTCCTTTCTACTGTTTCAGTATAGATTCTAGCAAAAAATATAATACTAAAAAAGATTTTCAACTCAAAAACACCTCAGAGTACAAACTCTAAGGCGTTTTTGCTCAATTATTTTCTTTAGTAGTTTTAAGTTTTCCCGAAAGTATGAACAATAAACTAAACCAGATCAGCGCAAAAATGATCGAGATCAAAGTACTTTTACTCGTTGCCAATAACCCTAAGACGATCACAAAAAAGATGATCGTTAAAAAATTAGTCCAGGGATAAAGCGGCATCGGAAAAATGCTTTTAGCGGTTTTATTTTGTTGACGATACTTATAGTGACACCAAACTAAAATGATCCAAACAAAGATAAAGCTGACCGTAGCCACCCCTGAAATGATCTCAAAGATACTACTTGGTAAAATATAGTTCAAGATCACGATAATAAAGAGGACTGACGAAGAAAAGACTAAAGAACCAACTGGCACACTGCGATTACTGATCTTAGCCATCTTCTTTGGCGCTTGTCCACTATTTGCTAAAACAAACAGCGTTCGACTCGTACTAAAGATCGCACTATTACATGCCGATAACGCCGCAGTCAGGACCACAAAATTGATCACAGCTGCAGCCATTTTGATCCCGATCCCAGAGAAGACCTGGACAAATGGACTTGAAGTCGTGGCGATCTCATTCCAAGGATAGATGCACATCAAGACAAACATCGAGCCCACATAAAATAGCCCGATCCGCATCGGTAATGTGTTGATCGCCCGTGGAAGATCTTTTTTAGGATCAGCCGTTTCACCCGAAGTCAAACCGACCATTTCGATCCCTGTAAAGGCAAAGATGACCATCGGAAAAGCAGCTAATAACCCGGAAAATCCCTTTGGAAAAAGGCCACCATAGTCAACTAAATTACTCAATTGTACTTGATGACCACCAACATTAGCTGAAGTCAATAATAAGATCAAACCAGTCGCGATCAAAGCCATGATCGCTAAAACCTTGATGCTAGAAAACCAAGCTTCTAATTCACCAAAAACTCCCACACTCAGTAAATTAAAGGCTAACAAGATCAAAATGATCGCTAAAGCTGTCAACCATTGTGGAATATTGGGGAACCAGTAGCGGATGTAGATACCACTAGCGGTCAGATCGGCCATAGCTAAGCTTTCCCAACATAGCCAATAGGTCCAGCCAACTACAAATTCCCACTTTTCACCGAGATATTGGCGTACAAATTCAATAAACGATGCTTTAGAGGTATCAGACAAGATCAATTCACCGATCGCACGCATCATTAAAAAGCAAAAGATCCCGGCGATCAGGTAAGCGAGAATGATCGCTGGACCCGCTTTTTGGATCGCGCTCCCAGACCCTAAGAAAAGCCCAGTTCCTATGGCACCGCCGATCGCGATCATCTGTACATGGCGGTGCGTCAATGCACGAGATAGTTCGTTTTTCATGCTATTAAAATCCTTTCTGAGACATTAATGTTCCTTTTTATAAATACATTTACGTTCTATTCTATCCAATTTACTTTGATTTCGCAAATTTCTTTCTAAAAATCAAACAAATTTTGATCTTCGGCCGTTAAAAAATAAAGAAATGAGATCCCCACTTAGATCTCATTTCTTTATTTACTATTAGTTAGCAACTACATTGACTAATTTACCTGGCACTGCGATCACCCGACGGATCGTCTTACCTTCAAGCTCAGTCTTGATCTTTTCGTCATTCAAAGCAAGTTCTTCTAACTCTTCTTTTGAAGCAGTCCGTGAAACATGCAGATGTTGCTTGATCTTACCGTTAACTTGGACAACGATCTCGACTGTATCTTCGACTAATTTACTTTCATCATACGTTGGCCATTTAGCATAGGCGATGCTACCAACATTCCCTAATAAAGTCCAAAGTTCTTCAGCCATATGTGGTGTGATCGGCGAGATCAATTTGACTAAACCTTCAACATATTCTAGTGGTAAGGAATCAGCCTTGTAGAATTCATTGACTAAGACCATCAATTGTGAAATTGCAGTATTGAAATGCAATTTTTCATAGTCTTCGGTAACTTTCTTGACTGTTTGATTGTAGATCAAGTCTAAATTACCTTCGTTGATCGTTGTGATTCGGTCACGTAATTGACCATTTTCATCGATCAACAAGTTCCAAACACGGTTGATGAACTTATTAGCCCCATTCAAACCATCTTCGCTCCAAGCGATCGAAGCATCAAGTGGTCCCATAAACATTTCGTATAGACGTAATGTATCAGCTCCGTATTGCTCAACGATGTCATCTGGGTTGACCACATTGCCCTTAGATTTAGACATTTTTTCATGGTTATTTCCTAAGATCATCCCTTGGTTGACCAATTTTTGGAATGGTTCTTTAGTTGGCACAACACCTAGATCATATAAGAATTTGTGCCAGAAACGGGCATACAATAAGTGTAAGACCGCATGCTCAGCCCCACCAACGTAAAGATCTACTGGTAACCAAGCCTTTAATTTTTCAGGATCAGCGATCAACTCATTGTTGTGTGGATCGATATAACGCAAGAAGTACCATGAACTTCCAGCCCATTGTGGCATCGTATTCGTTTCACGTTTCCCTTTACGCCCATTTTCATCGACCACATTGACCCAATCTTCAAGGTTAGCTAATGGACTTTCACCTGTACCTGAAGGCTTGATATCATTTGACTTAGGTAAAAGAAGCGGTAATTCATCTTCTGGAACTAACGTCGTTTCGCCATCTTCCCAGTGGATCACAGGGATCGGTTCGCCCCAGTAGCGTTGGCGTGAGAAAGTCCAATCACGTAAGCGGTAATTTACTTTTTTATCACCCACACCGTGTTCTTTTAACCAGTTGATCATCGTCTCGATCGCTTCTTCTTTAGTTAAACCATTCAAGAAATCGGAATTGATATATTCACCCTCACCGGTGTAAACTTCTTTTTCAACATCGCCCCCAGCAATGACTGGGATGATCGGCAAATCATATTTCTTTGCAAATTCCCAATCACGTGGATCATGGGCAGCCGAAACCATAACTGCTCCAGTACCATAAGAAGCTAAAACATAGTCAGCCAACCAAATCGGTAATTTTTCACCGTTTACTGGATTGATCGCATAACTTCCGGTAAAGACCCCTGTTTTATCTTTAGCTAGGTCTGTTCTTTCAAGATCAGACTTATGTGAGATCTCTTCAACATAAGCTTCAACAACTTCTTTTTGTTCTGGTGTCGTTAAGCTAGCTACAAGTTCATGTTCCGGTGCGATCGTGATCGCTGAAGCACCAAATAAAGTATCCGGACGTGTAGTAAATACTTCTAATTGTTCATCTTGACCATCAACTTTGAAATCGATCGTGGCACCAACTGAGCGGCCGATCCAGTTACGTTGTTGTTCTTTGATCGCTTCAGGCCAATCAAGATCTTCCAGATCATCGATCAAACGGTCTGCATAGGCGGTGATCTTTAAGACCCATTGACGCATTGGCTTACGAATAACAGGGAAGCCCCCTCGTTCAGTCTTACCATCGATAACTTCTTCATTAGCCACTACAGTCCCTAGATCTGGGCTCCAGTTAACTGGGATCTCAGCTTCATAAGCTAGCCCACGCTTGTAAAGTTGTTCAAAGATCCATTGTGTCCATTTGTAATAAGCCGAATCGGTCGTGTTTACTTCGCGATCCCAATCGTATGAAAGACCTAATGATTTGATCTGACGTCTAAAATTGTTAATATTTTTTTTAGTAAATTCACGTGGCGAATTACCAGTATTCAACGCATATTGTTCTGCTGGTAATCCAAAGGCATCCCACCCCATCGGATGTAAAACATTATAGCCTTGCATCCGTTTCATACGTGAAATGATATCAGTCGCCGTATATCCTTCTGGATGGCCTACATGGAGCCCTTGTCCAGATGGGTAAGGAAACATATCTAAAGCATAGTAATTCTTTTTATCCTTATCCTCAGTTGTCTTGAACGTCTTATGTTCATCCCAATAACGTTGCCATTTTTTTTCGATCTCTTTATGATTATAGCTCATCTATTCATAGTTCCTTTCTAGAAAATAAAAAAGTCCTATATAGAGTTATAAACTCCATATAGGACGAAAAACCGCGGTACCACCCATATTCCAACACTAAGTTGACACTTAACTTCGTAACGGGAAGGACCGTTTTCACTTACTAACTTCGGCGAAAAACTCAAAGGCGAGTTCAGAAGAACCAACTTGTATACTCACAGCAACCGTATACTCTCTGAAAATAGCTTAGTTCTTCCTAATACTCCTTATCTGCGTTCAAATATTTACTTCATCTTAGCAAAACCGCTCGACTAATTCAAGAGAAAATTATTTTAATTTCAAATTTTGCCCAACATAGATCATGTCTGAAGTCAAATTATTCAAGGCTTTCAATTGATTTACCGTTGTACCATTGTTGGAAGCGATCCGCCAAAGCGAGTCCCCGGCTTTGACTGTATATGTTTTGTTTGTATTACTTTGGGTGTTTGGCTTATTAGCCGTTGTAACTGCGCCCTTAGTTACTTTAAGCGTTTGTCCAACATAGATCAGATCACTGGATAAGTTATTGACCCGTTTTAAGTCATTTAACGTCATTTTATGTGAATTAGCGATCGCCCATAACGAATCGCCGGCTTTGACCGTATATGTCCCATTCACACTTGCTTGAGGTTGATTTGAACTTTGAGATGTGTTCGTACTTGGTTGACTCGAAGACACTTGACCTGAGACTTTTAAGACTTGACCAGGCATGATCAAGTTGCTACTCAAGTTATTCAAATTTTTCAACTCTTGTAAGCTCATGTTGTGATTGACTGCGATACGATATAGCGAATCACCCGCTTTGACCGTATATGTCCCATTACCATTTGTTTGGGTCTGATTGGAATTTTGAGATGTATTCGTATTCGTACTTGGCTGACTCGAAGACACTTGGCCTGAGACTTTTAGAACTTGACCTGCAAAGATCAGATCGCTATTTAAGTTATTCAAACTCTTCAACTCTTGTAAGCTTATGTTGTGATTTTTAGCGATCCGATATAGTGAATCGCCGGCTTTAACAGTGTAAGTCCCATTGCCACTTGTTTGGGTTTGATCTACATTATTATTGTTATTTGTTGGCGTTTGATTCGTATCAACTGATGTGCCTCCAACATCATAAGCTGTTAAATTATAGGTTTGGATCACCCGGATCAATTTATCCGCATAGTCTGGCGCTGTCGCATATGTTCCATATACCCCATAACGCAGATTTTGCGCTGCAATTGCATAATTAGCCGAGTTAGCTCGCGTAGATTTAGGAAAACGTGTTGTGATCACATTGGCATAGCCATTCAAAGATTCTGCATAGCTTGAGTAACGTTGAAATTTATCATAGATCGTATGGTAGGAGCCATTATAAAATTCCTGTGTTGGTAACTCAATATATGCTCCCGAGCCTGACCACTTGACCCCGAACAGATTATAAGCTGAAGTCGATAAATAACTCCCACCCCATCCGCTTTCAAGGGCAGCTTGTGCGATCATCAAAGATGCATATAGTCCGCGTTGCTGTGCAACTTGTTGTGCCGGGCCAGCGATATTATTCAAAAATGTTTGTACATTCCCTGGGTAAGTGCGTGAGACATTGACTGTTGGTGCAGCGGCAGAACTAGGTACCGCTTGACTAGCTGAAGCAACTTGACTTTGTTCTTGGCTAGAAGATGCAGCTTGAGCTTGTGTCTGAGTTTGCGCAGTTTGCGTCGAAACTTGATTTTGGTCATTTATATTGTTGGAATTTGCACTAGTATTTTCATTATTGTTATTAGATGATGTATTTTGATCGATCTGAACTGTATCAGCTTGCGCCTTAACTTTACTCAACACTAAACCAGCTGTTCCCATCAAAACAGTCGTTCCAATATACGTCGTAGCTTTTTTGACAGACTTTATATTCTCAGATAACAGCTGTTGTTTTTTATTCTCAAGACGTTCTTTTCTACTCTTCAAAATTCGACCCTCCTAATATTTATAATAATTGCTCAAATTAAGATCTTACTTTGATTATATCCTCTATCGCTGATTCATGCTAGCTTTTTCACTCCGATCAATGTAAAATAAGCCACCCAGTTATTGAGTGGCCTTATTTATGGATCGTTATAAAGTAGCTAATACGTCTACCCTTATAAAAGTTGAATTTTATAAAGATGTCAAAGTCGGGGCTAATTATGATCTGAAAGTTTTATTTCCTAATATTGTTAATAATCCCCATACACCAAACATCACCAGTATCATAATTACAATGTTGATCATAATATTATACCAAGTGTCAGTTGGTAAATACCAAAATAAAAAAATATCACATATGATATACCCAATAACATTATAAATAATATTTAATTTGTCATCCATAATAATCACCATATTCGTTTACTTTCGGCAATAAAATCATTAATGCTATCCACGCTCTTTTCTCCAAAGACTATCTTGACCTCTTTACTATCTTATTGTATATCAAAGTACGGACTTCACTAACATATTTATTTGCAAACTATTTCTTGGCACTACTAAAAGGTAATTCTACCCTATATATGATAACTTCATTTTTCTTTGCTTCAGACGGCAATCCATCAGTTCTAGCTTTTACATTTAAATTATAACTTATATTTTAATGATGAACAATATTTTCTTAGGTTTCCCAAAGTCTTCTCTCAAAAAAGAGCACTAGTTCATATCAACTAGCGCTCAAAATAGTTCTAACTTTTAATCTAAATTCAATTCCGCCTTCAATTCAGCAACCTTATCTGTTTTCTCCCAAGGCAACTCAACATCAGTCCGTCCAAAATGACCATAAGCGGCTGTTTGCTTATAGATAGGGCGACGAAGATCGAGCATTTCAATGATCCCCGCTGGACGCAGATCAAAAATCTTGCGGATAGCTGCCACTAATGCTTGATTACTTACTTTTGAACTTCCAAATGTATCGACTGCGATCGATACCGGTTGCGCAACTCCAATAGCATATGCGATCTGGACCTCAACTTGAGATGCGATTCCTGCAGCTACGATATTTTTAGCAATGTAACGCGCAGCATAGCTAGCTGAACGATCCACTTTAGTAGCATCTTTCCCAGAGAAAGCACCACCACCATGATGAGCAAAACCACCATAAGTATCAACGATGATCTTTCGTCCGGTCAGACCAGCATCACCTTGTGGACCACCGATAACGAAGCGTCCAGTCGGATTGATGAAATATTTTGTTTTCTCATCAAGTAATTCAGCTGGGATCTCTGTCTGGATAACTTTTTCTAAAATATCTTGTCTAATTTGTTCCAACCCGATTTCGGCCGCATGTTGCGTTGATAAAACAACTGTATCAACACGTAACGGTTTGCCATCATCAGCATATTCAACGGTAACTTGTGCCTTAGCATCAGGTCCTAAATAGGCAAGGTCACCTGACTTACGCACTTGGGCGATCCTACGCATCAAGCGATGGCTCAACGCGATCGGCAATGGCATCAATTCAGGTGTTTCATTGATCGCATACCCAAACATCAAACCTTGATCCCCCGCACCGATCTGATCGAGCGGATCTGCTTGACCTTCTTTTGTTTCCAATGAGTTATCAACACCTAAAGCGATATCAGCTGATTGTTCATCGATCGCCGTCAAAACGGCACAATTATCGCCGTCAAAACCATATTTGCCATTAGTATAACCGATCTCTTTGATCGTATCGCGTACTACTTTTTGAATATCGACATACTTATTAGTCGAAATTTCACCGACAACAACTACTAAACCTGTGGTAACAGTTGTTTCTGCTGCTACACGTGCATTGGGATCTTTTTCCAGCAACGCATCTAAGATCGCATCACTGATTTGATCTGCAATTTTATCTGGATGTCCTTCTGAGACTGATTCTGATGTAAATAAATGTCTTTCTGACACTTTGAATTCCCCCATTTCAATTTTGTGGTTACAAGGCATCTTCACTAGATAGTGAATCCTATCGGGAATGAGTGAGTTGTAACGTTCTTATTCTAACACAAGATTGCACTTATTCAAGGTAAAATGCTTAAATATTTGCAAAAGCTTTTTTAGGTACAAAAAAAGACTAGGTATAACTACCTAGTCCCAAGAAATACCGGTGATCGGGGTCGAACCGATACGTCCTCAACGGACACTGGATTTTGAGTCCAGCGCGTCTGCCAATTCCGCCACACCGGCATTAAGGGCGATAGATGGGAATCGAACCCACGAGTGCCGGAGCCACAATCCGGTGCGTTAACCACTTCGCCACTATCGCCATCATGGCAGGGATAGTAGGAATTGAACCCACACCGACGGTTTTGGAGACCGTAGTTCTACCTTTAAACTATATCCCTATCATGAAAAATGGAAGGGAGTGGATTCGAACCACCGAACCCGAAGGAGCGGATTTACAGTCCGCC